>ERZ506979.157-NODE-157-length-57363-cov-14.508114_pt1 | contig 57363 bp, 51 predicted proteins | sample MGYA00512887_ERZ506979 | MGnify/ENA metagenome assembly ERZ506979 | reverse complement strand
GGTACAGACGCCAAAGGCGGGTGTACTGTTTTTGTGGGTGTGCAGGGATAGCCGCAAAGCGGCGCAAGGGGTGCAGCCCCTTGTTGCGGCAAAGCCGCCATATCGGAGCACGGGGAAAGTTCCCTGTGCGGAGATAAGCCCTCGGCAGAGCGCACACGCCCGCAAGGGTGTATAAGTGCGCCCTTTGTTCCAAAGGGATTTATTCGGCGTTCCCGCTTTCGGCTCGTTTTTTCAAAAACTCCCGCGCTGGCTCACTGGTTAGGGCAAGCCGGAGAAGCGCGGCGGCTTCCTCGTCAGTCATGTTCTTTGCTTCCGGCACAATGCTTTCAAAGGCCGCGCCCCGGACGATAAGGCGGTGGCTGCGTGTTCTGCGTTCCTCTTTGGATAACTTCTGACGCAACATTTTTTCCCGGTTCTCAAACTGCCGGAGTTTCTTCTTTCTGTCCTCAATCTCGGCTTGCAGCTCCTCGCGGGTTTTCTCTCTTGGCTTTGTCATGGTTGGTCGCTCCTTTCTGCTTATGGCTAAAAGAAAAGAGCAGCCGTTTTCTGTACGAAAATAGCTGCCCTCAGTTGGTGTATTCTGTTATTGAGTAGGCGTTATCTGCCCGATAAACTTGAATTTATCGTTTGAATCGGTTTCCGGAATTCATATAGATGACCGCACCGACACATACGACAAAAAACAGACAAATACCTACCCAGAGCAACCACATCGCTTTGAAAATCTCGCTGGAAGCAATGACGAGCCAACACCCGGCCAATATAAACATCATTTTTCCCATGAAGCTACACAACTTCTTTTCATCAGTTTTTTGTTTTTCGGCTTTTGAGGCGGTATTGTAACCGGCAATCAAAAAAGCACCTTTTCCGTTTAAAAAGATAACTCCAAGGATAACAAACACCATTATCATTACAAGATGAATTGCTAATAGCATAAGGCACCTCCACAAATCCCGATTTGTCGCTCCGTTGCTTGGCTAAAGTATAGCACAAAACTGTGAACAAGTCTACCTCATTTCAACCTGTCAGCGGCATTATTTTCTCTGGCATACCTTCGCGCTGCTTCCCGCCGTTCCTCACTGTATGGGGCGGTCAGACGGAAGGAGAAACGCCCCTTGCGGATTTCAAACTCCATGCAGCCCGTTTCGGGGTCTGCGTCGGTCTGGCGGCACTGGTCTGGGTGCTGTCCGGCGTAGGCAGCAAGCCGCTTCTTTAAGTCGGTGTTGTGGGTGCGGATATGGATAAGGGGGTCTTTCTCATCAAACCAAATATCGGTGGTCTTTTCCTGCTTGGTAAGCCCTGTTCTCATAAACTCTCCTTTCTGCGCCCCTGTTACGCAATAGGGTCATTTTTCGGGTGTTTTTCTTGGCTCTTGACTTGGGGAAAATGAGGATTTTCAAATAGAAACCGCCCAGACGGGGAGTGTATCGTCGGGGCGGCTGTTATCGCAAGATTTCTGTTTTTTCCGGCTCTTGACCGTCAGACGCGGATAAACGCGAGCTGTCGGCAAGTACCAGTTTGAGCAGCTTGTCGCGGAATGTTTCTGTGCTGCTGTGATTGAAAAATAACTCCGCAACAATGGTCTGCCCGTTTCTCTGGGTCGTGATGATACTGTCGGGGGTCTGTTCTGCCATAGGCGGCTCCTTTCTCCGGGCGCAAAAGAGGGATTTCCCGTAGTTCGGAAAATCCCTCTTGGTTGACGGTTATTCTGTTTTACTGTGTGGGCTGTGCGGCGGCTGCCTGCGCCTTTCTCCTTGCCCGGTATTCCCGCGCTTTCATGCGGTCATACTCCCGCTGCTTTTCAAGGTTTCGCGCCCGGTACTCCCTTGAATACTGCCGGTGGTAGGCGCGGCTCTTTTCCTTTTTGGCTTCTTCGATTTCCTCCCGCATTTGCCGGATTTCCTGCTCGGTCGGCTCTGCAAGCTGTGTCACTTCATTCTCAAACTTGCCGATATAATTGAAATATATGCTGATGTGCTGGATTGCGTATCTCGCCCTTTTCTGGTCGCGCTCATGCACTTCAATCCGGCTGATAAACTCGTTGAGAATGGCGGGTGTAAGGTCGGTAAAGGCAGCATGGCGTTCCGTCAGCTTCAAAAACTTCTGCGCCCGTCCTCCCGCGTTCTCATAAGCGGATAGCTGCTCTTGGAGCGTGGCAAGCTCCGCTTTCAGCGCATAGTATTCTTCCGAATACTTCTGCGACATCTGCTCATAACGGTCTTGCGGGATCGTGCCGAGGGCGTTGTCCTCATAGAGCTTATTCAGCACCTTGTCAATCTGTTCAAGGCGCGTCGTGATTTGCGGAATACGCTTCTGCTGCTTCTTGGTCTGGTCGGTCTGCTGCATGGCAAGGTTCTTTTTCACTAAGGCTTCAAACTCCGCCCGGTTGCTGATAGAGTAGTCCTCGATTTTCTTCAGCACTTCCGCGACGGTCTGCATGAGCAAATCCGCGTCCATGATGTGTGGGGAGCTGCACTTGGGATTTTTTGCTTTTCCCTTGTGGTACTCGCTGCAATAGGCAACGTGCCGCTTGCTGCCGTATCTGTAATCTATTCGGATGTGCATTTTTGCGCCGCAGTCCTTACAGAAAAGTAAGCCCGACAAAGGGTGGATTTCCCCGTCCCCGTTGGGGCGTCTGACGGGTGCGTTTTCCAAAATCCGCTGTACGGTTTCAAAATCGCTGCGGCTGATAATCGGCTCATGCACATTTTCTGTGATGTGCCACTGGCTCCGGTCTACATAGTGGTTATGTTTATCCCGGAAATGCTTTGTAGTCTTGAAGTTGACTACATCGCCGCAATACTCCTGCCGTGTGAGGATATTGGTCAAGGTGGCTTTGTTCCACTTGCAGCGGTTATCCTCGATGAGCGTCTTATTTTTACAGGTTCCCCGCCCTCGGTCTTTCATATAGAAAGTGGGGGTAGGGATTTGCTCGTTTTTCAGATGCACGGCGATTTGGTTGCGGTTCTTCCCGCCGATAAACAGACGGAAAATCAAACGGACAACCGCGGCGGCTTCCTCGTCGATTATCCAAAAATCCTTGTTGTTCGGGTCTTTGACATAGCCGTAAGGGGCTTCGGTGACAATCGGCTTTCCACTCATGCCTTTGGTCTTAATGCCCGTTTTCACTTTCTTGCTGATGTCCTTTGCGTACCACTCCGACATGATGTTGATAAAGGGCGCAAACTCCAGCGTGTCGGGCTTCTCGCTGTCTATGCCGTTGTTGACCGCGATAAAGCGCACGTTGTTCCGTCTGAATATCTCCATAGCGTTGCCGACTTGGAGATAGTCGCGCCCCCAGCGGGTAAGGTCTTTCATAATGCAGACACCGATTTTCCCGTTTTCCACATCGTCCATCATGCGGGAGTAGGCGGAACGGTCAAAAAACCTGCCGCTTTCGTCATCGTCGATGTAGTGCCGGATATTGGTTAGGTGCTGCCCTCTGGCATAGTTCTCCAAAAATATTTTTTGGTTCTGTATGCTGTTGCTCTCGCCGCCGTCCCTGTCCTCGTCGCCCACGGAAAGGCGGGAGTAAAGGGCTGTAATTTTGCTATAATCAGTCATGTGCATAACCTCCTGTGCGTCCATGTATGTGTCATTTACACTTAAAATTATGCACTCCAACGGGCGCTGCCGTACTCCAGATTTTTGCGGAATTTCTTGGCGTTTTTGCCCTTGATATAGACCGCCAGCCGAATGGCGATGGCGGCGGCAACGCCCACGCACAGGTCAATGGGATGAAAGCTGGGGACAAGGGAGTGGAACGCCGTGTTCAGACCGGTCATAATGTTCAGCAGCTTCGTGGAAGCGTCCGAACCGGGAGCCAGCCGCACCGCCTCGCTGACCTTGGTGGCCAGCAGCGCGATGAACACATACGGAATATTGGGAAGGATGAGCTTTTTGACGTTGACTTGCTTCATCGTTCCAGCTCCTTCCGCTTTGTCCTGTCCACCACAGCCGCCTGAATGAGCGACTTGAAGTGTTGCAGCTTTTCCAGCACCGAGGGGCGTTCCGCCTTCCTGACCTGTTTGGCAGTGTATTCCTTGAACGCGGCGGTCATGGCGTCAGCGTCCGGCGCTTTGAAGAACACCATGTACCGCTTTTCGCCCTTGACCTTGAATGGAGCGAAGTCAATGCCATACTTCCGGGCGATCCGGTTGAATGAGCCGATATTCTGATCGGTGACTTCAATGCTCTGCAATCCCTTATCCTTGGCGGCGAGCTGCTTGACGGTCATTTTTCCGTGGGGATTGGCCTTGCTGTACTGATGCTTCTGATGGTCGCTTTTTAGCTGCTCCAGCAGCTTGGCAACGGCCTTACGAAATTCCTGTTCACCCAGCTTTCCGCAGGAGATCATCAGGGATACGATTCTCTGTTCAACTTCTTCCTGCATGACTTATCACGCTCCTTTCCTTGGATTTGCAGGGAGAATGCCGGGACACTAAGGCGGTACCACCAGCCGGTGCAGAAGATGCTTATTCATTTCTGCGCCCCTGTCCCTTGACGGTCAGGATGCCATCCAGCGTGGTGGCGGTGATCCGCAGACGCTCGGCCACGGCAATGTCGTTTTTCACGCTTTCGTCCACGGTGCTGCCGCAGACCACCAGCACATGGGCGCGGCGCAGATACTCCCGCGCCATGTCGATGCCGTCCTTATGCTCCTGCGGAATCTCATCGCGTAGGAACAGCGGCAGAAACAGCGTGGGGCAGACGGGCGAAAAGCCCGCGTCATAGACCGCCCTGCAATACTTGGCGGCATTTTCGGTGTTCTCAAACTCATTCTCGCTCCACGGAGCGGTGATGTAGGCAAGGGGGCGTTTCATCGGTATCAAATCCTTTCTCCCGGAATCGGGCATGAAAAAAAGCGGCCTTTAGGGGCCGCCGTGAAAATCGTGATTGACCAGCATGGCATAGTGGTTGTCGATGGTGGAAACGGAATTGAACAGCGCCGCCATGAGATAGGCTTTCGTATTCCAAACGCGGGTGGTGTTCTCGCGGATACCGTCCATGACCTTTTCGATGTGCATGGAGGTGATCTTTTCAAAGCGCTGTTGCACGAAGCCGGTGGGATACTCCGCATCCCGCCCGATCTTGACCGTGGGGCTGCGGTTCATAGCAACCTCCAGCATAATCTCCACCAGCTCATCAAGCTGCATCCGGTCATACTGCTGACAGAGAATGTCGTATTCGATTTGCTCTCTGATCTCCGCTTTTTTCTCAAATCCGTCCGTCATTCCGTCCGCCGCAGGCAGAAAGAATGAATGAGTGCTTGATAGATCAGTATTTGATTTTTGAGTATTAGATTTCTTAGTATTTAATTGCGCGGGATTATCCGTATCCGGTGCCTCCGTATCCGGGTTATCCAGATACGGGTTTTCCGTATCTGGTAAAGTCGTATCCGGTGGAGAGGGCTTTCGGGGCTTCTCGAAGATGGTGTACTCCGTGTCGGAAATGCGCCCGTCCTTGCCGCGAAGCTGACGGCGGATGATGTAGCCCGCCAGCTCCAGCTCCTTGAGCGTTTTCCCGATGGCGTCCACGCCCTCCTTGCAGATCGCAGCCAGCCCCCGCGTGGTGTAATTCCACTCGTCGGGGAGGGAGAGCATCATGGAGAGCAGCCCCTTGGCTTTCAGGGAAAGATTGCTGTCTTTCAGGTGATGGTTGCACATCACCGTGTAATCCCGCGTCCGTTCAACGCGAAATACAGCCATATTGCTTCAATCCTTTCCGCAGGGCAGTCAACCTGTTTGGCCGTCCTCCTCGGCAAACCGCGTATCCAGCCGCTTTACGCTCCAGTTCTGCTTGAACTGTCCCAGCGGGCCGGTGCCGAACTGCGCCAGCGCACGGCGATCCAGCTCCAGCAGCTTTTCCCACAGCTCCGGGTGATGCTTTCGCAGCTTCCGCAGCTCGTCGATACGCTGGAACGGGCAGCACCAGCAGGACGCACGGTGGTAAATCTCATACAGCCCGCCGAAGTCAAAGCCACGGTCGTAACAGGCTTGGAGCGCCTGCGCCTCCGTGATGCCCCACTCCACAAGGGGATACCGCTCATCCTTGCAGCGCCACGCTTCATCGGCGGCGATACCGACATAGTGGATCGCGCCCAGCTCGCCTTTGAGCCGGTTGACCTCCTTGGTGATGAGGTGCGTTTTGAGCTGCCCGGTACACCAGCGGACGCGGATTCCCGGCCAGCCGTTGCCGTAGGGCGGGATGCCCAGCTTTGCACGGTTTTCCAGACTGCGGGGCTTCTGCTTGGGTTCGTCGAACATCAGGTATTCAAAGCCCTTGGGATGCCGCAGCGTGGTGATATGGATGCCGCGCTCCCGGAAAAGATGCTCGTCCAGTTTGGCAAGGTGTTCGTACATTTCCGGGAACTCCATGCCGGTGTCCGCTGACAGCACCATATTGATGGGCATATCCCGTTCGATCATCAAAAGCAGCATGGCGGTACTGTCCTTGCCACCGGACAGGCTGACGGCGTGAAACTGCTTGCCGTTTGCGTTCTGAATGGTTTCCCGCATGGGGAAGCCGCTCCGTTTTCACTCCTTTCCCACATCACAGCTCATAGATGGGCTGCTCGTGTTCGTAGTAGGGATCGCACAGGGCGGCAAGCTCGGACACCAAGTCCTCCAAATCCAGAGAAATCTCGCTGTCCGCCCAATCGCTGCCCTTGTAGACGCGGTACTCGGTGACGTATTCGCCTTCTCCTGCGTTCACGCTGAATTTGGCAACGACGGCAAAGCCCATATCCTCCAGCAGCCACAGCTCCATCGACCGGGCGGCAAACACCGCGCCGATATAGCTGTCGCCCACGTCCTCATAGAGAAGCGTCGCTCGCTGCTTGAACAGCTCCGAGCTGCGATAGTCCAAGCTCAGCGCATTCTTGCCGTCTGCGCGGTAGGCATAGACCGTTTCGGCCTTGTTCCAAACGGCTTGCAGCAGGGCGTGATAGTCGATGTTTTCCAGGAACTCGTCGATCTCCGTTTCCGTGTAGCCGACCTCCGTACCCTTGCGGAACAGCGTGGTCAGCGCTTTTTCCAGCTCAGTTACTCTGCTCATAGTAATTCCTCCAATCACTTTAGTGACGCCGCTTTTTCCGGTCAGGGAGGATATGCCCCTCAATGACGGCGGCGTGTTTGCGGATTTTGATTTCTCCGCGTTTCTCGGATGCCTGCGCCTTGGCATATCCCACGTCGGAGAGGAACAGCCGCAGCCGTTCGCCCTTTTCGCCCACAGGGGATTTCCACGACAGGACATCAAAAATAATCATGTGGCGGGTTTCGTCCATAAAGCGCTCCAGCGCAAGGATGCTGTGACCGCCGACAAAATCATCAGCGTTCATATTCGGCACCTCGCGCTCTGATCTGAAAGGCGGCAAGCCCATAGCGGGCGATCAGAGTGGCGTTGACGATCAGGCGCAGCGCCTCCGGGTCGATCACCTCCGGTTCCGCCAAGTCCGCCATCGTGACCGCCTCCGTCTTGTCGCAGAGATCGCGCGCCGCCATGAACAGCGCGTAGTTGTGCGGCGAGGTATTTTTCAGCACCGCATAACCGAACTCGATCCCGTCCTTACAGAAGCAATTTGCCGTGCGGCGGTAAATATCGTCGTTGGAGGTCAGCAAGTACATGGCCGCATAGTAGGCGTTGGTGTCTCTGCGGCGGCGATAGCCCTGCACGGCGCACTGATACTGCATCCTGCGCTCATGCTGCTCACTGCTCCAAAGGCTTCCGGGATAATGCTTGATCAGCAGGTTCAGGCGCTGGAACAGGCGGCGTTCATGGGGGAATGTCTCTAAGACTGCCTCGTGGTAGCCGACCACACCGGCCTCGATGCGCTCGGCCAGCCACGGGCAGCGCAGGGCGGTACAGCCCAGCTTTTTCACATACTCGGTACAGAGCTGGCAGCTCACATCTTTGGGGGTATATTTGAATGTGTTGATATACATGGCGTCCTCCTTTTGACATGAAAATAGCAGACAAACAAACTGCTTGTCCGCTCAACGGCTCTGGTCGCGCTGGCGCTTTTTCTGCCATGCGTCCAGTAATTTGAAGATGGTGTTCTCAATTTGGAACGGGGTATAGGAACGCGGGAAGTATTTGCGGAGCTTTTCACCGGAAAGGGTGATGTCGTTTTTCTCCGGTTTCTTCTGCTCCATCATAATGGAGAGCATGGTGTCCTCGTTCAGCTCGCCGCTCTGACTGAGCTTTTTCATCCGCTGCGCCTGCGAGAGCGAGGGGGTGGTCTGTTCGCTGTCGATGGTTTCCAGAAGCAGCCCTTGTTCCTTGGGTGTCAGCGCCGCAAGCTGATAGGCGGGACTGAGGGCGATTTTCTTCTCGTCCACCATCTGCTGAAGCTCCGGGACTAACTGCGTCAAGGCGATGTAGTTGCGGATGGTATCTCCGCTCACACCGGCATCCTGACCAACTTCATCATCGCTGCGGAACTTCGCCGAAATTTTCGGCGAAGTCAGATCCGTCCGTGCGCCCTGCCGCTTGATGGCCTCCATCTTCATCTTGTAGGCTTTGGCGCGTTCGGAGGGGAGAATGTTCTCTCGCTGGAGGTTGCTGTCCACCATGATGATGGTGGCAGCGTCCCGGTCAATGTCGCGGACAATGACCGGCATGGTGGCCAGCCCAGCCAGCTCGCAGGCGTGTTTGCGGCGGTGGCCTGCAATCAGCTCATAACCGCCGTCCTCCCGTGGCCGTGCCAGCGCGGGGACGAGGACGCCGTATTCCTTGACGCTTTCGGCGGTTTCCTGCATGGACGCATCCTCCCGCACCTGAAAGGGGTGATCCGGGAACGGATGCAGCTCGGAGAGCGGAATCTGAACGACTACTTCCTGCTGCGGTTTCGGCTTTTTGGATGGCGCGGGCTTTTTGCCCGGTTCCTTCTGCACGGTTTTTTCAGGCATTGTGTTCCTCCTGTCGGCATCTGATTTTGGGTACAAAAAAAGGACATTTCTTCTTTTCAGAGGAAATGTCCTGATTTCTTGGACGGGCTGACAGCCTGCCCAAACGGTATTTTATTTTTGTCGTTACTATAACACCCCCTACGATATAACTACTTCGCGGCTCGATTTTTCGGTTTGGAAAAGGATGAAAAACCTTGCCAGATAACCGAAAACCCTTGATATACGGGGCTTTTCCGGTTTGTCGTAATTATACCGTAAGGGCACACCTTCGCCACGACCGCCTTGGAGCACGGCATGGACGTGAAAACGCTCTCCGCCATCATCGGCCACATCTCGTCGGCTACGACGATTGACATCTACAGCCACATCACCGGCGCCATGCAGCGGCAAGCCGCGCAGAAGATCGAGCGCGGGATCGGCCACAGCGAGGCGTATGAGCCCCACGAAACGCTGGACGACCAACTTTCCCACCGAAGGCGGAAAACCGCCTGTAAGCCCGCCGTTTGCCCCGTACAAGGGCAAGGTGCGCAAGCCCGGCACCGGCGGGATCTATGAGCTCAACGACCACCTCTTTGAGGGTCGCTATTCACCCACCAACGCTCAGGGCAAACGCGAGGTCCACACCGTCTATGCCAAGACGAAGGAGGAGTGCGAAGTGCTGTTAGAGCAGATGATCGCCGAGGTGCGGGAACAGATCAAGGAGGAAAAGCGGCAGATGAAATTGCTGACAACTGCTGGGAGATAAGATGTCCAGCAAAGGAGGTCATCCCTACAAAATGGGGATGACCTCATAACATTGGAGCCGCAAAATCTGCGTCACAGAAGACAAAGAAATACGGTTTCTTTTTTCTTAATGACTGTTGACAAACTATCGTTGGAATGATATAATACAGATGTATCATCCCAATGATAGGAGAAAACCGCCATGGAAAATATCACTCTGTTTCACGGAAGCAATCAAATTGTTGAAACGCCGGAGCTTTCACAGGGAAATATTCATAATGATTACGGGCGGGGATTCTATTGCACCCGGATCGAGGATATGGCAAAGGAATGGGCATGTAAGAACCAAAAGGACGGTTTTGTAAATCGTTATGAGTTAGATACGGATGGACTCCGTATCTTGAATCTGTCTGACGGCAACCATACCGTTCTGAACTGGATCGCAATTCTGCTGAAAAACAGGACCTTCCGTCTGCGCTCTCCGATTGCCATTGACGCCAGAGAATACTTGATAGAGCATTTTGCAATCGACACCACCGTATACGATGTCATCGTAGGTTACCGTGCAAACGATTCCTATTTCCAGTATGCAGAATCCTTCGTGGAAAACACCTTGCCGCTACGCAGTCTGAACCGGGCATTGACGCTGGGCAAACTCGGACTGCAAACTGTCCTTGTATCTGAAAAGGCATTCAAACAGATCCGTTTCATTGACGCAGAGCCGGTAGATAAAACGGTTTATTATCCAAAGTTTTTCGAGCGAGATACGAACGCGAGGCAGACCTACGTGACCGAGATTGCGAAGAGCAGATCCTACCGGAACGATATCTTCGTGCTGGATATTTTGAGAGAGGAGATGGCAAACGATGACCCGCGCATACAGCGAATCCTATTTGAGTGACGCCAAGGATCGGCTGTCACAGTTTTTCGATTATCTGATTAAAGACTGTGGCATGAAAGCGGATTGGGTAGCGTCGATCTTTCTCTCCTCCGGGTATGCCGAACAGTTTGAGCGGGGCAACCCGGCCATCCTCGCAGGCATGTCCGGCATTGAGCTGGCAAGGGTCGTCGTGGAAGCGACCTATAAAAAGAAAAAGCTGCCGGAGCCGCGTTATTCCGAAGGGCTTTCTCCTGAGTATTGGGCTGGCTGGGCGTTGGCAGAGTATCAGTGGTACAGCGGAATGCGCTTCAAGGATATCTTCGAGCGCGTAAAGCTGTCTGAAATCATCCCTATGTACTCGGTCTACCACGAGATGGACATCTCAAAATTCATCGAGACAATGGACGAAAGGTGTTCAACGGCGCTGTCGGAGTGCAGGCTGAAAAAGCTGCGGGAAAGCCGCGGACTCTCCCAAGCGGAGCTTGCGAAGATTTCCGGCGTCGGCCTTCGATCCATCCAAATGTACGAGCAGCGTGTCAACGACATTGACAAAGCCCAGGCGCAGACGATCTACAAACTGTCGCGTGTGATTGGGTGCTCGATGGAGGATTTGCTGGAAAAACCGATGGAATAAGGAAAAATGAGAATGGCGGAGGATACTATGGTTATTATTGCTTGCTTAATTAGCAATGGTTATGATGTTCTGGCCTGTAATAGTTTAGATCCGTTTGAAAAGACTCCGTATATGTTGCCGGAGTCTTCTGCCGAATCAATAGAAGTGGCACAAAAAAATATCACAGAAAGATTAGGCAGTAAACAAATCCTCTTTGATTTTGATGAGATTCTCTATGAAACCAATGAGGATGGACTCTGTCATCAAGTTCTCTATCTATGCCATGCATATCAATGGACAAATCAAGCAGAAGACAATTCGTATGGATGGATTGAGGTACGTAAATTAACGAGCAATCCTTTCTCCTCCGCATATAAAGAGCTTTCCAATGCTGCCAACGACTACCTTACTCGGAGAGAGAAAATGCTATCTAAAATAAGATCTGAAATAGAAACAATCCACGACCAAAGTCAAGTAAAAATAGAGATAGGCGAACAGGTTGACATAATTGTCTTTTGGCTTCGCCATTCAAAAATTTATGTACCATTCTGCCTAGAAGTAGAATATTTTTTAAAGAGAGATGAAAGCGTTGATTTTCATATACGGTGGAAGGCAAGCCGGCAGTATGCTCCAGGCGACAAATCTGATCTTTATATGCTGTTTACTGAAACAATGGCATTATTGCTCAAATTATTCAATGAGCCTGTTTATGTAAGTACATACAACTTTTTAGGTTTGGAGCCGGAAATCAACGGAGCCGAAATAATATTTGAAGGCAACAATTATTCTGGAACAATTGCTGAATCAGAGTTTGCAGAAAAGATTATTGACTCGTTTGAATTTTTTAACTTTCTTCTTGGCGTACATGGAAGAATATTTGGTTCAATTTCCAATGACCTTATCGATGAGAAAGATATATCAATTATCGAACACCTTGGTGAGGACTCAAATTACGTCATCCGAAAGGAAAGTGGTTGTTACTATAATTCAAGTATAGGATATATATCATTGCTCAACAACTACTATGACTGCAACTATCTCATTCAGCCCTATTCTTATGAACTGTTAACCGGAGTTACCGGAGCGCTTTTGTTTTCATCATTTTCAGATCAGACCTTATGCACCAATTATATTGAAAAGGAAATCCTTGATGTAGTTAACGAAGTGGTTGACCGTTTTTCGATTAATCAATACACACTGGTATGTCAAAGCAACAGATTATATTTGTTGTCGAGTAATTATATTTGGGTTTTTGCTGGAGATTACCATCATTCATATGTTGCTGAAGAGGAGAAATTAATTTTTGACAGGCAAGCAAAAGAAAATGCACTACTTCATGTAAACAGAGACTTTAAATGGATTTTCCCTGTCAACCCATCTAGATTTGAGCAATTAATTGCTGATATCATTGAATATCAGCAACCTGACACAACAGTACGTCTTGTCGGACGAACAAATAATCCAGATGGAGGTCGAGATATTATTATCCGTAGAAAAGAGGGAGAAAACCGTAAACTTACCATCTGTCAGTGCAAGGCATATCAAAACAGCGTAAATAAATCTCATGTAACAGACATACGAGATACGCTTGATTATTACGAAGCGACGGGATTCCTTTTAGCGGTTACTTCTGATATTACGGCTCCACTAATAGATCATTTGACATCACTAGAAAAGAAGTATGATGTGGATTGGTGGACAAGACGAGAATTATTTAAAATAATGCGACAATATCCATCGCTTGTTAATGCGTATCAAGACATTATTAAGGTTGTTGACAATAAAGAGGGACAATCCTGATTGCTGAAATCAAACTCAAAAAATGCGCCGCAATAAACAATGAAATAGCAAAAAACCTCTGAAATCAGCGATTTCAGAGGTTTTTTGGTCCGAGTGACTGGTTTCGAACCAGCGGCCTCGTGGTCCCAAACCACGCGCTCTACCATCTGAGCTACACCCGGTTATGAAATTGAAAGTCTAAGCTGTCTGTAGTCAGCCATGTGGTCAAATGCGGTTTTTCGGGTGATTCCGAAAAATGCTGAAAACCCGCAAACCCCCGTGTGTCAATGGGTTCCGGCGTTTTGGTTGCTGCCTGTCGGATGGATGCCGATACGCTCCCAAAGCAGGCGCGCTACCAGCTGAGCTACACCCGGGTATGAAATTGGGGGCGGGCTGTCTGTGTAAGAACCGCCGAGACAACTTGGGTGGGATTATTATAGCGGATGGGCGGGGGAAATGCAAGGGGCGGGGAGAAAAAACAACCCCCGGTGGGGCTTCCGCGGGGCGGCGGGAGCTGGTATAATGGCGGCAACGACATGAAGAAGGAGTTTCCCCATGAAAAAGACTGTAAATGCAAAGAATCTGGCGTTCTGCGCGCTGTGCATCGCGCTGTGCGTGGTGCTGCCGATGGCGTTCCACACGATCGCGAACGCCGGGATGATCTTCCTGCCGATGCACATTCCTGTGCTGCTGTGCGGGCTGGCGTGCGGGTGGCCGTATGGACTGATCTGCGGCGTGCTCGGGCCGCTGCTGTCCGGCGTGCTGACGGGAATGCCCGGGCCGGCGGTGCTGCCCGGGATGATGGTCGAATGCGGCGTGTACGGGCTCGTATGCGGGCTGATGATGCTGCGCGTGCACACGGGCAAGCTGTATGCCGACCTCTACATCAGCCAGATCACAGCGATGCTGCTGGGCCGGGTGCTCTCCGGCGTGTGCAAGGCGCTTCTGTTCGCGCCGGCGACGTTCTCGATCGCCGCGTGGGCAACGGCATCGTTTGTGACGGGTCTGCCGGGCATCATCATCCAGCTCGTGCTGCTGCCCTCGCTTGTGGTGGCGCTGACGAAGGCGCGGCTGCTGCGCGTCCGGTACGCATAAAATGAAGCAGCAGGATGTGATCGAATTTTTCGATCAGGCGGCCGCCGGCTGGGACGCACAGCTGCGGCGCAATGAGCCGGTGATCGCGCGGATTTTGGACAACGCCGGGGTCCGGAGCGGTGTGCGGGTGCTGGACGTGGCGTGCGGGACGGGCGTGTTGATCCCGGACTATCTGCAGCGCGGCGCGGCGCAGGTGACGGCCATCGACATTTCGCCGGAGATGGCGCGCATCGCGCGCGAAAAGTTCCCGCAGGAGAACGTGACCGTGCTCTGCGGCGACGCGGAGCAGGCGCACTTCCCTGCCCCGTTCGACTGCATTGTGATCTACAACGCGTTTCCGCATTTTCCGGAGCCGGAGCGGCTGCTGGCGCATCTGGCCGGGCTGCTGGCCCCGGGCGGCACACTGACCGTGGCACACGGATTTTCCCGCAAGACGCTGGACGCGCACCACGCGAAGACCGCGCGGCAGGTCTCGAACGGGATCCTGCCGGTGCAGGAGCTGGCTGAGCTGTTTTCGCGGTACGTGCACGTGACGGTGCAGATCTCCGACGAGGAGATGTATCAGGTGGCGGGACGGCTGCAAAATTAAGCTTCTATGATAAGCAAAGGGCGCAGACCGGGAACGGTCTGCGCCTTGTTATATTCAGCTGTTGCGGAAACGGGCGAGGAAGTCTTTGGTCTGCTGGTGCTGGGGATCGGAGAAGAGGGCTGCGGGAGCGCCCTGCTCGAGGATGACGCCTTCGTGCATGAAGACGACACGGCGGCTGACGTCCCGGGCGAAGGCCATCTCGTGCGTGACGACGAGCATGGTCATGCCCTCGTTGGCAAGGCTCTGCATGACGGTGAGGACCTCGCCGACCATCTCGGGGTCGAGCGCGCTCGTCGGTTCGTCGAACAGGAGGACTTCCGGATTCATGGCCAGCGCGCGGGCGATGGCCACGCGCTGCTTCTGGCCGCCGGAGAGCTGGCGGGGCTTGGCGTTGACATAGGGGGCCATGCCGACCTTTTCAAGATAGCGCATGGCCTGCTCGTGCGCCTCGTCCTTGCTGCGGCCGAGGACCTTCATCTGGCCGACCATGCAGTTTTTGAGGACGGTCATGTTGTTGAAGAGATTGAAGGACTGGAAGACCATGCCGACGTGGGAGCGGTATTTGGCGGCGTTGACGCTCTTGCCGGTGACGTTTTCGCCGTGGTAGAGGATCTCGCCGCTCGAAGGCGTCTCGAGCAGGTTGATGCAGCGCAGGAGCGTCGATTTGCCGGAGCCGGAGGCGCCGATGATGGAGATGACGTCGCCCTTGCTGACGGTAAAGTCGATATCGCGCAGGACCTCGTGCGTGCCGAAGGACTTGCTCAGGTGCCGGATCTCAAGAATGTTGTCTGCCATCTCAGCGGCCCTCCCTTTCCGCGCCGTATTCCTTGCTGCGCTCGTCATAGTTGCTGCCGCGCTTGGGGTGCGAATAGGTCCCGGCGGTCATGGTGAGCGGATCCTCCTGCACGAGCTCGTAGCTGTCGGAGCCATCCATACCCTTTTCGACCAGACGGAGGATGCCGGAGGCGATCAGGGTCATGAGGAGGTAGCCGGCCATCTCGATGACGGCGGACGGGAAATACTTGTTGTTGATGCCGACGATATAGCGGTGCGAGGCAAAGAACTCCGTGAAGCCGATGATGAACATGACGGAGGTATCCTTGACGTTGATGATGTAGTTGTTGCCGATCTGGGGGAGGATATTGCGGATGGCCTGGGGCAGGATGACGCTGGTCATGGTCTGGAAATGCGTCATGCCGATGGCCTTCGCGCCCTCGGTCTGGCCGGGGTCGATGGAGATGATGCCGCCGCGGACGGACTCGGCCATATACGCGCCCGTATTGATGGAGACGATCAGGATGGACGCGGCCCAGATGTTATCAAAGCGCAGGGCGTTGTCGGTAAAGTACGGCAGGGCGTAGAAGATGAAGACGGCCTGCAGCATCATGGGCGTGCCGCGGAAGACCTCGACGTAGATGCGGATGATGACGCGGAGGATCTTCAGGAGGATGCGCTTGGGCCAGGGGTCGTTTTTGGCGCAGGGGATGGTATTGAGGATGCCGCAGGCAAGGCCGATGATACAGCCGATGGCAGTCGCAGCCAGGGCAAGGCCGAGCGTGCTGAGCATGCCCCGCAGGTACATCGGGTGGTATTTGTCCCACAGGATGGCGATATCCTGCATGAGCTTGGCAAGCTTATCCACGGGAGAGAGCTCCTTTCAAGAATTCAAGACGGGAATACGCGAAGTCAATGCCTCCCCTTCCAGGGGAGGTGGCTCGGCGGAGCCGAGACAGAGAGGTCGCTGCAAATTTGTGACAACCTCTCAGTCAGCCTGCGGCTGACAGCTCCCCTGGAAGGGGAGCCTTGTGGTGAAAAATCGCCCCCGCGCGGGTGCGCGGGGGCTTCTTTTTACTGTTTCAACTTGGTTTTATCCGCAAAAAACTCTTTCGTGAGCTTCGCCACGACGCCGGAGAGGGCGAAGAGGGCGATGAAGTTCGGGATGGCCATGAGGCCGTTGAAGGTATCGGCGATGTCCCACACCACGTCGAGCGAGGCGACCGCGCCGACAACAACGATGATGATGAACAGGACCTGATAGCCCTTCGCGACCTTGAGGCCGAACAGATACTGCACGCACCGGCTGCCGTAGAGCGACCAGCCGAGGACCGTGGTGAATGCGAAGAGCGTCAGCGCCAGCGCGACGAACACAGAGGCGAATTTGACGCCGAACATGGTGGCGAACGCGCTCGTGATGAGCTCGGAGCCGACCTTCTGGCCGAAGGTGATGTCGACGCCGCTGCAGATGATGGTCATGGCCGTCAGCGTGCAGATGACGATGGTATCGGCGAAGACCTCAAAGATGCCGTACAGGCCCTGCTGGACGGGGCCCTTGGTATCGGCCGCCGCGTGCGCGATGGCCGCGGAGCCGAGGCCCGCCTCATTGGAGAAGGCGCTTCTGCGCAGGCCCCAGACGATGGTCTGCTTGAGCGCAATGCCGCTGGCCGCGCCGCCGAGGGCCTTGGGCGTGAAGGCTGTGCGGAAGATCTTGGCGAAGGCCGGGCCGATGTTGCCGGCGTGGCCGAAGATGACGACGAAGGCGAAGATGATATAGAGAATGCTCATGACCGGGACGAGCTTTTCGGCCACCGCGCCGATGCGCTTGATGCCGCCGAAGAGGATCACGCCGATCAGGCCCGCGATCACAAGGCCGAAAATGAAGTTCAGCAGCTTCCGCTCCCCTTCCGCTGCGGGGATGAAGGCGTCGATGGCGTCGTTGAGCGAGCCGACGATGGAGTTGACCTGCGACATGTTGCCGATGCCGAAGGAGGCGATGGCCGCGAACACGCAGAACAGCACGCCGACCCACTGCCAGTGCTTGCCGAGGCCATTCTTGACGTAGTACATCGGGCCGCCGACCCAGTCGCCCTTGGCGTCACGTTCCCGGTACTTGATGGAGAGCGTGACCTCGGAATACTTGATGATCATGCCGAGCAGCGCCGCGAGCCACAGCCAGAACACCGCGCCGTAGCCGCCGAGGGCGATGGCCTGCGAGGTGCCGACGATGTTGCCAGTGCCGACCGTCGCGGCCAGCGCCGTGGTAACGGCCTGCAGCGGGGTGACGGCGCCCGCGCCGGCCTCCTGCTTCTGGAACATCTTGCCGACCGTGTTCTTCATCGCGTAGCCAAAGCGTGTGAACTGGATCCCACGGTTGCGGATCGTCAGGTACAGTCCGCCGACGATCGTACATGGCAGGAAAATATACAGCCAGGCGACGGTATTCAATGTACCGGTAAAGAAATTGATGATAGCTTCCATATGTTCTCCTTTCCGGACGCCCCGCGTCCATCCTTTTCTTTCTCCTGAAGAAAAAACTTCCCGATTATGATACCATAAACTTACTTTCAATTCAATTTAAATCGCTACATCGAAATATAGAATTTTCCCGCGGACATTTGTGCATATTATAGAGACATTTACAAAAACCGGCTCCCCCGCGAAAAAAAGATTGACGCGGCCGGGAAAACGTGCTATATTATTTAGGCAATCGGGATGCTAGTGTGGCTCAGTCGGTAGAGCAGCTGATTCGTAATCAGCAGGTCGCCGGTTCAAGTCCGGCCACTAGCTCCAGAAACCGGTGAAAATCGAGAGATTTTCACCGGTTTTCTCTTTTATTTGTTTGCTTTTCCAGGCGCCGAAACCGCCTGACCCACACCGTGACCCACACGGCGAAATGTCCAGAGAGCGTCGGAGAGGATATGCTTGGTATCCTCTCCGACGCTCTCTGCTTATTTACATGACCTGCGCCATGAAATTGCCCATCTTTTCGGCGGCGCTTTCCTGCATCTGGCGTGTGACGTGCGTGTAGGTTCTCAGCGTGAATCCTGCGTCGAAATGACCGAGCATACTCGATACGGTTTTCACGTCCACGCCATTTTGCAGCGCCAATGTTGCGAATGTGTGACGTAAGTCGTGAAATCTCAGGTGTTCCAGTCCGGCGTCTTTCAGAATTTTCTTGTGAATATTCACAATCGAGTCAGGGTGATACATTTCGCCTGTCTTGGGTGACGGGAACATCCATGGGCTGCCGGGATGCTTTTGGTGCTCTGTGACCAGCAGATCGACGGCATCCTGCGGAATTGATATTTTGCGGATAGAATTTTCTGTTTTCGGGCGGGTGATGTCCGGTTCGCCTGTATTGTTTCTCCCTGCCTGCTTGCTGACGGAGATGGTTTTGTTCTCAATGTCCAAGTCTGACCATTGGAGCGCGACCAGCTCGCCCTTGCGTAAGCCGCTGATGAGTTCGAGATAGAACATCGGCAGGACACCACGCTGCTCAGCAGCCGTCAGGTAAGACTTGATCTGATCTGGCGGTAATATCTTCATTTCGTGCTTCGGGATTTTGGGCGGAATGCAGTCATCTGCCGGGTTTCGGACGATCAGGCGTTCTTTGACCGCCCGGTCGAGCGCGTTGTGCAGCATTGTGTGGATGCCGCGGATCGTGGAATCACTCAACCCCGGCTGCTTTCCCTTCTGCGCTTCGCGGAGCCGTCCGTGTTCCCGCAAGTCCTTGTACAACCCTTGCAAATCGCGTCCGGTCAGCTTTTTGAGCGGAATATCGCCAATACGCGGCGTGATGTGCAGTTCGATGCCGCGCCGGTAATACTCTGCGGTCGAAAATCGCAGATGCGGCTTTGCATATAATTCGTACCATGTTTGCAGCCATGTGCCGAGCGTGTACTCGTCTGCTCTCCGCACATCGACAGTTTCCGCTTCCGCAACTGCCTTCGCCAGCTTTTCTTTTACCTCTGCCTGCGTCTTGCCGAGGACGTTTTTAATCAGTCGCTTGCCGGTCTTTTCGTCATATCCGGCTGTGTATCGCCCTTCCCAGCGCCCATCCTTGCGCTTGCGGATGTTGCCTTCACCGTTTGCCCGTTTCTTTGCCATGTCTGTGCCTCCTTCGCTTTGGTAGCACAAACAACTACCACAGAACCGGCACAAAGTCTACTGATTTTTTCGGAAGATCGGAATATTTTTTGCCGCTTTTGCGTGTGCTGGAAATTTCTATTCTTTGTTTACTGCGGCGCAGTTTTTGACTCTGATAAATAATATTGACAAACGTTATCATTCATGATACGCCCGCGTTCCGCGGTATCTGCCTCGGCGATACAATCGACGAGGTGCTGGATAAATTCCCGTGCGTAGACCGGGAACTGAAGCAATGGGCGGAGCAGTATGTTTACGGCGAGGCGGACACAGACAATTACGCAGAGCTGAGCTTTGTTGCAGACAGCTTCTATTCGCTGTCGTTCTTCCTGCATGGGCAGCGCCGTGCGACCATCGGCTTTTCCCGCGTGCAGCAGCGTGTGTTTGAAATCACAATTTCTGCCGAAGAAAACTTGAAGGACACCAATCCGTGGCAGGCTGTGGATGCAGGATTCCTGCGCGACTCTGCGCTGCGCGAGGAGCTTATGGCAGATCTGTCGAAGCTGCCGGATGATTTGCTGCTTGCGTTTTTATCAGGCACCGAGGTTGTGCAGACAGACGACGGCTTTACCTTTGACAACCCGGGTGAGCTTTCCTCCGACGAGCTGTTCCGGCTCTTTCTCTGGTGGACAAACCGCAGCGCGCTGGAGAAATACAGGAATCCGGACGACGGATGGTTCTACTTTCCGAGCAGCGCCATTCACCGGACGCTCGACTGCTATTTCAGAAGATACTCCTTTGATATCACGCAGTGCACGGGTTATGACACGAAAAGCGGTACAGTTGTCGATCAGACGGCGGCTCTCGAACCCGGGAATCTACGGTTGCAGAGAGTCTCAAAGACGATGGACGGGCACAAAGTGACCTATGTCGTTGATTTTTATCCCGTACTGGATGACTTGCAGGTAGGACCGGAGCCTTTCGCGCGCAAGGAATATACGCTTTTGTGCTATCCCGGAGATTTTTACATTGAGAGCGCCCGCTATGTCCCGCTGGATGGCGCGGCGGCGCAATAATGCGGAACAAATTCATTTGCAAAGGGATTATGAAACGTATGCAGAATGAAGCCTGGCTGGATGAAATAAACCGCATCGTGTCTTTTCACGAGATTTCGGACAGCCGATACTACCGCGCGGAGGAACACGATTTCTGGCAGATGATTGTCAGCCTGATTTTGGCCGGATATCGTGTGCAGTAAAGCATAGATTTTTCAGAAGGCAGCGTGCAAGTTTTCGGACCTGCACGCTGCTTTTCTCTGTAAACTCGGAGCTGCTTCACCCACCTCTGCACCTGCTGTTTTTTCCGTTTTCCGTGCACTTTTTTCGTGCAACCCCGTCGTTTTCCTTGAAACGGCGGGCTTTTTTCAAATTGCGACCCCACAAGTGCTATTTTTGCCCTCTCAACAACCCCCTCGCAAATCCCCGAAACTGCCCGCACGGCGGGCAGATGTGACCGCCGCGGGGCGCGCACGACCCCGCGGCTTTGTCCTGCTTCGCCGCTTGCGGCTTCTCCCTCTGCCGAAATTCGCTCGCAGACGTCCTTCTTTTGCGCTTGCCATTCCTGCAACACTCCCGCACGTCGGCGCAACGTCTGGTTTTCTGCTGCTGGATGGGTACGCGCTCGGCTGGGCTGCGAAAGCCGCACAAACCGCCGACACGGGCGCGACGGTGCGGGAATCGCATTTCGCTGTTCACCTTTTTCCGAAAAACGCTTAATCACGATTTGACTTTCACGCTGATTTATGGTTATAATATCAGCGTGAAAGTTGGTGACAGCTATGTGTTTTGAGACGCTCGACGATTTGGTACATGAGCAAAACGGAATCCTGCGAACGTCGGATGCGTTAGCTCGCGGTATTACAAAATCTCAGTTTTACGATTACGTCAATTCTGCGAAATTAGAAAAAGTTGCACATGGCATTTATGTGTCTGCGGATATGCTGACGGACGAACTGTACTTATTGCAGGCACAGTTTCCACGCGCTGTTTTTTCGCACGAGGCGGCGCTTTATCTGCACGATCTCAGCGAATATGAACCGATTCCCTTGACAGTGACCGTTCCTGCGAGTTACAACAGCACCGGACTGACTCGGAAAGGCGTGAAAGTCTACTACGTGAAACCGGAGTGGTACACACTTGGTTTAATTGAGATTCCTTCTTTTGGTGGTCATATGGTTCATGCCTACGACCTGGAACGAACGATCTGCGACGTGATTCGGCGCAGCGAGACGATGGATGTGTCGGCGTTCAATTATGCAGTCAGAGAGTACACAAAACGAGGGGATAAGAATTACGCGAAGCTGATTCGTTACGCAGCAGCGCTTCGTGTAGAGAAAAAGCTTCGTGAGAAAATGGGGGTGCTGTTCTGAATGATCAAGACATCTAAGCAATTGAAAGATCTGGTTGGAAACCGTGCGCATGGAGACAGCGCAAAATCCATGCTGTTTCTCCGGAACTATGCGATGGAGCGATTTCTGGAGCGGCTTTCTGCATCTAAGTATAGAAACTGTTTTATTTTAAAGGGTGGTATGTTGATTTCCGCAATGGTCGGGATCGACAGCCGTGCGACGATGGACATTGACACCACCCTGCGCAACTACCCTTTGAATTGCGAAAGCGCCGAGCAGATCGTCCGGCAGATCGCCGATGTGGAAATTGACGACAAAATCAGCTTTGTAATCAAGAAAACAGAAGAAATTATGGAAGATTCGGAGTACCAGGGTGTGCGGCTCTCGCTTGATGCATATCTGGACAAAACGAGGATTCCCTTGAAGATCGATATTTCCACCGGCGATGTCATTACCCCTTGTGAAATATCGTTTTCGTACCAGCTGATGTTTGAAAACCGAACAATCCCCTTGTTGGCATACCCGCCTGAGACAGTTCTCGCTGAAAAGCTGGAAACGATCCTTTCACGCGGGGAAGCAAATACACGGCTGCGTGATTTCTATGATGTGTATATCCTGCAAAGAGAGGATTTCGTCGTAACACCTGATGCACTGTGCCATGCGTTACTTGCAACCTGTCGAAAGCGCGGACACGAAGATCTGCTTCACACATATGCGTCTATCCTTGACAGAGTCCGACAGAGCGACACAATGCGTACACAATGGATGAAATATCAATCAGATTTCGACTATGCTGCCGGGATTACCTGGGATACTGTTTTGGACACAGTTGAAACACTTTGTATGAAAACATTGGATGATCATGCATTTGGAGATGAACTGCCACAGGAAGAATCACAATTTGAAATGCACTTGCTTTAACCCCGCTATTCTTTGATTACTGCGGCGCAGTTTTTGAGTGGGCTATTTTCCCCTTGACCCACACGCTGACCCACACGGCGAAAGGAGCGGACGGAAACAGTGGAAATAAGATGTGTAAAGAGCATTGATTTCCGAGCAGAAAGTGCTGAAAATGTCTAAAAATCATTATTTTTATAGATTTTCTACTCTTCGTAATCAGCAGGTCGCCGGTTCAAGTCCGGCCACTAGCTCCAGAAACCGGTGAAAATCGTAAGATTTTCGCCGGTTTTCTCTTTTATTTGTTCGAATTTTCAGGTGTCAAAACCGCCTGACCCACACCGTGACCCACACGGCGAATGTTCAGAGAGCGGCGGAGAGGATGATCGTCTCATTCTCTCCGCTGCTCTTTTTGTTTTTACATGACCTGCGCCATGAAATTGCCCAACTTTTCGGCAGCGCTCTCCTGCATTTTCCGCGTGACGTGGGTGTAGGTGCGGAGCGTGAAGCCTGCGTCGAAGTGACCGAGCATGCTGGACACGATCTTTACGTCCACGCCGTTTTGTAGTGCCAAGGTCGCGAATGTGTGACGCAAGTCGTGAAATCTCAGGTGTTCCAGCCCTGCGTCCTTCAGGATTTTCTTATGAATGTTCACGATCGAATCCGGATGGTACATCTCGCCCGTTTTCGGGGATTGGAACATCCATGGGCTGCCGGGATGCTTTTGGTGTCCTGCGATCAGCAGCTCGACAGCATCCTGCGGAATTGAGATTTTGCGGATGGAGTTTTCTGTTTTCGGGCGCGTGATGTCCGGTTCGCCTGCATTGTTGCGACCTGCCTGCTTGCTGACGGAAATCGTCTTGTTCTCAATGTCCAAGTCCGACCATTGCAGCGCAACCAGTTCACCCTTGCGCAAACCGCTGATGAGTTCGAGATAGAACATCGGCAGGACACCGCGCTGCTCTGCTGCTGCCAGGTAGGACTTGATCTGCTCCGGCGGCAGGATCTTCATTTCGTGCTTTGGAATTTTTGGCGGAACGCAGTCGTCCGCTGGATTTCGGACAATCAATCGCTCCTTAACCGCGCGGTCGAGCGCATTGTGCAGCATTGTGTGGATGCCGCGGATCGCGTCCGGTCAGCTTTTTCAGCGGAATATCTCCGATGCGCGGTGTGATCTGCTTTTTATTGATTCTTGAAAAACGCTACCACAACAGCGCCGGGGCCCGCATGGGTTCCGATCACACTTCCTACGGTCGTATAGCGAATTTCTTTCAGTTTTCCCTCCCAGATGTGACGGCTGTCTTCGATATACTTTAGCAGCAGCGCGTCAGAAATTCCACTGTAGCCCAGCAGAACCGGCCTGCTGAAATCAATGCCGCCGGCCTTGTCGATCTCCTGAACGAGCAGATTGTTCCCCATTTTGGAGCCGCGTGCTTTTCCCAGCAGGTGAATCTCGCCGTCAATAACGGAAAGCACGGGCTTGATATTCAGTACCCCTCCGGCGAATGCGGCTGTCTTTGAAATGCGGCCGCCCCGCTTGAGGTATTCGAGGGTATCTACCAGCGCCACAACAACGATTTTTTTCTTCTCTTCCTCCAGTGCCTGCGCAGTTTCCTCTGCGGTCATTCCTGCATCCAAGAGGCGGAACGCAAGCTCCACCAGAATCCCTGTTCCCATCGCTGCGCTGGTACCATCTACAACATAAATGTTTTCATAATCCGCCGCCGCGATCATGGCGCTTTGATATGTGCCGGAAAATTTGGATGCAAGGGTAATAACAACGGCTGATTCGCCCGCCTGCCTTGCCTTTTCAAATTCCTTTATAAAGGCGTCCGGCGTTGCCTGACTGGTGGTGGGCAGCACATCGCTTTCGATGAGCTTTTCATAAAATGTTTTGTTGTCGATGGTCACGCCATCAATGTATTCCTCCTGCCCGAAATGAACGGTGAGGGGTACCGTAGATACCCGTGCTTTGATCTCAGGAACTAAGTCCGCAGTGGAATCAACAATAATCCTTGTTTTCAATTTCGTCAATCTCCTATTCTTCGCTATTTTGAGCGATGGCCTCAAGACTTATGCTGATGGCAGAAAGGCTGCGGTAAAATGTCGCTCGTTCGTCCTCCGTAAGGGTACGGCTGACCGTATCAAGGACGGCGCTGATTTTCTCCGCGATCCGTTTGCCGGCCTCCTGACCTTTTTCAGTCAAGCGCAAAGGGCTTCTGTACCGTTTGGCCCGTTCAGAATTCCGGACGATAAATCCGTTACTTTCAAGATGCTCCAACGCACGGGAAATGGTCGCCTTGTCCTCCTCGCAGTGCTCGCACAGCTCCGCCGCAGTCACGCCATCCAGAGAATATATGTAGTACAGACAGGACACATGGGCACTTCGCAGATGATAGGCGGCCATCTCCTGATTTTTTATCCTCCGTATGTCGCGGCTGATCCGGTTGATCAAAACCGTAAACGTCTCAAATCGCTCCTGCATGGCTGCGCTCCTCTCTCACGAATGCTTTTGTTGAAATCTCAACTTTCGGACTATACCACATGGATGTTGAAATGTCAACAGCAAAGTTCCGCACAGCCATTACTCTTTGATTATAGCATTCCACGCCGTGAGGCGGTCCCGGCGTGGGTTTTCTGTTATTTTATCGGGTGGAGGGTATGGTCATCAAGAACACTACAAAGCCCTCACCGGAGCAGCTCCGGCGAGGCTCTGCTTTTGACCACATAAAATGCCACAGACAGGTGTGGAACACATGGGGGGACGCGGGTCACAAGATGTTAGGAAAGGAATTAGAATTGGGAGGAAACCGCTAAAAACGGCTAAAAAGTGCAGGGAAAATATTGCGGTAGTTCTTTGTTTACTGCGGCGCAGTTTTTGCGCCGGTTAGCTTCTATCTCCCTCCTTGACTTCTTTGCAGTCTGCTTTATAATGGTATTATGTAAATTGCTTTTAGACTGGGTTTACAAAAATCGCGGTAACCCATAAAATCAGGAGGGAGAAAAGCATGACACTTGGTGAAAAAGCTGCCGCAAAGCTGATCGTTTCCCGGCAGAGTGTGCGGGAGTTCATATGATGAAGGGCGGCGGCATTGCCGGGCTGCTGATCCGGCAGGCGCGTCTCGGGCGGGACTGGAGTCAGGCGGGGCTGTGCCGGGGTATTTGCGCGCCCTCGTATCTATCCAAGATCGAACAGGGCAAGGCAGCGCCTTCTCCGGAGGTGACGGAGCTTCTGCTGCGCCGGTTGGGCCTCGTCTGGACTTCGGAGCCCGAAAGCCTGGAGCCCTGCTGGAAGGCCCTGCTCTCCGGCAGCCCGGACTTTGCCTCCTGCTATGAGCGGCTGGTGCAGCCCCGGCAGGAGGTCCTCGCCTGCAGTCCGCTGGCGGCGGACGCCCTGCTGCTGGCTGCCTTTTATGAGGATAACATGCGCTCTCTGCCGGAGGAATGGGAACCATTTCTCTCCACCCGGCAGTTGGCTCTGCAGCGCGGTCTGCAGGGCCGATGGGAAGAGGCAGTGCGGCTGGAGCCGCTGCCGCTTCTGGTCACACTCCGCGGAAAGGCTCTTTACGTCAAGGGTGATTACACCGTTGCCATTGAGGTGCTGCGGGACGCCTGCCGCTCGGCGGCAGACGCCGGGTATCCCCACCTGATGCTGTCCTGCCGTCTGTGGATGGGCAACTGCTACTCGGATCTGGGCCGCATGGAGGAGATGCTGGCCCACTTCGCCGTGGCGGAGCGTCTGGCAGAGGCCTTGGGTGACACCGACAGTCTGGGTTCGCTCCGTTATAACATCGCCGCCACCCAACTGGAACTGGGCCAACCAGAAAAGGCCCTGCTCTATTTTTCTACCCTCCCGCACCCCAGCCTTCTGGACCTGCACAAGCTTGCCATCCGCCACGAGCAGCTTGGGCACCGGGAGCAGGCGCTGACAGCTGTCCAGCAGGCGGAGCCGCTGGCCTCCGGGGAGATGGAGCGGCAGATGCTGGCGCTGGTGCGCTATCGGCTGGAGCACCTGGACTACCTCCACGACAGCGCCTATGGCGCGCAGCTTCTGGACTGCTTCCAGCGCCTGCGGGACACGTACCCCATGGGCTTCACCCGGTTTCACCTGCCGTGGGTGCTGGCGTGGTACAAGGCCAACCGCCAGTACCGGCAGGCGTGCCGCCTGTTGGAGGAGTTTCCTGCAAAATAGCAATTTTACCGATCTAAGTGGGTCATCACGGGAAGATCTTTCCCATGATGACCAGCTTTTCTTTTGTAAGCGGCTATGCGATAATCATAGCAGTGAGGTGAATGCCATGAAACGAACACTCTGGACGCGGGACTTTACCCGTATCACCGCCGCGACGGCACTTGGCGCTGCCGGCGGCATTATCAGTCAGTTTGCCCTGTCCTTTCTGGTCTTTGACGAGACGGGCAGCACACTGGCCGCAGCACTGTCGGTGGCCATTCAGCTGATTCCCATGGTGCTGCTGCCGCTGCTCATCGCCCCCATGATGGACCGCCTGCCGCGCAAACCGTTTCTGGTATGGGGCGATCTGCTCAACGGCGTATGCTACGCCGGAGCAGGGATCTTCCTGCTACACAACGCCTTCTCCTACACCGCCTATCTGGCCTTTTCTCTGCTGGTTTCGTGCCTCGGAGCCTTCGACGAGCTGGCCTACAACAGCTTTTACCCTCTGTTGCTGCCGGAGGGGCAGGAGGAGCGGGCATACACCGTTTCTGCCATGCTCTACCCTATTTTGAAGGTCCTGATGATGCCATTGGCGGCACTGCTGTATGATACGCTGGGCGTGGGGCGGCTGCTGCTGATCCAGGCTGTACTGTCGGTGCTGGCCGCCCTCATCGAAAACCGTATCCGGGTGCAGGAGAACCGCCGGGATCAGGAGCCGCTGCTGTCTCTGAAAACCTGGTGGCGGGACGTGCGGGAGGCCGCCGATTATCTGCGGCAGGAACGCGGCCTGCACGGCCTCTACGTGTATATGGCCGTCACCAACGGTATGGCTATGGGCTACGCTCCCCTGCTCATTGCTTTCTTCCGCACAGCGCAGGGGTTCACCACCGCCATGTATTCCTTTTTCTCTGTGGCGGAGTTCACCGGGCGTACCATCGGCGGAGTTGTCCGCTACCGCTTTTCCCTGCCGGAGCGAAAGCGGTTCGGCTTCCTGTTCGGGGTATATCAGACCTATGAGCTGATGGACGCCTGCCTCCTGTGGCTGCCGTACCCCTTGATGCTGGTGAACCGGGCTCTCTGCGGCTTTCTGGGGATCCAGAGCGCCACCATCCGTCAGGCGGCCGTGCAGCGCTACATCCCCGACCGGCTGCGTGCCCGGCTCAACGCCTATGAATCCTTTCTCTGCACGGCGGCGGGCGCGGTGCTGTCGCTGGCCATCGGCGCTCTGGGGGAGGTCCTGGACTACCGGCTCTGCATGACCATCTGCGGTCTGACCACTATGCTCGTGTGCTGGCTGACGGTGTTCCTGCGGCGGCATCAAGTGCAGCAGGTGCTGGCCGCCCGCCCCAATGCGGCTCAAAGCGGTGAAGCACAATAGCGAATTGTTTCTATGCACGTTTTCGCTCTCTCAGCGCCCCCTCACAAAGCCCCAAACTGCCCGCGCGGCGGGCAGATGGGATCGCAGACTGGAAAACATCCCGTTTTTCCGTCTTTTGGGCGGCTGCGGACGCTGTAAACGTCTTTGCGGCCTCTGAAATGGGAATAAAAAAACGAGGCCATCTGCGGTGTGACCTCGTTTTTGTGCATATGGCTGCCGTGATTGGCTGCTGCGGCATCTTCACAGAGAACGAGCCGAAACGGATCATAGGCTCCGACCTGCCTCGTGCCAAACTCGCGCATAGAGACTTAGCATCGTATCACCCGTTTTCATATACTTTCATTTCTAGTATAGCACACTCTTTGCGTTCCGCAGCATCCATCGCCCCTTCGCATTGGTTTTGTGATTCGCTGAGCAGCAGGATCGTTGGCGTACCGCTCGGCTGCCCTCTTCCTCCTTGACTTCTTGTTTGTGTGCTTTATAATGGTATTATGTATATTAAGGAGATAAAACGCTATGAATGATTATAAGTTTTCGACTCTGGAATATAAGCGGCCGGATCTGGAGGCGCGGCGGGAGAAGCTTGCCGGGTGGAAGGATGCGGTCGAGCATGCGCAGAGCTATGGCGCGCTGCGCGCGCTGATGCTTGAGATCGACCGCGAGACGTGCGAGCTGGCTACGCAGTATTCCATTGCGCACATCCGGCACACGCTCGACACGCGCGACGAATTTTATGAGGCGGAGATCGCCTATCTGCAGAACACGCTGCCCACGCTCAGCGGCGCGGAGGTCGCGCTCAGCGAGGCCATCGCCGCCAGCCCCTACCGGGCGGACATCGAGCAGGAATACGGCAAGCAGTATTTCGTCGCCATGGATCTGCAGAAGAAGCTGTACTGCGAGGAAAACATCCCGCTTCGCCAGCAGGAGAGCCGTCTGACCAACGAGTATCAGAAGATCATGGCCACGGCCGAGATCCCGTTTGACGGCAAGACGCTGAACCTCTACGGCCTGCAGAAATACTTTGAGCATCCCGACCGCGCGGTGCGCGCCGCCGCCGTCAAGGCGTACTCCAACTTCTACGAGAGCAACGAGCCGCGGCTGGAGGAGATCTGGGACGAGCTGATCCGGATCCGCAACCAGATGGGCAAGAATCTCGGCTACGAGAACTATATCCCCGTCGGCTATCTCGAGCAGGGGCGCACGGACTACGGCGAGAAGGAGGTCGCGTCCTTCCGCGAGCAGGTGCGCACCGTCCTCGTGCCGCTGTGCCAGAAGCTCTATGACGCGCAGGCCAGGCGCCTCGGCATCGACCACGTCATGTGCTACGATGAAAAGATGGTCTTCCCGGACGGCAATGCCGAGCCCGCGGGCGACGACGCCTTCATGGTCAAGACCGCGCAGAAGATGTATCACGAGATCAGCCCGGAGACCGGCGAATTCATCGACTTCATGATCGACCACGAGCTGATGGATCTGCAGAACAAGCCCGGCAAGGCCTCCACAGGCTACATGACGAGCCTGCCGAGTCTGAAGGCGCCCTTCGTGTTCTCCTGCTTCAACCACACGATCTTTGATATGCAGGTGCTCACGCACGAGCTGGGCCACGCCTTCGCGGGCTATATGGCCATGCGCAGCCAGCCCATCTCGGACTATTACAGCGAATCGACCGACATCGCGGAGATCCACTCCATGTCCATGGAGCAGTTCGCCTACCCCTACGCCGAGTGGTTCTTCGGCGATCAGGCGGACAAGTTCCGCTTCGCACATCTGCAGGAGGCGCTGACCTTCGTGCCCTTCGGCGTGGCCGTGGACGAATTCCAGCACATCTGCTACGCCCATCCCGAGCTGACGCCGAAGGAACGGACGTATCAGTGGCACCTGCTGGAGGAGAAGTACATGCCGTGGCGGCGCTATGAGAACGACGCGTTCTTTGCGCGCGGTGGCTACTGGTACCACAAGCTGCACATCTACCTCTACCCGTTCTACTACATCAACTACACGCTCACGACGATGGGCGCGATGGAGTTCAAGAAGAAGTACGCCGAGGACCGGGACGCGGCCTGGCAGGACTATCTCAACCTCTGCAAGACCGGCGGCAGCCGCAGCTATCTCGAGACACTGCGCTACGCGAACCTGTCCAACCCCTTCACCCCCGGCTCCGTCGAGCGCGCCTGCGGGTACGCAGCAGAGATCTTGCTCGGGCAGATCGAAAGGCAGGAGCAGAAGGGATAAGTCGTACTTCTCCCGGACAGGAAACGTAAAATTCATTCTATAAATATTCAACCAGCGGCGGAGAGGATGACTCTCCGCCGCTGGTTTGTTTTGAATGTGGGGCGCACGCTGCTGGCTTCCCCAGTCAGATCGTTGCTGCGCTTGCGATCTGATCGTCGATCGGTACGTTTTGCGCTGCGTCCAGATACTCTTCTTTGGTGATCATCATGTGGAGAACACCGTTTTTGACACCCAATTTCTGAAAGCCTGCTTTGCGATGGGTCTGCCAGGCGGCGATCTCGTTCCGGGCGACTTCGAAGTCGTTATGGATCCTGGAGATCCCGCAGACACGGAACGCGTGATCCAGCATCAGCTTCAGCGCGGGAACGGCGTAACCCTTTCCCCGGAAGGGGGCATAGATCACGATGCCCATATCCCACCAATCCTTTTCGGGTGTATAATGAAAATTTACATCACCGATCCATGCGCCGTCGGAGCTGCGTTTGATATAAGCATAGAAACGCTCCGGCTCCTTTCCTACCCATTCGTCGTACCAATCGGCAAGAGCCTCGTCCGGATTGTTCACTCCTTGTTTTTCGTCCTGGCACGTTTGGCCTGCCGTCATTGGGCGCGGGGCCGATGCGGGCTTTCCGTCTGCCAGCCCCGGCAGAAGGACAGGGCGGTATCGATGCTGCCGATGCGGTAGCCGGCGGCGGCGTGGATGATGTGGCGGGGGCGGTCGCAGAGGAGCAGGAGCGGAAGGCTGTCGGGGTCGACGTAGGCGCTTCGTGCTGCAGGTTCGGCAGAGTCGGCGGTCATCCAGACCTCCGCCTCCGGGAAGGCGGCGAGCACGGCGCGCAGCTTTTCGTTCTGCAGCATCTGCCTTGTGCGCAGGAGCAGCACCAGCCGCAGAGCGCGGATGCGGCTGCGGCTCGCCAGCAGCTCGTTCAGAAGATGCTCGGTCGGTTCGCTGCCCGCGTCCAGCCAGAGAAGCAGCGACGGGCTCTTCGTCAGCTCCGCGGCGGACGCCCTGCGTCCGTCAGGCGCTTCGGCCTGAAAATCGGCCAGCGTGAAATCCACGGCCAGCTCGGAAAACGTGACGGGCTGCCTCTGCAGGCGGACAGGGGCCATCTGCCCCGCGTCCAGTCGAAGCTCGAGGCGCGACATGCGCAGGTCGCCGCTTGGCAGACGGCTGCTCGTTAAAATGCGGTAGATGCCCGGGCAGAGCGGGATCGTCTGACAGTCGCCCTGCCACGCAAGCCCGGACAGCTCCAGCGGCTGCCAGCCATCGGGCGCGAGTACGGACAGGCCAAAATCCGCGTCCGTCTGCCACGTCTCGCCGGGCTGCTTTTCCAGACGCAGCGCCGCGCTGACCGTCCGCCCCTCCTCTGGAGAAAGATAGCTTTCGCCGGAACGATATTCCGCCGCGCCGCTGTGCAGGTCCAGCCGCGCCGCCACGCCAAGCGCCCGGCAGGCCGCAACGAACAGCAGCCGCTGCGCGCGCAGATCCGCGCAGCGCAGGCGCACCGCGCCGGCAGGCAGCGTTATCAGCTGCCGGTATTCCACTTCCGGCACGTACCGGATATTTTCCCGGATCCACTGCCAGAGCCGCGCCGGTTCCCTGCGGAATTCCTGTTTCTGCGCCTGCGAAAACGCGTTCAGCAGCGCCGCGCGGCAGCGGGCCAGCGGCTCCGTGCCGATGCGTGGGCAGAGGATCTCGCGCAGTGCGCGCACGTCCTGCGGCAGATCGTCCGCGGCAAGCGCCAGTGCTTCGCGCAGCACCTCGGGGCGGACGTCGCGCAGGTCTTTTTCGGAGAGCGTCTGCAAAAGCGCAAGCTTCTGCGCCGGGCCAAACGCGGGCTCCGCCAGAAACTCTGCCAGCGCATCAAAATTCCCGCAGGCCGCACGCAAAATGGCTTCGACCTCCGGGCCATAGCCAAATTCCGCGCACAGCGCCTGCACGCGGGCCGGGTCATACGCCGCTTCCGTACGGAGGCGGCGTTTTTCATTCGCCGCTGCCAGCTGCTCTGCGGCGCGCGCTTTTTCTGCCGGGTCGAGCGGCTTCCGCGCGGGCAGCTGCGCCTTCGGCGCGTGGATCGTGAACGCTTCCCAGCGGCCGGACGGCGCTTCTGGCTGCGCGAGCGTCAGCTCGAGCGTCTGCTGCGCGGCCGGGCAGAGCGCTTCGCAGGACCATCCGCTCTTCCGCGCCTGCAGGGCGAGATCGCCATAGCCGCAGACAAGCTGCGCCGCGCCGCGGCTGTCCGTCCGGATCACTGCCGCGGGAAATATCTGCGACGCGTTGACGATGCCGAACGTCACCTCTGCCCCGGCAGCCGGACTGCCGTCCGGCTCGCGCACAAGCACGCGCAGCGACCGCACGGGCGCGTAGCGCGCCGTCTGGTTCAAAAACGTCACCGCACCGTCTTCGGAGATGACTGCGTCGTCCGGCGCGGGTCTGCCGAACAGGCGGCTGTGCACCAGAATCGCGCGGCTGGCCGCACCGCTGAACCAGCCGCGGTCCAGCTCCGGCTCTGGCTCGCAGGCGCCGAGATAGTGCCACGCGCCATCGCAGAAGGCCTCGACCCAGGCGTGGTTGTCGTCGCAGTGCGCCCAGCGGGGCGTGTACACCTGCCGCGCCGGGATCCCGACTGCGCGCAGGGCGTTGACTGCGAACGCCGATTCCTCGCCGCAGCGCCCGAAGCCGGAGCGCTGCGCGCCCAGCGCGCTGATGGTCCGCGCGTCGGTCGCGCGGTAGCAAACCTGCTCCGCATTCCAGAGGTTGACGGCAAGGATGGCCTCGCGCGCGGAACGACCGCGGATGCGTTCTTCCAGCTGCGCGTAGAAAGCGCCCCGGCAGTCGCAGAGCTCCTCCTCGTTCACGCGCGGGTGGAGCACGTAATTGAGAAACAGCTGCTCGGGAAGCGCCCGGACTTCCGGAGACTGCTCCCGCAAAAACAGCGCGTGCGCCGCACAGGCGCTGAAGAGAGAAAAATCATAATTCGCCCAGTCGCTGAGGGGGCTGGCCGCGTAGCACCAGCTTGTCAGAAGCGACTGATCCGGCGGGAGCGCGGCGAGCTTCCGTTTGAGCGCCTCCTGCGCCTCGCGGCCCGCCGCCGCGTATCGCTGCACCAGGCGGGTCTGCATCCACTGCAGCTCTGCGTCTGACAGTCTCATGCGCCCGCCCCTGCAAAGCTGTGGACGATCTCGGCGCAGGCGCGGAATTCGTCCTCGTCGGTCTGCCAGATCTCGTACTCGGACAAGGACGGCAGGCCCATCGCCACGGTCTGCTTGCGGTAGCGCATGCCGCTGTCGAGCGCGCCTTTGCGCCCGGTCGTGTGGAAGACGGTGATACCCGCGCGGTCGTGGATCTCCTGGATATTCCATCGCTTGACCCCGCAGCCCGCCATGATATCGATCCGCCCGGCCGCTGTTTCCTGAAGCTGGCGCAGAAGCTCCACGCCGGTCAGCGCGTCCTTCTGCTGCCCGGATGTGAGGATCGTTCTGCAGCCGAGCCGGATGGCATCCTCCATCGTCCGGATGGGGTCGCGCGTCATGTCGAACGCACGGTGGAGCGTCACGTCCAGCCCACCCGCGCAGTCCATCATCCGGTGCATGCTTTCCAGATCCAGATCGCCGTCCGGCGTCAGCGCGCCGATCACGACGCCGTTCGCACCGAGGTCCCGGTACATCCGGATCTCCTCGCACATCTGCTCCAGTTCTTCCTTGCTGTAAAGAAAATCGCCGAAGCGCGGGCGGATCAGGACGTTGGTCTTGACCGGAATGTCGCGCTGCACCTGCCGGAACAGCGCGGTCGACGGCGTCGTCCCGCCGATGACGAGATGCGCGCACAGCTCCAGCCGGTCCGCACCGCCAAGCCACGCCGCCCGGCAGGAGGCGTAAGAGTCTGCACAAGCTTCGATCAGGGGTGTATGCATGCCGGTTCCTCCTTCGTTTCGAAAAGCACCTGGGAAAGATGATAGAGCGTACTGACGGCAGTCCCGGTCGCGCCGGGGACCTGATGCTGCCAGACGATGCCGGTATTGTCGGCCGTCCCGGCGATGTCCAGATGCAGCCAGGGCCGTTTGGCCGTGAATTTTTTCAGGAACAGCCCGGCCGTGATCGCGCCGCAGCCGTCCTTGCTGGTGTTGCGGACATCCGCATAGTCGCTCTCAATGAGTTTTTCATATTCCGCATCGTCCGGCATGCGCCAGAATTTTTCGCCGGAGCGCGCAGCCGCGCGCGTAAGGCAGTCGTAAAAGCCGTCGTCGCTGGCCATCACGCCGGTCGTCACAAAGCCGAGCATCGACCAGATCGCGCCGGTCAGCGTTCCGATGTCCACCAGATGCGTGCAGCCCTCCTTCTCCGCGGCCCACGCGAGGGCATCGGCCAGGATCAGCCGCCCCTCGGCATCGGCGTTCAGGATCTCGATCGTCTGGCCGGAGAAGCTGGTGATGACGTCGCCGGGCAGCATGCTCGCGTCTGAAATGCGGTTTTCGCAGATCGGGACGACCGCCGTCACGTTGACGGCCGCACCGTTCGCCGCCAGCGCGCGCACCGCGGCGGCGGCCGCGGCGCCGCCCGCCATATCGCCCTTGATCCCGGCCATGGACGCGGCAGGTTTCAGGCTGTAGCCGCCGGAGTCGACCGTCACGCCCTTGCCGGCCAGCCCGAGTCTCCGGCTGTTCTCCGGCGCGCCGGTATAGCGCAGGACGGCCATCCTCGGCGCGTGGGCGCTGCTGTCGCCGACGGTCAGAAGCGCGCGCAGGCCCAGCTGCTCCAGCGCGGGCCGGTCATAGATCTCCGCTTCGACCGGCAGGCCGGCGGCCATCTCCTGCAGCTGCTGCGCAAGCGCCTCCGGCCGGAGCAGGTTTGACGGCCGGTTGACCAGATTGCGCGTCTGCAGGATCGACCGCGCGAGCTCCCGCGCTTTATTCAGCTGCGTTTCGTCCGCGCCGGGAAAGCTGCATGCCAGCTCCGGCTCCCAGCGGCCGCTCAGCGCGAATTTTTTCTGATACGCGCCGCCATATACGCCCTCGAGCGCCGCAAAAAGGCCGTTCTGGCCAAGCTCCGCCACGGGGCCAGGATCAAAGGCGCAGGCCGTGCATTCCAGCTCCAGTGCCGTCTTGACCGCCTTGCCGTAGAGCTCCTTGCAGGAAAGGATATCCCACCGGCCGCCCCGGCCGACGCGGATGGTATAGCCGCCGTCCGCGCGGGGGAAATATCTTGTTTTCAGATAGGCGTCGTCCGTAAAGACGACATTTGCCTGTACTTGCGTTTCCATCATCCAAAGGTCCCTTCTCCGGCGCTGCCGGGCTTGATTTGATTTTATTGATATTCGATCTCCAGCACGGTATCGATCGGGTCGGGCAGCGGATAGGTGTACTGCGGGACCGTCCCGAACGAGACAAAGGCGAGATTTTCATACGCGCTCGTGACCCAGCTCTCGCCGCGCACCACCTCGCCGCCGTCAGCGAGACGGCGCACCGCGCCGATGTGTGCCGGCACAAGCCCGGTCAGCGGCAGCGGGCCGAGCGGCGCTTCGAGCACATGCGCGTAGAGCTTCCCCGCGCGCCTGGTGTACCAGCCCCAGTCCGGCTTTGGAAGCTCCGCGCTGCCGCAGCCGTAGATGCTCTCGCCGTTCAGCGCCATCCACGCGCCGATCTCGTCAAGCAGGCGGCAGCTTTGCGCGGGGAAACGTCCGGTCGCGTCCGGGCCGACGTTCAGGATCAGATTGCCGCCCTTGCTGACGCACTCGACGAGCTTGCGGATGAGCATGGACGCGGGCTTGTAATTCGTGTCATAGGGCACATAGCCCCAGTTGTTGTTCATCGTCGCGCACAGCTCCCACGGCACGCGCTCGCCGCAGACATTGCGGATGCCCTCCGGCGGCAGAAGCTGCTCGGGGCTGACGAAATCGCCGCTGTAATAAGCCGGGTGCTCCGTGACGAGGCTTCCGAAGCCCTCGCCGCTGGCCTCGAGCCGGTTGTCCACGATGACGTCCGGCTGGTGGCTGCGCACCATCTGCATGAGCCTGGTCGCCTTCCACGCCTCTCCGCGCAGCTCGCCATAGGCAAAATCGAACCACAGGATGTCGATCTTTCCGTAATTTGTGACCAGCTCCTCGACCTGCCCGTGCATGTAGGCAAGATAGCGGTCAAAGTCGATCTGTTCCTCCCGATAGGCGGGGTTGCCGCGCATCGGGTGGTTCGGGTCGTTGTATTTCGGGAAGTCCGGGTGGTGCCAGTCGATCAGGGAATAATACAGGCCCACGCGCAGCCCCTCGGCGCGCACCGCGTCCACAAACTCCCGCACGAGATCGCGGCCGCAGGGCGCGTTCGTGCTCTTGTAGTCTGTCAGCTTGGAATCGAACAGGCAGAAGCCGTCGTGATGCTTCGCCGTCAGCACGACATACTGCATCCCGGCGCGTTTAGCCCGCCTCGCCCAGTCTCTGGGGTCATAAGCCTTCGCGGTAAATTCCTGCATGTAATGCTCGTATTCCTTCGCAGGCATCCGCGCGCCGCTCATGTACCATTCGCCGCGCCCGGGGATCGCGTAGAGCCCCCAGTGCAGGAACATCCCGAACCGCGCCTCCTGAAACCACTGTACCCGCTTTTCTCTTTCCGTCATCGCACTTCCCTTTCCCGCCCCCTCAGGCGCGTGCCTTTTCTGTTATCATACCAGCAGCACTGTATAAAAAGCAAGTGGGGTGGGTGGGCTTGATCAAAATCAAGGCGCCCCTTGTTTCCAAGGGGCGCCTTTGGGGATCATTTCACGATATTTTCTACGAACCGGTGGAGGATCGCAGCGACCTGTGCACGGGTGGCACTGCCCTTGGGCAGGAGCCGGCCGTCCGTGCCCTTGACCAGGCCCTCGGCCACCGCCCAGCTAAGCGGCGTCTTCGCATAGGTAGAAACACTTGCAGCGTCAGAGAAGCCGGTGAGGCTCGCGCTCGCAGAGATGTGATAGCGCTTATACTGTGCATAGCGGTACAAAATCGCAGCCATCTGCTCCCGGGTGACATTCGCATTCGGGCTGAACGTCAAGTTACCGGTGCCGTTGACGATGTCGTTGTCTGCGGCCCATGTTACAGCATCTTCATAGTAGCTGTTCCGGGTCACATCCACGAAGCCGCTGCGGCCGTTCACGGCGGGCTCGCCCTCCAGACGGTACAGGACCGTCACAAGCATTGCGCGGGTCATGCTGGCGTTCGGGCTGAAGGTCACAGCCGAGGTGCCGGAGAAGATGCCCTCGCTGTAAACAAACGCAACATCCTCATAGAACCAATCGCTGGTCCGCACATCCGTAAACGGAAGCTTGCTGTCGGAGAAGGTAACGTCGATGCGGGAATAGATCTGCAGGCTGCGGTAGGTGTAAGTTCCGACTGCGCCGACAGACTTGCCGTTGACCTTGACGTCGCGGACCGAAACGCCTGCGGACGGAGTGAACGTAAAGGTCACGTTCGTGCCAAGATCACTAGTCGTGAGTGTCGGCTTTACCTTGCCGCTGCCGCTCGTTCTGACGATATCGCCAATGTGGCGGCGGACATACTCGGCCGGAGAAATATCCTCAGCGCGCAGCCATGTTGCGCGGGTCTCCTCGGTGGAGTAGTCGTCAATATAGTGGAAGACGACACTGTCGCCATTTTTCAGTGTCTGGCTGCTGTAGGCGACGCCAGGGTGTTTACCATTGACGGTGTACATCCAGCCGGAGTTCCTGCCGTTATCAAACTCAGCCAGCCAATAACCGCCATAGATCTGCGGCGCTCGGATCTCAGAGACGTAGTCCGCGCGCGTATTTTTGCTCGAGAGTCCTGCGTCCTTAAGCGCGGTATCGAACAGATCTGCAACGGTGCTTCCCGTCTCAAGCGAGTAGGAGGTGGTCTCGATCCAGTTGACATATCCAAGATGCGTACCGGTCTCGGATTCCGGGAAATCGCCAATCAGGCGGAAGGTCACAGAGATGGTATCGCCTGCCGCATAGGCATCCATGCTGCGCTTGGCTGCGGCCAGCGCACGGTCGGCAGCCTCCTGATACTCCGCAGCGCGGATCGCGGTCTTGCCATTCGTATAGGCCTCTGTGATCTGCTTCCACTGCGCTGCGGTATAATTCTGCCGCTTGAACTTCGCGTAATACGTGTCCAGTTCCTCAATGCAGGCCGCCTGATAGCGCGCGAGAAGCTGATCGAACTGTGCCTTCTTCGTCAGGTAGTCGTTATAATTTGTAACGCTGTTCTTCTCATCCGGGCTAAGATTTCTATAGGCAGACGCGATCGCTTGCAGCTTGAGGTAAGTTGCGTACTTGCAGTCGGTCACCGCGCCAAGTTCATCGATCAGCGCGATCACATCGTCGGCCGCAGAGGAAGCGGGCAGCAGGTTCTCCGCATCGCGCATATCGTACAGCGCACGCATACCGGATGCACGGTTCTTGAAGCGCCAGTAGGCAACGAGCGCATACGCGGCCTGCTCGGTCGACATTTCATTGTCGGCAGTCGTATCGTCGGAACGGTCGTGCACGAAGCTGCCGTTTGCCTCCGCGTAACGAAGCAGGTTCTTCATGACGTTCGCACCGGACTTGGTGAAGCGTTCGTCGGTCATGCAATCGATGTCGAGCGCACTCAGCGCAACAATAACCTGCGCATCAGCCTCCGCAGAGCCGAAGCCTGTGCTGGTCTGCACGCTGGACAGCCATGTCAGCGCTTTGTCGGTCGCGGCCCTGACCGCGGCATTGCTCTGGTATCTCGCCAGCGCCTGCAGGACCATCGCGGTCGCGTCGACGCTGTTGTTCGAATTGTCGCTCCGGTCACTCCACGCGCCAGTTTCGCGCTGGATGGACAGCAGATGGTCGACGATCGCATCGCGGATCTCCGTGTTGCTCGACGCATAGGGTCTGGAGTCGAGCGCGATCAGATTGAATGCGGAAACGGTGCTGATACCAGCAGCTGCATAGTAGTTGCCGTCAGCTTTCTTTTCGAGCAGCTTTGCGGTCAGATCGTACGTCGTTCCGTGCAGTTTCAGGTTCGACGCATCCTGTCCGAGCGCCGTGAAGGCCAGCACAACGCGGGTGTACGTGCCGCGCTTACTGAACGAGCCGTGTTCCTCGAGATAATCGGCAATGTTGCTGGCGTAGAGGCTGTACCACGCGGGTGCGGACTTTTTGCCGCGTGCCTCAGCCAGAACGGCCCATTCGCCATGGGTCGAGCCGAGATCGGGATCTTCGACCGCAGACAGGATATAGGCGAGTGTCTTGTTCATCTGCGCCAGATAATCCGTATCATCCTGCGCATCCTTGAGAGCTGCGAGCGCAGCTTCGGCAGCAGTCAGCTTCTTGTAGTTGCTCACAAGGGCCTGCTGCGGGTCGGTCAGTTTGTCGTAAGCGTCGCGCGCGGCGGTGATCTTGCTTTCGCTCTCCAGCGTGACCGGGGTCGGGATGTCGTCGATCAGAGCGATCACCGCATCGGCGGCGGCCTTGTCGGTATCGACGCTCGTCCCGAGGACGGTGAGCTCCAGTTCCATCGCCTGCGGCGCAAAATCTTTCCACTTCTCAGCTTCCGTCGTATTACCGGCTTCCGTAAACTGCGTCCAATACCGGGTGAATCGTTCGCTTTCCAGACTGCAATCGACTTTGACCTTCGTCGTCTGTTCCGGACGGTTCACATGCAGACTCTCATGCGTGATGACAGCCTCGTTGCTGGAGCGGAATGTTCTCCATCCACCGCTATAGAAAGCCATCGGATCGTATCCCGGAATATCACCCGGGACAAGGCCCATGCCGGTCACTTCCTTGACGTCATAAACCCAGACCAGTTCATTGTTTTCGTCCAGGTAGACCTCCTGGAACGAGTGCAGGTCCTTCGTGATAGCGTCAGGCGAGGTATTTTCACCCTTCATGCCGTCAAAAAGTGCAGCTCTGACCTTCTGGATCAACAGTTTTTCCCGATCGATCGTCTCCTGGGAAAGCGGAGCGAGCTGGATCGTCAGCTTTTTGCTGCTGCTGATCGTTTCGTTCGCCTTATATTTGATCGTAACGGTGAGTTGAACGGCCGTCTTTTGTCCCAACTGCGGCAAAATATTGGCGCGGTAGCCGTTGACCTGCACATAGCTGCTGTCAGAGGTAACGGTGATCGAGTATTCTGAACCGTCCAGGCCGAGTTGCCTCGGGCGAAGCAGCTGGACATCTCCGAGGACATTTTGAGGATCAAACGTATCCGTCAGATAGATATAGCTCAGCTTATCCAGCGTATAGAGGTCGAGGGCGGCCTTGATCTGATCCACTGCGACGCTCGAGCCGCTCTTGACCGTGAGGGTAAAGTCCTTGGTGATGGTGATCGGCGGTTCTTCGTACGGACTGCTCGCCGTTTTGTTGAAGATGATGGTCGCTGTGACCTTGCCGGTGCTGTCAACGGCCAGCGGCGTGACATGCCCGGTGCCGTTAGCGGCGATGGTAGGCTGGTCCTTTTCTTCATCGATGGTGATGGCAGAGTTCGCGCTGCTCCATGTGAAGTGGCACCACAAGTCTCTGTCCAGATGATACGGAAGCGTAAGGTCGGACGTGATGTCCTCTTCGCTGGTGTTGCTGCCCTTGATCAGGTCGAAGGTCAGATTTTTCGCGATCCGCACCTGCATGTCCGCTTTGACCTTATTCACGTCCCACGGGATCTGGATCGTGGTCATTGTATGCGTGACACTGGCTGCGCCGGAGGTGAGCTGGAAGGCCGCTCCGACCACAGTCTCGCCTCCACGGGTATCCGTTGCCGGGTCGTTATAGTAGAAGGTGATGGCGCCGTTGTTTTCTTCCCCGGCATTCAGGTATGCAGTGGTATCCGAGGAATTCCTGTTATTCCTACCGCCGTTTGTGAGCTTCACGGTGATATCTTCGGGCTTCAGTGCCGCGCCGCTGGCCTTGATGGCAGCAGCGAGCTTGCTGCGCAGCAGTTCATTGACGTTCGTATCCGCGCCATAGACCGGGACGAGGCTCTTGGGCAGACTCTGTTCGATCTTTGCAAGCTCCGCCTGCCGGAAGCTGGTATCAGTCTTGACCAGGATGTTGAACGTGCGGGTCTGCGATGCGAGGCCCTTGGTGACCGTCGCGGTCAGGGTGACGGTCTCATCCGCCATGGTGGGGAGCGTCACGACGCCAGCGTCCGTGATGATCGTCTCGTTATTGCTGCTCCAGGTGATGGTCGAGCTGTTGTCACCCTTTGTGGTCAGGTGCAGGTCGCCTGCCTCGGTGACAGTCTCGGGAACGGTTAGGGCTGCGGCGTCCTTGGCGACGGCTTCTTCATCCGGGTCGATGGTGGGCTTGGTGCCGCCCTGCCAGGTGAAGATGGGGTAGCCCTTGTTCTGGTTCGGCGTTGTATCCTGGCCATATGCTTTGCCCAGCGTGAGGACAAAGGCTGCGGACTTCATTTCCGCCTCCGTCTTTTCCGCTGCGCTGCCGCCGTCGGTGCAGGAGCCGGTGAGATAGTAGCAGTTTGTCATGCTGCTGCCGGTGGCGCTGCTGCCAATGATCGCGCCGCCGGTGACGGCGCCGGTGTTATAGCAGTTGGTCACAGCGACAGCGGCTTCCCCGACGATGCCGCCGGTCTTGCTTGCCGCAGAGACTGCGCCGGTGTTGTAGCAGTTCAGAAGGTATGCGCTGTCTGCCTCGGCTTCGTAGCCGACACGTGCATAGCCGGCGATACCGCCGACACAGCTGATGCCGTCACCGGTCGCCTTGACTTCACCAAAGTTTGCGCAGGTCTCAACGCCTACGTAGGCATAGCCCACGATACCGCCGATATACGCTTCCTTCGCATCGGGCGCAAGAGAGGGCGTTGCATAGGTCGATGTAATGGCACCGTAGTTGATGCAGTTTGTAATACTGCCGCCTGCGTAAACAAGACCTGCGATGCCGCCCGTGCGCTTCCCGTCCACTGTGATCGTAGCGTAGCTGACACAGCTTTCGATATCGCCGTAGGTCGTTTTGCAGATCGCGCCGACGTTCGTAGAGCCGGTGATCGTGCCGGTGACCGTGACGTTCTTGATCATGCTGCCTTTGTCCGCATTGCCGAACAGCGGGGCCGTCAGGCCATAGACCGTATGTCCCTTTCCATCGAACATACCGGTGTATTCACAACGGTCTTCCTCAGCAGTTCCGTAACCGGAGATACCGTCTTGGATCGGTGTCCATTCGTTGCTTGTAGACGCATCGTTGATCACAATGTCCGAGATCAGGACCGCACACAGCGAACGGCTGCCGCCCGCGTTGATCTTCTGGGCAAACCAGGCCAGCTGCTTGGCGTTGGCGATCTGGTAGACGCCGTTCACCTGTTCCGGCTGTTCGGTGGTTGTACCGTCCCATGCGCCAGGCCTCGCCATGGAGACGTCGACGCCGCGATTGGTCTTGGTGACGGTAAACTCTCCCTTGGCGGTTTCATAGCCGGAGGCGGAGACGGTATATGTGTATTTGCCCGCGTACAGGCTGTACTTGCCGTCCTCGCCCGCCGGGCAGACGGTATCGCCGGACTTGACCTCGACGGTATAGCCGGTGATCTCCTTGTCGCTCTCCTTGTCCATTACGTTGAACCAGACTCTGTATGCCTGTGCGGCGGGGAGTTCAATGGTGTACAGCTTGCTCCCGGTCTCCAGCGCACCGGAAGCGTCGGCACGGCCGGAGGCGGAGACGGTGTAGGTATAGCTTGTGCCGGAGGTCAGCAGGAAGACATTCTTCTCCCCTGCCGCGGTCTGTGCGGCAGGCGTCAGCGCGACCACTGCGTCTTCGGGCGTCACGTCAAACGCCGCAACGGCCTTTGCGCCCGTCTGCCACATCAGCACCGGCGCACCCGAACCAAGAGAGCCGAACGCGGCTCCAAGCTTTGTTGCGAAACGGGCAGTGTTGATGTCCGCCGCGGGGAGGGGGCGCGCGTTTTTGTCCGCAGCTGTGGAATCGAGGTAGTAGCAGTTGGTGACTGCACCGCTAGCCGAGCCAGCAATACTGTTTGCGCTTCCACTCTTTCCGGAAATCGCACCCACGTTGTAGCAGTTCTCAATTGCTTGATTGGAGAAGCCTGCGATACCACCAACCTTCGCACATTTGGACCCGGCATTGATATTTGCGGCATTATAGCAGTTCACGATTGGCGCCCCGGTGTTATTTCCAACAATGCCGCCTGTTGCTCGGGTCGCTGACTCTGCAATAATTTCACCGTAGTTATAACAGCTTTCGACCCGCGTTTTGCCAGCAAAACTGCCCACAATTCCTGCCGTGTAGGCAGCACGAGTACTCTCGCTGGTAACACTTGCTGCATTTTCGCAGTTAATAATCTTGGCATTTCCTCTGGCATAGGCTGTTACACCACCGACATTGGATCCGCCCTTCACATGCACACGGTTCACGCACCCGGAAATCGTGCCACCGTTTACGCTGGACACAATACCAGCAGAGTAATCAGAACCGTTGGATACACCTTCAACGATCAGATCCTTGACTGTACCGCCGTAAATCTGCCCAAACAAGGCGCTGCATCCCAGTACATTCGTAAGTTCTGTATTGGGAACAGCGTTCAGTCCGCGGATGGTATGTCCTTGTCCGTCAAACGTTCCAGTATAGCCTTGCCCGCTGCTCGTCTTCTCCACAACACCGATCGGTGTCCATTCTTTTCCGTTCAGGTCAATGTCGTTCATCAGCACAGCACTGTAGCGCACTGCCGCCATCGGTCCACCGTCTGTAGTTCTATTGTCGTCGAGCCACTTCGTAACCTCGTTCCGCAGCCATGCAAGCTCTGCGGCGCTGGTGATCTGGTAGGGATCCTCCGTGCTGCCGTCGCCTTTTGTGGGCTGCGTGGCCGTCTTGCCGTCCCACCCCTGCGGAGCGGCAGCGATGGTGAGGGTGTAGACCGTTTTTTTGATTGTCTGGTACGAATTCCACGCCTGATCACCAACAACGATCAGCAGCGTATCGCCCGCCGTTACATCGATTGTCGCTTTACGGTTGCCGCGGGTCAGGCCAGCCTGCATCGCGTCATAGGTCGTTCCTTTATAGGTGCGGACCTGCATGCTCTTGTCCTTTTGCACGGACGAAAGCGTCACAGCTTTGCTGCCATCATCCAGCGTCAGCGTGTACTCCGTCACATCAGACGCAAACGCCGGAGAGAGCGTACCACCGGAGATATTCAGACTGGCAAGCGCCGTAGACGGGTCATCCCAGGTGCATCCAACATCCGGGCCGCCGGTCATACTGTACATCATGCGGATCTCATCACCGTCGGCAATTCCAGTACCAACCTGATAAGCGTTCAAACCCGAGGATGTGAACCAGCCGTTCAGCGTGCACATCCAGCCGTTATTCTCTCCTTCCGTGTAGTCACTGCCGGCAAGGCCGTTAATCGATGCGATATAGGCTGCGTCCTTATCAACAGGTTTGTTTTCGCCATCCAGCACGGCATAACTCTCATTTGTCTTCTTGACCGCTTTGGCAACCAGCGTGATCCCGTTGTCACCGGCTTCCATCTCGACATCCGTATCGACCAGCTTGCCGTCCCACGGGCAGGTTCCGACCTTGCCGAGATCCTGGCCCTTCTTAGCCGTCATATTCTCGACGATCACGCGGACCGTGCCGAGACTGTTGTTTCCCGGCTCTGCTGCCAGTGCGCCTGCGGGCAGAAGACCCAGCAGCATGACGAGGGCCAGAAGCAGTGCTACCATTCGTTTACTCATGTTCGTTCCATTCCTCCAGAATCATAATATCTATCGCCAGCCCCGAAGCGGGGCAGAAACAGGGGCGCAGACGGTCTCTGGAGAAAACGTCCGCCATTTCTGCGCAGCACGCAGAAATGGCGGACGAACCCTATCGAGACAAAAAGCGCCGTTTTCCATGTGAAAAACGGCGCACTTGTCTCAAAAAATGCAACAGGCAGAGCTCGTCCCACGCATTCATCCTTTCACTGCAAATGCAGCGCTGACAGCAGTTCTTCTGACTTGCACTCTGGGATCCGCATCGGATCCCGCGTCCGCTTCCTACCTTCTCACGGATATCACTCCGCAATGGCGGGCTTTCGCCCACGCAGCGTCTGCTGCTTTGGAACGGCCTCGTGCGCACAGCTCCGGTCGAGTGGTTTTACCTTTCTCTTGCGCCGGAGTCTGCCAATATCGGCAAGCTCCGGTTACTGTACATCGGATGGCATATTATAAACACAAACCCAAAATCTTGTGTTTTTTCATCGGTTACTATACACGATATCTCCCTGTTTTGCAAGAGCCTCTGCAGTTTTTTCTTTTATCCCACGATATGCAAAAGCCCTCCCGGAGACCGGGGAGGGCCCTTTGCAGCCGCCATCCATCAGTCGATACAGAGCTCCGCACAGCCTTGCTCCAGTGCGGAGAGGAGGGGCTTTGCGGCGGAGGCGGAGGGGGCGGGGGCGGTGAGGTAGAGTTTGAGTTTGGGCTCGGTGCCGGAGGGGCGGAGGATGAGCTTGGCACGGGGCTCCAGGCGGAATTCGAGGACGTCGGCGCGCGGCAGGCCGGTCTGCTGTGTCAGGTAGTCCGTGACGCCGGCGACGCGGAGGCCGGCGATGGTCTCGGGCAGGTCTTCCCGCAGGCGGGCCATCCGGGCCGCCATCTCCTGCATGGCGTGCGCGCCGGAGAAGCAAACGCTTTTCTGCGCGCAGGCAAAATAGCCGAACTCGCGGTAGAGCGCGTCCATGGCGTCCGACAGCGTCATGCCGCGCCTGCGATACCAGTCCGCCGCCTCACAGACGAGGAGGACGGCGTTCACGCCGTCCTTATCGCGTACATGCGTGCCAGAGAGATAGCCGTAGCTTTCTTCAAAGCCGAACACGAAGCGTTCCGGGTGGCCCTCCCGCTCGAGAAGACCGATCTGCTCGCCGATGAACTTGAAGCCCGTGAGCGTGCGGCGCAGCTCCACGCCGTATTTCCGCGCCACGGCGTCGGCCATATCGGTCGAGACGATGGTCGTGACGGCGACGGGGTTTTCCGGCATGGTGCCGTTCTGCAGCCGCCGTTTGCAGAGATAGTCGAGCAGGAGCACGCCGATCTCGTTGCCCGTGAGCAGGCGGTATCCGCCCGCTTTGTCTGGGACGGCCACGCCGCAGCGGTCACAGTCCGGGTCTGTGCCGATCAGAAGATCGGGATGCACGCGCGCGCAGCAGGCAAGGCCGAGCGCCATAGCCTCGGGGATCTCGGGGTTGGGATACGGGCAGGTCGGGAAATGACCGTCCGGGTCCTTCTGCGCCTCGACGAGCGTCAGCCGTCCGACGCCAAGTCTTCCGAGCAGCTTTTCCACGCACTCCAGGCCGGAGCCGTGGAGCGGCGTATAGACGACGCTGAGGTCCGAAAGCGCGCCGCTGCCCATACGCAGGGCGAGGACCGCGTCGACGAACGCGTCCAGAACGGCGTCCGGGATCCAGCGGATCCGGCCTGCGGCGAGAAGCGAAGCAAAGCTTTCCGTCTTAAGCCCGTCAAAGTACGAGCGCAGCCGCAGGTTTTTCGCGATCTGCGCAGCTCGGTCGGGCGTCAGCTGGCAGCCGTCCGGGCCGTAGACCTTGAAGCCGTTGTACTGCGCGGGATTGTGGCTGGCGGTGATGCAGATGCCAACGCCGCAGGAAAGCGTCCGCACGGCAAAGCTCAGCGCCGGGACGGGCTCGAGCCGCGGATAGAGGTAGGTCTCAATGCCGTTCGCGGCCAGCACGCAGGCGGTCTCCCGGGCAAAGCGCTCGCTGCCGATGCGGCTGTCATAGCCGATGGCAGCGCGCCGGGGAAGACCGGCAGCGTTCAGAACGTCCGCCGTGGCCTGCGCGGCGCGGCGGACGACGTGGATGTTCATGCGGTTCGTACCCGCGCCGAGAATGCCGCGCAGGCCGCCGGTGCCGAACTGCAGCTCGCAGCCAAAGGCGTCTTCGATCTTCTGCGGGCTGTCGGCCATTTCCAGCAGTTCTTCTTTCAGATCGGTGTCCAGCAGCGGCTGCGCCAGCCATTCGGAAAAACGGGAGCGGGAAAGGTCCATGGAATTGCCTCCCTATTGTGCATAGTGTCCAGGTGGGGCTCCAAGAAAACCGGCCGATGCAGGTGCATCGGCCGGTTTGCGGTTGGATCAGAAATTCAGGGTGCCAGAGGTGATGCACTGGCCGGACTTGCGGTCAAAGAGCATGATCTGGTCACCGGTAACGGAGAGCGGGACCTCGGTGCCGATGGTAAAGAGCGAGCTGCCGAAGACGACGCCGGTCAGCAGGAAGCCGCCTACGCGGACCTTGATCGTCGACTCCATGCCGGTGGGCATGGCGCCGTAGATCTCGCCGCGGAGGTTCCCTTCGTCCGCGATGTCGAGGAACTCCGGGCGGATGCCGAGGACAAAATCTTCGTTCGTGATCTCGGGAAGCTCCGCAAGGGAGTCGTCTTCCTCGTCGACCTTTGCGATATGATAGCGGAAGACCTCATCCTTGTTGCCCTTTTCGACGTAGCCCTTCTGCGCGGCTTTCTCCTTGAGGTCGGCGGCTTTCTTGGCGGCAGCTGCGTCGCGGTCTGCGAACCACTTGGAAAGCTCGAGCGCCTTTGCCGGGCAGAATCTGGCTGTCAGCCCACCGAGGACCGTGAGGGTCAGCGAGCCGTCGGCCGCCTGCTTGCCCTTGGCTTCGACAAAGTTGATGGACGGGTTGCCGACGAAGTCGGCGACAAAGAGGTTCGCCGGGTGATGATAGACCTCCAGCGGCGCTTCATACTGCTGCAGAACGCCGTTATTGATGAGGCAGATCTGCGTGGCGAGCGTCATGGCCTCCATCTGGTCGTGCGTGACGTAGACGAAGGTCGAGCCGGTCTCCACGTGCAGGCGCTGCAGCTCATAGCGCATCTCGAGCCGCAGCTTCGCGTCGAGGTTCGACAGCGGTTCGTCCATGAACAAAACCGTGGGCTCCGGCGCGAGCGTTCTTGCGATGGCAACACGCTGCTGCTGGCCGCCGGAGAGCTCGGCCGGATACCGGTCCATGAACATGCCGATCTTGACGATGCGGCTGACGCGGCGGACGGAGAGGTCGATCTCCTCCTTCGTGAGCTTTCTCGTCTGCTTGACGACTCTGCCGTCCCTGCAGAAGCGGAACTCCTCGTCCAGCGTGCAGCCGGCGTCCTTCGCGGCCTTATGGGCTGCGTCGACCTTTGCCTGCAGTGCGGCGATCGCGGCGGCGCAGTCGGCCCCGTTTTCCAGATGATAGCCGAAGAGCTTCTTCGCCGTGTACTGCGAGAGCGTAAAGGCGTCGATGAGCTTGAGGACGGCCTTCTTTTCTTCCAGCTTGCCGTCCTTGTCGCGGCACTCGTCCAGAACCGCGGTCACATCGGCCGGAGTCTGGAGGATCTGAGCCAGACGCGCAGCGTTTTTGGCCTCGAAGTCGATCTTCGGGAGCTCCTCTTTGATGTTGGAGAGGCCGAAGGAGATGTTCTGGTAGACCGTCATGTTGGGCCAGAGCGCATAGTTCTGGAACAGGAAGCCGACCTTGCGCTTGTTGGCCGGGACGTTGATGCCGAGGTCGCTGTCAAAGACGACCTTGTCGCCGATTGTGATGCGGCCCGACGTCGGGGTCTCCAGACCCGCGATCATGCGGAGCGTCGTGGTCTTGCCGCAGCCGGAGGGGCCGAGCAGCGTGACGAACGCGTTATTTTCAATGGTAAGATTCAGGTCTTCCACAGCGTAGAACTTGGCCCAGCGCTTGGTGACGTGTTCGAGTTTGATTTCAGGCATGTGCTTAACCTCCTATTCCCTTGTCAAGGCTTGCTCCGGTGATCTTGTTCACCAGAGTGTTGCAGATGAGGATCGTGATGATCAGAATCAGGTTGATGCCGCTGGAGAAGGCGTACAGGCCCATCTCATCGAAGTAATCGAGCGTGGTCGAGAGGATGAAGCCCTGCACACACAGCAGCATGAACAAAGACAGCTCGCGCAGGCAGGTCATGAACGGAAGCAGGAAGCCCGAGATGATCGAGGACTTCTGGATCGGGATGATGATCCGCGTCATACGCTGGATCCAGGGGATATCCTGGATGATGGCAGCCTCTTCGATCTCGCCGGAGAGCTGCAGCATGGAGTTGAGCGAGCTTCTGCTGGCAAACGGGATGTATTTGACCGTGCCCACGATGATCAGCAGCGTGTAGGTGTTGAAGAGGTTGAGCTTCTCGGTGGAGAACAGGATGAAAAATGCAACGCCGACGGCGATGGACGGCATGAGGTAGGGCAGGAAGGCCACGGAGTTGACGTAGTTGGCCCAGCGGCTGCGGCGGTTTTTGGAGACGGCGTAGCCGATCATCGTGCCGATGGTGCCGGCCAGCAGCGCGCAGGCGACGGAGACGAGGATCGTGCCCTTGAAGGCCCTCCAGATGGTCTCATTGTACAAGATGCCCTTCTGACCGTACATGCCGTTTTCGGTGACGTTCTCGCTCGTGAGCCACCACTTGGTCGTGAGGTTCGAGGCATCGCCCGTATAGAGGAAGGAATAGTCGCCCGGGTTCGGCAGGAAGGTCTCAAAGGCGAACGAGATGATGGGGAAAATGCTCGTGAAGAACGTGAAGATGACAAGGATGATGGCAATGATGTACCTGCCGTATTTCCCGAGCGTGATCTTGGAGATCTGGCCGGATTTGCCGGTGACGGTGGTGTAGTTTTTGCGGCTCCTGAGAGACAGCTGGTTGAGCAGCATGATCGCCACGCCGAAGACCATCATGATGATGGCAAGGATGCTCGCCTCGCCCGTGTACTTGGAGTTCATCGAGACGTACTTGGTCGACAGCGTGCTCAGGCCCAGATAATGCGGCACCGGATACGAGCCCATGGCGCTGCCGAAAACGAGCAGGATGGTCGACAGGATCGCAGGCTTGACCATCGGGAGCGTGATGCGGAACATGGTCTTCCACTTGGGGGTATCGAGGATGGTAGCAGCCTCCTCAAGGTTCGCATCCATGTTGCGGAAGATGCCGCCGATCAGGATATAGGCAAACGGCGCGTAGTGCAGGCCAAGGACCATCAGGCTCGGGAACAGGCCCTTGCACCACCATATCGGCATGTTGATGCCGAACAGAGCGGCAAGCAGGCCGTTGGACGTGCCGGTAACGGCGTTGGAATTGAACAGGTTCTGCCACACGACGGCGAGCGTCCACTGCGGCATGATGTACGGGAAAATGAAAATAGAGCTCAGATATTTTCTCCAGGCAAGGTCGGTCCTCGTGATCAGGAAGGCGAACAGACCGCCATAGAGAATGGAGACGATGCAGGTGCCGACGGCGAGCAGGACGGTATTGAGAAGCGGCGTCCAGAGGTTTGTCTTCGCCATGCGGCTGGTGAAGAGGTCAATATAGTTGACCGTGGTATAGCCGGAGGCCTGCCCCGTCAGGTGGGCGTCGATGGTGCCGGCGTGGATCTTGAAGGTATCCTGCACGATGGCGACGATCGGCGCGACGGTGGTAAAGGTCAGAACGATGCCAAGCAGAAGCAGAATGACGTTGTGCGGCTTGGAAAAGAAGGTCTTGACCTTATTGAGGACGATGGTGGTCCGGCTGGCGCGGAGGGTGGTTGGTTTGCTCATGGCTTCCTCCTCTTTTCTCAGGTTTGAAGGGACAGATCAGGGGGCGTGAAAACGCTGCCTGCAGTAGGGGCCGATGCCCGCACCGGCCCATCCGTACGGCTCCGCATGGGGGGCAGAACGGGCCGATGCGGGCATCGGCCCCTACAAAAAGGATCCAGGAAACAGCGCTTTTGAAAGGCGCCCCTGGATGCGCGCATCCAGGGGCGCCGGAAACGGTGCGAAATGACAGGTTAGCCTGCGGAGTACTTGGTCAGCATCTCGATCCAGCTGCCGACGGTGAAGGCCACGTCTGCGCAGTATTCCGGATCTTCCAGGACCAGCTTGCCGTTGGTGGTCCACCATTCGTAGCCGCGGTCGTTCTTGGCTGCGAACTCAACGGTGGTGCCGTCCTCGGCCATGCCGCCGATGGAGTGATGGAAGTTGGCTTCCGTTTCCTCAGCAACGGTCGGGTTGGAGGAGTAGCCGCCCATGTCCTTGCCCCAGGCAGAGAAGCCGTCGGCGGTGCAGGTCATGTAGGCGATGAAGGCGCAGGCAGTCCAGGGCAGCGGGGAGTTGTCGGTGACAAACAGGTAGTGGCAGTAGCCGTAGCCGCCGATACCCTGATAGCCGTCTTCATAAGCGGCGACCTTGATGTTGTTGACGGAGACGGAGCTGGACTCTTCGACGGAGCGGAGCTTCGAGTAGACCAGAAGGCCGAACTGATCCTTCGCGGAGGCGTCGACCAGGGTGTTGCAGATGGGGCCGTCGTCGGTCTGGGCGTTGTAGCTTTCGACCCACAGCTTGATCCAGGCCAGAGCGTAAGCGCCGTCAGCGCCGAGGCCGAGGTCGGCAGCGTCCGCTTCCATCTCGGTGATGGTGGGCTGGAAGTATGCCTGCTCGTCAGCGGACAGAGCCTCAAAGGACTCCTTCATCCAAGCTGCGTAGTCGTCACGGGTCAGCATGTACAGGAAGTTCTTGCCGACGATCTCGGAGTCGATGTCCATGTACAGGCCGTGCTCGCCTTCGGCAACGAAGTCCCAGCAGTTGTCATAGGTCTTGTCGCCGGTGCAGTTGTACATAAAGACCTTGTTGAGGGTCTGCAGCGGCAGGAAGCCGGTGTAAGCGTCGGCCGTGGTGCCGTTGGCGTCTGCCCAATCCTTCGGGATGAAGGTATCGAGGATGCCGGTCTGGACCATCTTGCTTTCGATCTGGTTGCCGTCCTGGATGAGGGTCATGGCGAACGTGCCGGTATCCTTCAGGGAGTCAGCGGTCAGCTGATCGAAGATCTTGTTGTTCTTGGGCTGCTGCCACTCGAACTCCATGCTGTAGCTGGGGTCGATGGACTGCAGGTACTCGATGAACAGCGGCAGGGCGCTCTTGCCGCGGCTGGAGTTGCCGACGCCGTAGAACATCTTGCCGTTGGATTCCTCGATGGCCTTCTTGGCCAGATCCTCGAGGCTCATGCCTTCGGCTTCCTTGATGATCTTCTGGGTCTCGGTGAGGTTTTCTTCCTCAGCCGGAGCTGCGGGCTCGGAAGCGGGCTCCTCTGCAGCGGGCTCCTCTGCGGCGGGCTCTGCCGCGGGGGTCTGTTCCGTCTGTTCGGTCTGCGCGGTTTCCGTGGTGGTCTGGGCCGGAGCGGCTGCGCACGCGGCCATCGCCAGGATCATAGAAACTGCAAGCAGAAATGCAAGAATCTTTTTCATGTGTGTTTCCTCCTGTAAAATTTTTCACCGGGCAGTGCCTGGCACTGTTTGGATAGCTCTATTTTACCGGCTATTTGCACAAAAGGACAGGGGACAATTCTGCGTTTTCTTGTAATCCTCTGACATTCTTGTGATAAATGGATGAAAAGAGCAGGAGCGGTGTGCTATAATTAGGTCAAAATTACTGCCCCGATGGAGGGTGAAACGATGAAAAAATGGCGGATGCTGCTTCTGGCGCTGCTGCTCGCACTGCTGTGCGGCTGCGCCGCCTCCGAGCCGCTGCCGGACTATGCGCCGGAGGAATCGCAGCGGCTGATCCTATATACCTCACATAAAAAAGAGGTCTGGCAGCCGATCGTCAAGGAATTTGAGGCACGGACCGGCGTATGGGTCACGGTGGTCGAGGGAGGCTCCAATGAGCTGCTCGAGCAGCTTGCGGCAAAGACCGACGCGCCGCAGGCGGACGTGATGTTCGGCGGCGGGGTGGAAAGCCTGGAATCGTATCAGGACCTGTTTGCGCCCTACACCTGCGCGGATGCCGACGCGATCCTGCCGCAGTACCGCGCGAAGGATGATATCTGGACGCCGTTTTCGTCGCTGCCGCTCGTCTTTGTCTACAATCCCAAGCTTGTCGGCGCGGAGGAGATCACCGGCTGGGCCGATCTGCTCCGGCCGGAGCTTGCGGGAAAGATCGCCTTTGCCGACCCGTCGGTCTCCGGCTCGAGCTATACGGCGCTCGTCACGATGCTCTGCGCGCTTCCGGGCGAAACGGATGAAATTCTGCAGGCCTTTGCCGAAAATCTTGATGGGAAGCAGCTGCAGAGCTCCGGCGCGGTCCTGACCGCCGTCGCGGGCGGGCAGGCCGTCGTCGGCGTGACGCTCGAAGAGACGGCCAGCCGCAGCATCGCCGCGGGCGACGAGCTTGTAATGGTCTATCCGGCGGACGGGACGAGCTGCGTGCCGGACGGCTGCGCGATCCTGAAGGGCGCGCCGCACGAGGAAAACGCAAAGCTGTTCGTGGATTTCACGGTCAGCCTCAGTGTGCAGAAGCTCCTGCAGGAGCGCTTCTGCCGCCGCTCGGTGCGCGGGGATCTGGAAAGCACGGGGACGCTCCCGGCTCTGAGCCAGATCCCGCAGGTCGACTATGACGTCGGCTGGGCCAGCCGCAGCCGCGAAGCGCTGCTGATGAGCTGGGAATTTTATCTGGGAACGGAGGCGGGCGCATGAAGCGGCTTCATTTCCATTCCTTCCGGCAGCGGCTGAACGCGGCGTTTCTTGCCGTGTCGCTCGCGCCGCTGCTTCTGTGCTCGGCGCTTTTGCTGCAGATCTTCCGGTTCCGCATGACCGCCGACCAGCAGCAGAACGCGCAGCAGCAGCTGAGCAGCGCCTGCCACGCGCTGAACACGATGCAGGACGGCATTCTCTCCGCGGCGGAAAGTCTGCAGCGGGACGGACTCGTCACGCGGGCCCTCGCGGGCGCGCAGGAGGACAGCGCCAAGGTCTACAGCAGTCTCTATACCGCGACGGCCGCGGTGCGCAGCACCGCGCGGTTCGATCTCTACAGCGCGGACGGCACGCTTCTATACTCCACGCAGGCTGCGCCCGGGGAAGACGCGCTCAGCCCCGACTGGGGGATCTTATACGAAGCAGCGCAGGCCGAAAACGGGACGCTCGTCTACAGCGCGAGCGAAGACCCGACCGATCCGGACGCGCCGGTCCTGCGCGCCGCGGCGCGGCTGACGGTGAGCGGAAAAACGGCCGGCTTTCTTGTGGCAGTCATGTACGAACAGCAGCTGCGCGCGGCGCTCGACGGTATGGCGGGCGCGCAGAACGAGCTGCTTGTGATGGACCGCTTCTGGCACGGCATCTACTGCACCAAGCCGGCGCAGGTCCAGACGCTGGCCAGCGCGCTGCGGTCGCAGCTTCTGGCCGGGAAGGCGCTGACCGGATTTTCCGACGACTTTCTCTATACCGCCCGGCAGGACAGCGTGACGGGGCTCTATCTGGTCCTGCAGCAGCCGCAGGTGTTTACACGCGGGACGCTGCGCCTGTTATATACGGTGAGCGCGCTCTGCGCGCTGGGCGGCGCGGCGGTGAGTATTTTCCTGAGTCTGCAGCTCAGCCGGCAGATGTTCCGGCCCATCGGAAGGCTCCATGACGCGATCTCGCAGGTCGGGCAGAACGATCTGCAGGTGCAGGTCGCCATTGAGGAAGACCGGCGCGACGAGCTCAGCGAGCTTGCCCAGCAGTTCAACCGCATGGTGCTCTCCCTGCGCCGCAACCAGCAGGCGCTGCTGGAAAATCAGCAGGCGCTCAACGACGCGCAGATCCGGATGCTGCAGGCGCAGCTGAACCCGCACTTTCTGTGCAACACGCTGGACACGATGAAGTGGATCAGCAAGATCAATCAGGTGCCGCAGGTCGCGCTGATGTCGACGAACCTGGCCGACATCCTGCGCTTCTGCATCTTGCCGGACGAGTTTGTGCCGCTGGAAAAGGAGCTGCAGATCCTCGGGCGGTATGTGGAGATCCAGCGCATCCGCCTGTCCGACAGCTTTACCTACGAGCAGACCGTGCCGGAGGCGCTGCTTTCGTGCATGGTCCCCAAGATGATGCTCCAGCCGCTGGCGGAAAACGCGATCCTGCACGGTCTTTCCGGCGTACCGGACGGAAAGCTCACGGTGGAAGCGAGAGAACTGGAAGACGAAACGCTCGAGATCCGCGTCTGCGACAACGGCGCGGGGCTGCCCGAGGCGCTTCTCGGCCCATACCGGCCGCCTGAGAAGCAGACACGGCATCTGGGGCTTTTTAATGTGGATACGATCCTCAAAAAACACTACGGCGAGCGCTTTGGTCTGCGTCTGGACAACCGGACGGACGGGACCGGCGCCTGTATCACGGCAAGACTGCCGGTCAGAAGGAGGGATGCGGAATGATGCGGGTCCTGGTCGTGGAAGACGAAGAAATGATCCGGAAGGGCATCGTGCTGGCGACGGACTGGCAGAGCCTTGGCTGCGTGGTCGTCGGCGAGGCGGCCAACGGCGAGGAGGGCATTGCGCAGGCGGAAAAATGCAGGCCGTCACTCATCATCACGGACCTCAAAATGCCGAAAATGGACGGGCTCGAGATGATCGCGAAGCTGCGCGAGGCGGGATGCGACGCGTATATCATCATCCTCACGGCCTATGACAGCTTCACCTATGCGCAGACGGCCCTTCGGCTGGGAGCGGTGGATTTTCTGCTCAAGCCGTTTCATGACGGGGATCTGGAAAACGCGGTGCTTGCGCTGCAGAAAAAGCTGAGCAGCCGGAAAAAGGAGCCGGAAGCGCAGCTTCCCGCGATCCGCACGGGAGCCAAGAGCCGCTATGTGCAGGAAGCGATGGACTATATCGCAGGAAACTGCGCGGACCCCGGCCTGTCCGTAGGGCAGGTGGCGGCAAGCCTTGGCCTGAGCGAGGGACACCTGAGCCACCTGTTCAAGAAGGAGACCGACTGTACGGTGGGGAGCTATCTCACGCGCTGCCGGATGCAGAAGGCCATGACGCTTCTCAAGAAGGGAAAGCTCCGCGTCTACGAGGTCGCCGAAGCCGTGGGCTATAAAGACATCACCTACTTCTCCGGCACCTTCAAAAAACTCACCGGCATGAGCCCAACAGAATACCAGAACGCGAACTTCTGAAACACCAAACGGCCCTGCGCAAAGCGCAGGGCCGGTCGTTTTTCTTATCAGTTTTCCCGCGTTCCGTCGCCGTGCTGCTCGCAGAAGCGGGCGAAGAACGACGGGGCTTCGCCGGCTGCGTCGAGGTGCGAGAGGTCGGCGAAGCGGGACATGCGGAAGATGGCGGTGCCTTTCTCACGCTCTTCTGTGGTGACGACGGTGACGCTGCTCGGCAGGGCCACCGTATGGTGCCAGAGCGTGACGGGCGAGCAGTCGAACAGGCGTGAGAGCAGCACGCACTCGACGCCGAAGTGGCAGAAGAGCAGCAGGTTTTCCGTGTTCGGCCGGACGGCGCGGTAGAGATGGTCGCCGCGCTCGTAGCCGTGCTTCGCCAGCAGCGCGTCAAGGCCATCCGTCACGGCGCGGTAGACCGGCTCAACGCCGGAATCCCGGTAGGCCGGAGCCTGCAGCCAGCGCTCGGGGTCGTAATACAGCGGCTCGTGCGTCCAGGTCTTCGGCGGAAAGTCCCAGCCGAAGCCCTTGGGATTGTAGACCGGCGGGACCGTATAGCCCGTGTCGAATTCGCGCAGCCACGGCAGGACCTCCGCCTCCTGACCGACGGCTCTGAGCGTCAGGGACGCGGTGTCTCTGGCCCTTCCGAGCGGAGACGTGTAATAAAATGCTTTCCGGATCTTAGACAGACGATGACTTAAAAGCTCCGCCTCACGCCAGCCCTTTTCGGTCAGCGAGTCATGCTCGTAGTCCGGCTCCGCATGCCGGATGATGTAGATGTTCATAGATGCGCCCCCTGATCTGCAGCTTTTCTGCGCTATTGTAGCGCGGACGGGCGAGTTTGTCAAACAGTGCGTGGGTCTGCTGGTGCTATTCCGCTAAGCCGTATTTGGTTTTGATGCGGTCGAGTTTTTGGAGCAGGGGTTCGGCGGTGAGCCA
>ERZ506979.152-NODE-152-length-58912-cov-8.529894_pt1 | contig 58912 bp, 47 predicted proteins | sample MGYA00512887_ERZ506979 | MGnify/ENA metagenome assembly ERZ506979 | reverse complement strand
GCTACGCCGGCAGCTTCGGCAAACCTTTCGACCGGCTGCAATGCCGCGTCGTCAAGAAATAAACGGGAGGCAAACAGACGTGTCAAATGAAATCGCCGTGGCCCTCATCGCCCTGTTCGGGACGCTGGCGGGCAGCGCGGGCGGGGTGCTGGCTTCCAGCCGCCTGACCAACTTCCGGCTGCAGAAGCTGGAGGCCAAGGTGGAGAAGCACAACAGCCTCATCGAGCGCACCTACCGGCTGGAGGAACAAATGGGCGTGGCCAACCATCGGATCGCCGACCTGGAGCGGCACGAGGAACAGCGCGTCGGATAAGAAAGGAGACGGATATATGCAGGGGATTTTACTCATTCTCGCCCTGGCCGTGACGGTGGAGGCCGTGGTGGAGTACGTCAAAAGCATCGTGAAAATGTTCACCGAAAAGGACTATCGAACGGCGATTACGCAGCTGTCGGCGGCGGCCATCGCCATCGCCCTGTGCTTCGCGGCGGGGGCCGACCTGTACGCCGCGCTGGGGCTGCGTTTCGCCGCCCCCTGGATTGGCACGGCGCTCACCGGCCTGTTCGCCTCCCGGGGCGCCAACTACGTCAGCGACCTCATCGGCAAGCTGCAGGCCCTGGGCCAAAAGCAGGGATAAAAGACGGAACCGCCCCGGAGTTTCGGCTCCGGGGCGGCAGCTTGTCGAAAAAGTCCGGCTCACGCCGGCCGTTTACGCCAAGCTGAGCAAAAGTGGGGGAAATCGTGCCGATTTTCCCCACTTTTGGCCGCCTGCGGGCGGGTGATCCGCTTCGCTCGACGCGGAGTGGGGAACCCTGACGGTTCCCCCTCCACACCTTCCCTTCCCTCCGATACTTCTTTGACAGTCTGACCGCCCCGGAGCTTCGGCTCCGGGGCGGTTCTCGTTACTCTTTGGGCTCCCTGTCCGGGGAAGCGTCGGCGGACGGCGGGGCGGCGGCGGGAGGCGCATAGGGCGGCCTTGTCTGCCGGCGGCGCCGGCTGCGGCGCAGCCCTAAGCGGACAACCAGAATCGCCACGGCGGCCATCGCCGCGATCAGCAGCAGATAGGGCAGCGACCCGACGAACCAGACGAACACCGCCCGCAGGCCGCGGCCCACGCCGGACAGGCTGTCCGAGAAGCGGACGCCGATTTCCTGCCAAATCCCCACCGGCTCCACGACGGTTTCCTTCTCCACCTCGCTGAGCCGGAGGGTGACCGTGCTGTAGGCCACCAGGGTCTCCATGGTGCGCAGCTTGGTCTCATAGGATTCGATATCCCCCCGCACGCCGGTCAGCTTTTCCTGCAGGGTGAGGATGTCGCTGAGGGACGTGGCCTTCTCCAGCAGGGCGAGCAGCGCCTCCTGCTCGGTGCGCAGGGCCTTGAGCCGGCTCTGCACGTCCACATAGTCCATGGTCACGTCCTGGACGTTTTCGGTGCGGGCCAGCACCGTGCCATGGGGGGCCAGCGCCTCCAGGAACCCGTTCAGCTTGTCGGCGGGCACCCGCAGCACGATGGTGCCGTACCGCCCCGCGCTGCCCGCGCCGCCGCGGATATCCGACTGCTGCACATAGCCGCCCGCCGCGGCCAGCCCGGCGTTCAGGCTGTCCATGAAGGCGTCGTAGGTGCGGGTCTCCAGCTCCAGCTCCACGGTTTTGATGAGCTTGCGGTCGGCCGCCGCCTCCCGCTCCCCCTCGTCCGTGTTCAGGCTGTCCCCGCTGCCGTAATCTTTTTGGCCCGGCGCCGCACCCCCGGGGGCCGCGCCCGCGCAGCCCGCCGCGCCCAGGCAGAGCAGCAGGGCCAGCAGCCCGGCCGCCAATCGCTTGAACATTCGATCCCCTCCTCTCTGTTATAGGCAAAGCATACCATATATTTCCGCAAACTTCAATGAAAACTGGAGAATTATTCGTAACAACTGCCCCGCGCGGAAAAGGGTTGCAAAACCGGCGGCGGCGGGGTACACTGGACGGGACAGCCAATAGTTAAGGAGGGCTCCCCATGGAGATGAAGGAAATTCTCGAGCGGATGCACGGGCAGAAGCTCTATTTCTGCAACGACGAAACCCTGATGAAGGAACAGGCGGCCTGCCTGGAAATCCTGTACGATTTCAACCAGACCCGCCCCGGCGAGGGGGAAAAGCGGACGGCGCTGCTCCGCCAGCTGCTGGCCGAGGTGGGGGAAAACATTTATATCGAGCCGCCGCTGCGGGCCAACTGGGGCCGGCACACCCATATCGGCCGGGACGTGTACGCCAACTTCAACCTCACCCTGGTGGACGATACCCATATCTATATCGGGGAGGGCACCATGATCGGCCCCAACGTCACCATCGACGCGGCCACCCATCCCATCCATCCCGGTCTGCGCCGCAAACAGGCCCAGTACAATCTGCCGGTGACCATCGGTAAAAACGTGTGGATCGGCGCGGGCAGCATCATCCTGCCCGGGGTGACCATCGGGGACAACACGGTCATCGGCGCGGGCAGCGTCGTGACCAAGGATATTCCGGCAAACGTGGTGGCCGTGGGCAGCCCCTGCCGGGTACTGCGGGAAATCAGCGAGCGGGACTACGAGGTCTACGACAAAACCCGCCCCATCGATCTGGAATAAGCAAAGCCCTGCCGGACGACCGGCGGGGTTTTTTTCGGCCTTCCGCGTGTCTATAGTCATTGTCAATTAGCCGCAATTTTAACGAATACATTTATTATTATATAAATTTTATATTTATTTGTTGATAAAATATACTGGATTTTATAATGGTAATAGAATATAATGAATAGGAACCCATATGGATCACGCCATAAGCACGAGGCCAAATCCAAATAGTAAAACGGAAATCATGACGTTGGTGGGGAATTATGAACCAATCTGTAATTAGAAGGCCATCGAAGGCTCTTGGCTTAAGCATCCTTTGCGTCTGCGTTTTATATGCCGGGGCGATGCTTTTGAATATGGAGAGCTTCCTCTTCGGCCGGCTGCAATACAAAATCGCCGAACCCCTGGTTTCCAGCCTTCTCTTAATAGGGGTACTCGCCATGTCGTTTCTGTTTGGAAAATATGGCGGCAAACGATATGTTATCACCCTTTCCGCTTATCTGGGAATATCCATGGCAGCGACCCTGACAACCTCTATAATGCAGCTGGCATCTCAAAGCATTGCGTGGTATGTATGGCTGCTGCCGGCGATTATGGTATGGATACCCGTTTATGGCGTTTTTCACTTTTTCCGAGATTTCTATTGGCTGCTGGTGCTTCTTCCTGTGTTTTACGGCGCCAATATCGGCCTTCTGAAGGCCGGAAAACGATGCGGGAAACATGAAAAAGGATAAAAAAACGTTTGGATAAGAAGCCTGACGCTGCGGCCACCGTGAAAAGCCCTGATTCCCCGGCCCCTTCGGACAAATTTGGAGGGGCCGGGAGCTTTTTCGGGCCGCCGATTCCTCCGCCCGGCCCGGGCCAACTTTTTTCATCTGTTTTTGGAAAATATTCCGCTCCCCGCGCCCGTCCCTTGACAGGGAGGGCCTACGGGGCTACAATGGGCGGTGGAACAAAATCGAATAACGGCGTACGGTTCCGCGTCGCTCCGGGCTTTCCGGGGCCGCGCGGATGAAAAGGGAACGCGGTGCGAAACCGCGGCAGCCCCCGCTACTGTGAGAAGGACGAAAGCTTTCGGGAAGCCCCGGCCAGGCCGGCGCTTCAGTCACTGGATACCCTCTGGGAAGACGGAAAGCGAGTAGGTGGAATTCGAGCCAGGAGACCTGCCTGACGCCGGGACACGCGGGAAATCGCGCCCAGACGCAGGGGAGCGCATCCCCGCTGCGCGGGATAGAGAGCCGAAACCGGCTCTCTTTTTTGTTCGCAGCAAGGCCGGCGGGACGACCCGACCGGCGAAGAAAGGATGTAGCCCCATGCAACTGAAAAAGCGCTTGTTCAGCGCGCTGCTGGCACTGGCCGTCGCGGCCGGCGCCGCCTGTCTCCCATCGGCGGCCGCGGGGGCGGCCGGAACCGGTGCCTCCTCCGCCATCACGGCGAACTCCCCTCTCGACTTCCCCCAATTCCGCGGCCAGTCCGGCTCTCCCGGCGTGACGGACGCCAAAACGCCCCTCACCGCCGCGGATATCGAGGAAAAATGGGCCGCTAAATACGGCTCCGGCTGGTTCGCCAACATGGGAACCCCCATTGTGGCGGACGACGCCGTTTTCGTCCTGGCCCCCTCCAAGAGCGCCCTTCTCAAGCTGGATAAACGCACCGGCGAGATCCTGGCCGAGGGCGCCTGCCCCGGCGGCAGCCAGTTCTTCTCCATCATCGGCTCCGGCGACGGAAAAATCTTCGTCCCCCGGGCCGCCACGGTGGACAAGGTCAGCACCGCCGTGATTTACGCCTACGATCAAGAGACCCTGGAGATGGTGTGGCAATCGGCCCCGCTGGGCGAAAAGGCCCAGCCCCTGTCCGCCATCGTGTACCATAACGGCCACATCTACACCGGCGTCTCCGACGGCAGCGCGAAGGTGGGCGGCTTCTACGCCTTCTCCACCGCCGATGACGACCCGACCAAGACCGACGAGGTCAAGCAGCCGGCGTGGACCTACGCCCCGGAAAGCGGGGCCAAGGGCTACTACTGGAGCGCCGCGGCCATCGTGGGGGATGCCGTCGCCTTCGCCGGGGAGGCCGGCGAGGTGGTGCTGCACAGCCCGGACACCGACGAGGTGTACGACCGGCTGAGCCTGCCGGGCGAGGCGGGCGGCGTGCGCAGCACGGCCCATTATGATCGGGAAACCGGCCGCCTGTTCCTCACCAGCAAGGGTGGATACATACACTCTGTTAAAATTAACGGTGATTACACATTCGATCCCGCCTCCCTCATCAGCAAAAAGATCGGCAACGACGTCACCTCCAGCCCCCTGGTCTTCAAGGGCCGGGTGTACGTGGGCGGCGGCGGGGTGCAGTCCACCGCCGGCTTCTCGGTGCTGGACGCCGACACCCTTGAGCTCATTTACGGCGTGGATGTGAAGACCCAGTCCTCCCCCGTCCTGACCACCGCCTATGCCACCGAGGAAAACGGCTGGCAGGTCTATCTGTACGTCACCCAGTACGAACGCCCCTCCTCCCTGGTGCTCATCGCCGACAAGCAGGGCCAGACCACGCCCGACATGACGGTGCTCGCCGAGCCCTCCACCGTCCAATACTGCACCCAGTCCGCGGCCATCGACCGGGACGGCGGCATTTACTACGTCAACGATTCGGGCAACCTCTTTGCCTTCGGCCATGCCGATCCCGCCAAGGGCCTCTATACCGCCTCCGACGTGGATAACGCCATCGGGCGGCTGGCCGCCGGCGGCCCGGTGCAGCTGGCCGACGCCTTTGAGGTCAGCCGGGTGAAGGCCCGCTTCGACGGGCTGGACGCCGCCGGGCAGGCCGCTGTCACCCGCGGCGGAGAGCTGACCGCCATGCTGGAACGGCTGGCCCTGCTGGCCGACGAGAAGGCCGAGGCGGCGGACATCGCGGCCGCCATCGGCGCGCTGGATCCCGCCGCCGTGACCAAGGACGACGCCGCGGCTCTGGGCGCCCTGCTGGCCCGATATAACGCCCTGTCCGCCGAGGGGCAGGCGCTGGTGGACAACATCGGCACCCTGAAGGCCGCTATCGCCCGGGTGCAGGAGCTGACCGACAAGGCCATGGCCGCCGAGCTGACGGCGAAAATCGCCGCCCTGCCCGAGGAGGCCGCCCTCTGCCTGGACGACAAGGCCGCAGTGCAGGCCGTGGCCGACCTGCTGGCGGCCCAGAACGCGTCGGTGAAAGCCCTGGTGGACGCCACCCGCCTGACCGCCCTGCAAACGCGGCTGACCGCCATCGAGCAGGCGGTGACCGCGCTGAACGACCGGATTTTTGGGGAGATCCAGCCCCTGAACGTCACCCTGAAGGACAAGGAAACGGTGGAGAAGCTGGAAGCCGCCTACCAGGCCATCGGGGAGAAGGATAGGAAGCACATTACCGGCTACGACGATGTGCTGTACGCCCGCAAGGTCATCGACGGCCTGCTGGCGGGCCGGGTGGAGGCCGATGTGTTCGCCACCATCTTCGGCTCGGACACCCGTTACACGGTGCCCGGCGTGACCCCGGACGGCCAAAGCTACACCGTCGCCTTTACCGGCACGGCCATCACCGATCCCTCCCTCTCCTTCACCATGGGCCTGTCCTTCACCTCGCCGCACGCCGCGGCCATCCGCCGGCTGTCGCCCGACGCGGTGATTTTCTCCTTCGCCCATCAGGGCGCTCTGCCCGGCCCCATGACGGTGGAGGCCCCCGTCTCCCGCGCCGACGGTACTTATACCCTCTACCGATATAATGCGATCACAGGCAAAGCGGAAGCCGCCGGACCGGTGGCGGTGAAAAACGGCACCGCCGTCTTTACGGTGACGCAGGGCTCCGACTTCTTCTTCGGCGAGGCCGCCTCCGCGTCCCCCGATACAGGCGTCGCCTCCGCCCTGCCGGCGGCGGCGGTGCTGGCCCTGGCCGGCGCGGCGCTGCTGTACGCTGTGCGCCGGAAACGGTAATCCGAATCGGCACGCGGCCCTGAAGCGAACGACGCAGCAGGGCCGCGCGTCCTTGTCAAAGGAGCCTTCTTATGAAAAGATTCGCCGCCCTGCTGCTCGCGGCGCTGCTGTGCGCCGCCGCGCTGACCGGGTGTAAAATCGAGTTCCCCGACGATGTGGCGGTAATTCCACCGCTCTCGTCCACCGGATCGGCCGACGTCAGCGCCCCCTCCGCCTCCTCCGCCATCCCGGCGGAAACGACGGCCGCGACGACGGCGGCGACCGGAACGACGACGGTTTCCCCGCCGGCCGGCTCCACCGCCGCTTCGACCGCCAAGCCCACCGCCGCGACCACCAAGGACAAGTACCAGACCGACCCCGTCCCCGAAGGCAAGCCCCAGCCGGTCAACCCCGAGGACACGGAGGTCAACCGGAAAAAGACCGGCACCTGCACCCTGTCGGTGGACTGCCTGACCATCCTGGACAACAAGGACAAGCTGAAAAAGGAAAAGCTGTCCGTCCTCCCGGCGGACGGCATCGTCTACAAGGAGCGGACGGTGCTCTTTTACGAAGGGGAATCCGTCTACGACGTGCTGAACCGGGAGATGAAGAAGTACCGCATCCACATGGCTTCCCGCAACACGCCCGTCTACAACAGCCGGTACATCGAGGCCATCCAGAACCTGTACGAATTCGACTGCGGCGACCTGTCCGGCTGGACGTATCAGGTCAACGGGTGGTACCCCAACTACGGCTGCAGCCGGTACACGGTCAAGCAGGGGGACGCCATTAAGTGGCGGTACACCTGCGACCTGGGCCGGGACGTGGGCTGCGATTTCCTGGAGCAGAACGACTGAGCGCACGCGGCAGAAAGGAGGGAACTCCCCTGAAAGACAGCTTTTCCGCCTTCCATCCGGCGGTGAATTTTCTATTTTTCGCGGCGGCTGTTTTCTTCGGCATGTTCTGTATGCATCCCGTCTTTCTGGGGATTTCCCTGGCAGCCGCCCTGGCCTACGCCCTGCGGCTCGGCGGCCGGAAGACCGCCCGCCTGTTCTTCCTCGGGGTGCTGCCTCTGCTTCTGCTGGTGGCCGTCCTCAACCCCCTGCTCAACCACGCCGGCGTGACCATTCTCGTCTACGTCAACGACAACCCCATCACCCTGGAGGCCATCCTGTTCGGCGCGGCCAGCGGCGTGATGTTCGCGGCGGTGCTGCTGTGGTTCTCCTGCTACAACGCGGTCATGACCTCGGATAAATTCCTGTACCTCTTCGGGCGGATCATCCCCGCCCTGTCCCTCATCTTCTCCATGGCCCTGCGCTTCGTCCCCCGCTTCGCCGCCCAGCTGAAAATCATCTCCAACGCCCAGAAATGCGTGGGGCGGGACATCTCCCAGGGCAACCTGCTCACCCGGGCGAAGAACGGGCTGAAAATTCTTTCCATCCTCATCACCTGGGCCCTGGAAAACGCCGTGGACACGGCCGATTCCATGCGGTGCCGGGGCTACGGCCTTCCGGGTCGGACGGCCTTTTCCAACTTCCGGCTGGATAGCCGGGACAAAGCCTCTCTCGGGTTGCTGGGCGGGCTGACCGCCCTGCTGCTCGTCGGGCTGGCCCTGGGGGAAACCACGGCGGTCTATTTTCCCGCCGTGCGCATCCCCCCGGTCACCCCCCTCAGCTTCGTCTTCTACGCGGCCTACGCCGCTTTGCTTTCATTTCCGCTAGTCGTCAATGGTTGGGAGGACATCAAGTGGGCGCGTTTGACATCCAAGATTTGAGCTTTGCCTACCCGGAAAAAACCGAAAAAGCCCTGGACGGGGTGAGCCTGCGGGTTCAGCCGGGGGAATTCGTGGTGCTCTGCGGCCCCTCCGGCTGCGGGAAAACCACCCTGCTGCGCCACCTGAAGCCCATCCTCACCCCCCACGGGCAGCGGCAGGGCGTCATCCTGTTCGACGGGCGGCCCATTGGGGAGCTGTCCTTACGGGAACAGGCGGCCTGCATCGGCTATGTCCTCCAGCAGCCGGAAAACCAGATCGTCACCGACAAGGTGTGGCACGAGCTGGCCTTCGGCCTGGAAAGCCTGGGGGAAAAGCAGGAGGCCGTCCGCCTGCGGGTGGCGGAAATGGCCTGCTTCTTCGGCATCCAGGATTGGTTTATGAAAAAGGTGACCGAGCTGTCTGGTGGACAAAAACAATTGTTAAATTTAGCAAGCATTATGGCTATGCAGCCCAGCGTCCTCATTCTGGACGAGCCCACCTCCCAGCTGGATCCCATCGCGGCGGCGGGCTTCCTGGACACAGTGCGGAAAATCAACAACGAGCTGGGCGTCACCGTCCTGCTGACCGAGCACCGGCTGGAGGAGGCCCTGCCCATGGCCGACCGGGCGATCGCCATGGAGGGCGGGCGGATTCTTGCCGACGGCACCCCCGCCGAGGTGGGCCGCCAGCTGCGGCAGAAGCGGAGCGGGCTGTTCGCCGCCATGCCCGCCGCCATGCGGATTTACGCCGGCATCGACGGGGTGGGGCCGGACGTCCCCTGTCCCGTGACGGTCAAGGAGGGGCGGCGGTTCCTCTCCTCCCTGCCCCTGGATCAGCCGGCCCTGGCGGCCAGCCTCCCCCCCGCCGCGCCCGAACCGCAGGGGGAGCCGGTCATCGTCTTCAAGGAGGTCTGGTTCAAGTACGAGAAGAAGGGGGAGGACATCCTGAAGGATTTGTCCCTCACCGTCCGGGCGGGCACCCTCCACGCCATCGTGGGGGGCAACGGGGCCGGCAAAACCACCGCCCTCTCCCTCATCAGCCGGCTGAACCGCCCCTACCGGGGCAGCGTTTCCCTGGCCGGCCGGCGGGTGGAGACCTACACCGACGCCGAGCTGTTCCGCGGCTGCCTGGGGGTGCTGCCCCAGAACCCCCAGGCCCTGTTTGTCAAAAAAACGCTGCTGCTGGATCTCCTTGAGATGACCGACAGCCGGCTGAGCAAGGCCGAGCGGGAGCGGGAGGCCCGCCAGGCGGCGGAGGAGGTGGAGCTGTCCGAGCGGCTGGACGCCCACCCCTACGACCTGAGCGGCGGGGAGCAGCAGCGGGCCGCCCTGGCCAAGGTGCTGCTGCTCCGGCCGAAAATCCTGCTGCTGGATGAGCCGACCAAGGGCCTAGACGCCCAGTTTAAGGAGAAGCTGGCCGGCATCTTCCGCCGGCTGCTGGGGCAGGGGGCCACCATCCTGATGGTCTCCCACGACGTGGAGTTCTGCGCCCGCCACGCCGACGTGTGCACCCTGTTCTTCCAGGGCGGCGCGGTGGTGACCGCCCCCGCCCGGCCGTTTTTCAGCGGCAACAGCTTCTACACCACCGCCGCCAACCGGATGTCCCGCCACCTGATGGCCGGGGCCGTGACCAACGAGGATGTGATTGACCGATGCAACCGACACGCCGCCGTCTGAGCGGCCGCACCCTGGCCGCCCTGGTGATGCTGTGCGCCGTCCCCGCCCTCATCGCCCTGGGGGTGACGGTGTTCGACGACCGAAAATATTACCTCATCAGCCTGCTGATCATCGCCTGCACCCTGGTGCCCTTCGCCGTGGCCTTCGAGCGGCGGCGGCCCATGGCCCGGGAGCTGGTGGTCATCGCCACCCTGGTGGCCCTGACGGTGGCCGGCCGGGCCGCCTTCTACTGGGCTCCCCAGGTCAAGCCGGTGTCCGCCCTGGTGATTGTGGCCGGGGTCTGCCTGGGGGCGGAGAGCGGGCTGCTGACCGGCGCCATGAGCGCTTTCCTGTCCAACTTCTTCTTTGGCCAGGGCCCCTGGACCCCCTGGCAGATGTTCGGCTTCGGGCTCATCGGCTTTCTGGCCGGGGTGCTGTTCCGGCCCGGAGCCCTGCCCCGGGGGCGGGTGGCGCTGTGCGTGTACGGCGGGCTGTCCACCCTGATCCTCTACGGCGCCATCGTCAATTTCGGCTCCCTGCTGATGTTCGGCAATACGGCCCTCAACTGGGCGGGGCTGCTGGCCGTGTACGCCTCCGGCCTGCCCTTCGACCTGGTGCACGCCGCCGCCACCGTCCTGTTCCTGGCCATCCTGGGCCCGGCGATGATCGAGAAGCTGGAACGGCTCAAGCGCAAATACGGCCTGCTGGAGGCCTCCGCGTAAAGGAAAGGGGGCTGCTCATGCACTTCGTCATGTCCTACAGCGGCGGCAAGGACAGCGCCCTGGCCCTCTGGCGGCTGAAATGCCAGGGGCATCAGCCTGTCGCTCTGCTGGCCACGTATAACCCGGAGCAGGAGCGCTCCTGGTTCCACGGTATCCCCCTGGCCATTCTGGAGGAGACAGCCGCGGCCATGTCCCTGCCCCTGCTGCCCTGCCCCTGCCCGCCCGCGGATTATAACGCCTCCTTCGAGAGGGCGCTGGCCCGGGCCAAGGCCCTGGGGGCCGAGGCCTGCGCCTTCGGGGACATCGACATCCCCGATCATCGGCAGTGGGACGAGGAGCGCTGCGCCGCCGCCGGGCTTTCCTGCCTGCTGCCCCTGTGGGGGGAGGGGCGGGCGGCCCTGGCCCGGGAAGGGGTGGAGGCGGGCTTCCGCGCGGTGATCAAGCTCGTCCGGCTCGACTGTCTGGACGTCTCCTTCCTGGGCCGGACGCTGGACGAGGCCACCCTGGCCGCCATCGCGGCCACCGGCGCGGATATCTGCGGGGAAAACGGGGAATACCACACCCTGGTCACCGGCGGCCCTTTGTTCCGCCATCCCCTCCCCGTGCGCCCCGGCCCGGTCATCCACTTCGGCACCCACGCCGCCATGGATTTTCTCCTGCCATAGCCAAAGGGGGCTGTTGCGAAAGGGATTTTACCCCTTTTCGCAACAGCCCCAATTTGTTCAGACTGTCAAAAAGTCGGCAAGCGGCTGGACGGGGACGCTGGATTGCGACGGCCTTGTAGGGGCGAGCATTGCTCGCCCGTATCCCATGGCGGTGGGGCCGTTTCGCAGGCGAGCACTGCTCGCCCCTACAATCTCTATCCGAATGGGAGGGGGTGCAAAAAGAGTTTTGCAACAGCCCCCCTTTTTTCTTGCACTCATAAACATTTTAGAAACATTTTCTGGTATACTGGAAGGGAGCGAAACGAAAGCGGGGATTGCCATGGTGAACATCTTGGTGGTGGAGGACGACGACAGGCTCAACCGCATCGTCTGCACCTACCTGAACAGCAGCGGCTACGCCGCCAAGGGCTGCCGGAATCCCCGGGAGGCCTACGACCTTATGTACAACGGCCGGTATGATCTCATCATTTCCGACATCATGATGCCGGAGATCGACGGCTTCGAGTTCGCCGAAACCGTGCGAAGCCTCAACGCCGCCATCCCCATCCTGTTCCTAACCGCCCGGGACGACCTCGCCTCCAAGCGGCGGGGTTTCCGCGCCGGTGTGGACGACTACATGGTCAAGCCGGCGGACATGGACGAGCTGGTGCTGCGGGTGGGGGCCCTGCTCCGCCGCGCCAACATCGCCAGCGAAAAAAAGCTGACCGTCGGCTCTCTGACCATGAACGCCGACGAGATGAGCGCGGCGGTGAACGGGGAGGAAATCCCGCTGACCGTGCGGGAATTCAACATCCTGTTCAAGCTGCTGTCCTATCCCCGGCATACCTTCTCCCGGGCCCAGCTGATGGACGAGTTCTGGGGCCTGGACAGCGACACCAGCCTGCGGGCGGTGGACGTGTACATCACCAAGCTGCGGGATAAATTCTCCGGCTGCGGCGACTTCAAAATCGTCACCGTCCACGGCCTGGGCTACAAGGCGGTGCCGGTATGAGGGGGGCACCCGACCAGCGGGTCACCGCCCGGCACTTTTCCGGGGGAGAATTTTTCATCACCTTCGCCGTGCTGGCGGTGCTCAGCGCCGGGCAGGCCCTGGTGCTGAGCGCCTACGTGGAGCTGGAGCCGGTGCCGGCGGGCTTTATCTGGGGGATGGCGGGCTATTGGGCCATCGTCGCCGCGGTGTTCAGCCTGGTCACCCATTACCAGATCCGCAAACGGTTCGACCTGCCCATGCGCCGCCTGAGCGCGGCCGCCAAGGCGGTGGCCGGCGGGGACTTCTCCGTGTACGTGGAGCCGGTGCACAAAGGGGATAAGCGGGATTACCTCGACGTGATGGCCGAGGACTTCAACACCATGGTGGAGGAGCTGTCCAGCATCGAAACCCTCAAGAGCGATTTCATCTCCAACGTCTCCCACGAAATCAAGACCCCCCTGGCCGTTATCCAGAGCTATGCCATGGCCCTGCAGCGGGAGGGGCTGTCCGAGGAGGAGCGGCGGGACTATACCGGCGCCATCGTCGCCGCCTCCCGGAAGCTGACCGCCCTGGTCTCCAACGTGCTCAAGCTCAGCAAGCTGGAAAATCAGGAAATCCCCCCGGCCGCCGAACCCTTTGACCTGTGCCGCCAGCTGTGCGACTGCGCCCTCTCCTTTGAGGAGCTGTGGGAAAGCAAGGGGATCGCGTTTGAGGCGGACATTGAGGATCGGGCGGTGATCCGCGCCGACGAAAGCCTTCTGGAGATCGTGTGGAACAACCTGCTGTCCAACGCCCTGAAATTCACCGAGCCCGGCGGGACGGTGACGCTGCGGCAGACCTCCGGCGCCGACACGGTGACGGTGGAGGTGGCGGACACCGGCTGCGGCATGGACGAGGAAACGCAGCGGCATATCTTCGACAAGTTCTATCAGGGGGACGCCTCCCATTCCGGGGAGGGCAACGGCCTGGGGCTGGCCCTGACCCACCGGGTGCTGGAGCTGACCGGCGGCCGCCTCCAGGTCGCCAGCGCCCTCGGCCGGGGCAGCGTTTTCACCGTCACCCTCCCCGTGGACGGCTGAGCGTTTTCATATTTCGTAAACATTTCCGCGACAATTTTCCAACAGCCTTCCGGCATACTGGTGTCATCGGCCGGGCTTTCCGCCCGCTGAAATACCGACTGGAAGGTTCTGAAGCTATGGAAACCAACAAGGGAAACGGGTTTATTGGTTACGAGTATATGGAAGTCGCCGCCGACCGGCAGATGGAGGCCGTGTACTCGGACAGCTATCCCAGCTTCGGCTGGAGGCTGGACGCCTGTACCCCCTGCGTCCAGGGGCTCACCCGCGTGACCATGAAATTCAAGCGGGATCGCAAAATCCGCAACAAGGCTGAGCTGACCCGGCTGCAGCGGCAGTTTGAATCCGGCGCGGCGGAGATAGCCGCCCTGGAAAAATCCAAAACCCTGGGGGCCTCGGCCGCCGCCTTCCTCATCGGCATCGTGGGCACCGCCTTCATGGCCGGGTCGGTGTTCAGCTACCTGGCGGGCATGCTGCCCCTATGCATTCTGCTGGCGGTTCCGGCCTTCGCGGGCTGGATCCTCCCCACCTTCTGCTACGCCGGCCTGCGCCGGCGGCGGGCCGCCAAGGTCGGCCCCCTCATCGATCGGCAGTACGAGACGATTTACGCCGTGTGCGAAAAGGCCAGCGCCCTGCTGGACGGCTGACCGCGGCGCAACCCCCATGAAAGGATGGCGTTGACCATGGAGGAAACCGGAGGGCTTCGCCGGCGGCTGCGCCGGTACTGGGCGATGCGCAAGGATCCCGACGAGAGCGCCATGCTGACAGCCTCCCTCTCCTTTTTCGTCAACGCGGCCATCGGCGTGGGCAAGCTGCTGCTCGGGATCGGGCTGGGCTCCTTCTGGTTCGTGGTCAACGGGGCGTATTACCTGCTGCTGTGCATCGCCCGCGGCCGGGCCGTCGGGCAGTACCGCCGGGCCCTGGCCATGGACGACGGCGGCCGACAGGCCCTGGAGCGGGCGGTTACCCGCCACACCGGCGTGTTCCTCATCCTGCTGGGGCTGGTCTACGCCCTGACGTGCCTGCGGATGTATCTGCATGGGGATTCCACCGTCTACCGGGGCTATATGGTCTATCTGGTGGCGCTGGTGGCCTTCGTCAAGATGGGGTTCGCCATCTCCGGCACCCTCTCCGCCCGCAAGCGGAACAGCCCCATCGTCACGGCGGTGAAAGTGCTCAGCTTTGCGGACGCCCTGGTCTCCATCGTGGTGACCCAGTGCACCCTGCTGACCTTTAAAAACTCCCCCCACGCCGTGACCAGCAGCGCCCTGTTCGGCCTGGGGGTGAGCGGGCTGTTCCTGCTCGCCGGCCTCATCATGGCCATACGGGGCCGGAAGTCCGCCGGAAAATAAAGAAGCGCTCCCTTTAAAGGGGGATTTATAATTTTTTACTTTTTCTATAGGGTGAACCCCCTTAAAATCAACCGGCGGTTGATTTTAAGGGGGTTTTAACTGCGCCGTCATTGTTTCAGACAACCAAAGGTCGTATAATGATAACAAAAAGAAGCGAGGTGTTGTGCATGCAGTATACGCTAAAATCCCCCCGCTACCAGTTCGCATTCGAAACGGACGGCCACACCGCCCGGATAGCCGGCGGCCATATGGGTGGGATACCCGCGGCCCCTTCTCCGCTTTTCACCGCCACATTGAAAAACACGGCGGACAACCGCAAGCTCCACATTGACACCCTGTCCCACTGGGAGGAAATCCAGATCCACGCTTTTGAGCAAAGCCTTGCGTTTTATTTCCATATACCATCGGAGATCGAAGGACTGACGGTGATGGTGAAAGCCGCGGGCGACCAGGATGGGATTACCTGGCAGACCGACGTGAGCAACGCCAATCCCGCGTGGAGCGTGATGGAGATCACCTATCCCACGCCGTTGCTGGCCGCCGAAGAGTGCGATCTGTTCCTGCCCCTGACAAGCGGACTGGTCCTGAAAAATGCGGGGCAGCGCTGCTATCAGGAAACCAGCTTCTACCCATTTCATCAGGCCTGCATGCAATATTTCGCCCTGTATAACGCGCGCGGCGGCGTGTACATCGGCATTGAAGACGGACGGGCGGCCGTCAAGCGCTTTGACATACGTGTCCAGGACGGCATGGCCTCCATCCAGGCCTCCTTTTTTGGCATCAACGGCGGCAAACCGGGGAACTCCTTTTCCCTTTTCGGCGCGGCGCGCTGGCAGGCCTTCGCAGGCGACTGGTACGACGCGACCATGCTGTATGCCAAATTCGTTCATGCCCAGGCGAACTGGCTGCCTCCGATTGGCGAACAAGGGCGGCCGGACACCCCCGCCCGCTTTCAAAACGTCCCTTTCTGGGTATGCGACTATATCCCCAACAGCGCGTCGCAAGGGGACAACCGGCCCATGAACCTGAGCGCCGGAAGCGATAAAACCGACCCAGGATACTGGTACCAGGCGGTCATCGACCTGCAAGAAGCGTTGGGGGTTCCCATCGCGTACCACGTGTACAACTGGCACGAGATTCCTTTCAACATCGAATATCCCCATTTTCTGCCCGCCAAAACGGCGTTTGCCGAAGGGGTCAAAAAGCTGCGCGAACACGACGTGTATATCCTTCCCTACATCAACGCGGTTAGCTGGGAAATGCACGACGAGGAAGGCGGGCACGCGGTGACGTTTCGCAACACCGGATGCCATGGCGCCGTCCTGGACGAAAACGGCGAATACCAGGTGGAAGACTACCCGCAAAAGACCCGCCGCACAGGCAAGACGGCGAAGCTGGCCCCCATGTGCCCGACATGGAACGAGTGGGGCAATCTTATGGAAGCGCTCGTCCGCGAAATGGAACGGACGCTGGATATCGACGGCGTTTATTTCGATCAAATCTCCGCCACCCCTTCCTATCCCTGCTACAACCCCGAACATACGCACCTGCCCGGCGGCGGGGACTACTGGGTGGAAGGGTATACCCGCATGATGGACAAGATCCGCATGCATAAACCGGCGGACAGCTTCTATTTTTCAGAATGCAACGCGGAACCGTATCTCAAAAGTTTTGACGGGTTTCTCACCTGGATGTGGGTACGCGACGGCGAAGTCCCCGCCTTTTCGGCTATATACGCCGGGTATACGCAGATGCTGGGCCGCTGCACGATCGGCCGCAAAAAGGAGGATTTCGACTTTTTCAAATACTGCACGGCCAAATCCCTGCTGTACGGCCAGCAGCTCGGTTGGTGTAAGGCGGATGTGCTATTCGACGCGGACAGGCTGTCCTACCTCAAACAGCTGGTACAGCTGCGCTACCAATACACCTCCCTGTTTCGGAGCGCTCGTATGCTCCGCCCCCCCGTCGTGACCTGTGACGCGAAACCCGTCGTCACATCGCCCGCTTTGTGGTTCAAAGACGATCTTGTCATGGAGCAAGTGCTGGCCGGGGCGTGGCAAGCGCGCAGCGGGGAACGCCTGGTGATTTTCCTCGTCAACAACGCCGAACGGCCGAGCGCGTTTTCGCTCGCCTTTCCGGCGGCGGAATATGCCCTGGAGCGGTATCGCCTTACCGAGGATTGCGTCCTTGAGGGGGATACCGGCCGCCTGTCAGGCACCCTGCAGCCGCTGGAATGCCGCGTCTGGGAATGGAGAGAGAAGGACGAACCGCTATGCTCAACACCGTGATTTTAGCAGACAATATTCAAAAATATCGGAAAGCCCGCGGCTTGACGCAAAACGAACTGGCGCAAAGCCTGTCCATCAGCCCGCAGGCCATCTCCAAATGGGAACGCGGCGCTTCCGTTCCCGACATTGAGAACCTCTGTTTGATGGCGGAACGGCTGGAAGTTTCAGTCGACACGCTGCTGGGCGGCAGCTATGCCACCGAAAAAGCAATGATAGCGGTGGATGGCGGCACAAGCAAAACCGAGTTTATCCTGTTCACGGAACATGGAACGCTTTTGCACCGCCTGCTGCTGGGCGGCTGCAACCCCAATGTCATCGGTATTGACGGCGCTTGTCAAGTTCTGCGCGAGGGCCTTGACGATCTGTTCAAACGGCATGCGTTTGTGTGCGGCGTGTACATCGGCGCTTCCGGCTTCGGCACGCAGGATAACGCCCGGCTCATCGCTTCCCAGCTGCAAAAAGTATACCCGCATATCAAGCTGCGTTGCACAAGCGATATCTTCAACGTCATCGCCACCGCCACCAGCAGCGAGCAATGCCTGGCCGCCATATGCGGAACCGGCGCGGTCGTGTTCGCGAAAAAAGGCGAGACGCTCACGCGCTTCGGCGGTTGGGGATACTTGTTTGAAGAAGGCGGGAGCGGCTATGCCATCGGCAAAGCCGCCATATGCGCCGCTTTACAGGAAGAGGACGGCTTGGAGGAGAAAAGCCTGCTCACCCAGCTGGTACAAGACAAGCTGGGTTCCACCGCCTGGGGTTCTCTCCACCGGCTTTATGGGGAACCTCCCGCTTTTATCGCGGATTTTGCGCCGCTTGTCTTTCAGGCGCACGCCCGCGCAGACAGCCGGGCGGACCGTATCCTGGAGGAACACGCCGGTTGCCTTGCCCGGTTGATAAACCACGCGTTCCATATCGTGCGCGGCGACGGCCCGCTGGTGCTGTCCGGGAGCATTTTGACCAGTCAGACCGTTTTTCTTGACATGCTGAAGGCCCGGCTGGATCCCTCCCTTCCCGTGCTGGTCCCAGCGGTTGCACAGGTATATGGGGCGTGCCTGCTCTGTTGCCGCTTGTGCAAGCTTCCCACCGGCCCTTTGGCCGAAACATTTTGCAGCCAATACGCTTCTTTCGTATCCGGTAGGTGAAATTGATGCTTCGTACAGAAATGCGCAATCCCCGCACCACTCATATCGATCAAATGGACACCATGGATATCCTGCGCTGTATGCAGGCGGAAAATCTGGCGGCGGTGCAGGCGGTGGAGCGGCCGCTGCCATCCATTGCTGCCGCGGTGGACGCTATCACCGCCGCCTTCCAAGCCGGGGGACGGCTGTTTTATATCGGCGCGGGGACGTCGGGCCGCCTGGGCGTGCTGGATGCGGCCGAATGCCCGCCTACTTTTGGCGTTCCCGCGGATAAGGTTGTCGGCATCATCGCCGGCGGCGACGCTTCGCTGCGCCACGCCAGCGAGTCGGCCGAGGACGATCCGCTGGCGGGCGCGGCGGATTTGCGACAGTATGCTTTGACGGCCCATGACGTGGTGGTGGGGATTTCGGCGGCGGGCGGCGCGGCGTATGTGCTGCGGGCGCTGGAATACGCCGCCGGACAAGGCTGCGTCACCGTCGGGATCACCTCCAACGAGGGAAGTCCGCTGGACATGGCCGCCGCCATTTCCATTTGTACCGACACGGGGGCCGAGGTGGTCACCGGTTCCACCCGGCTGAAGGCGGGCACCGCGCAGAAGCTGGTACTGAATATGCTGACCACCGCCTCTATGATCCGCTGCGGCTATGTGTATGAAAACCTCATGATCCATTTGCATCCTACCAACAGCAAACTGCGCAAGCGGATGATCCGGATTGTATGCGAACTGGCCGCCTGCGACGAGTATACGGCCGAACAACGGCTCATCGCAAACGGCTGGGACATTCCCAAGGCGGTCTCCCCGTGCGATTGAATCGGCGTCAATGACCGGCCTCAGCCAGGCTTTTTCAACAAAGAAGGGCGCGTTGCAAAATCTTACATTTTGCAACGCGCCCTTCTTTGTTCAGCCCAGCAGCCAGCCAAGCTGGTTGAACAGCAGGCCCATGGCCAGGGTGGCCGTGTTGGCCAGCGCCGTGTATCCCAGCACCCGCCAGCGGGACACGCCGCGGTAGAGGAAAAGATAGGCGATGAACTCCGCCGCATACACGGCGATTTCGCCCACCAGCACCGCCGTCATATAGGGCAGGCCGCTCAGAGACAGGAACAGGATGAGCAGCAGCTGCGTCGTCAGGTTGACCGCCGCCACCTTCCACACCGCCCGCAGCCGGAAGGCCAGCGCGAGCGCCGTTTCCACCCCCACCGACAGCAGCAGGCGGGCCAGCACCGCCCACAGCGGCGGCATCCCCCGCCGGGCGGCCGAGCCGTGGTAGTAGTTGGTATAAGTCGCCGTCAGCGTATCCGCCTGCGCATCGTAATGGAGCGTGCGCAGAAAGCTGTCGGCATCCGGCGGCGCCGCCTCCACCACCGGGGAAACCTGCAGCACCCGGCCCTCATCGTCCAGCAGGGCCACCTTGACCCGGGCGGCGATTTTGTCCAGCGGCTGATTGGAGGAGGGCAGCAGAATCAGCCCGCTCGCCTGTCCATCGACCGATTTCGACAGGCGTTTGTTTTCCGAAATACCCTGGAGATGGAGAGTCAGGCTGACGAACCCCTCCTCGTCGTAGGCGACGATGGGCGCGTCCTCCGGCAGCCGGGCCCCGGACAAGACGCGCCGGTTGAGGGCGGTATACCCCTCGTCCTCCGGGGACAGCTGCGCCAGCACGTCGGCCCGCGTTGCCGCCTCGTCCGCGCCGGTGATTTCCATGTACAGATAGTTAGGGGGCGCAGGGGCGTTGGCCGCCGCCCCCAGCGGGAACAGCGCCGCGCAAAACGTAAGCAGCATCAGCCAGAGGGAAGCTCTCGCTTTTTTCATCCAGAATCGCCGCCTTTCCAGATTATCTGTTCACTTGTCGTATACCGTTGTCCAACCGTCAGCCTTTGGCCTTGATATACACCTTAAGCACCGCCGCCTGGGTTTTCGCGTCGGTGATGGTACCGTCCAGCACCATGGCCGCCGCCTTCTCCAGAGGAATCCGCTCCACCTCCAGGAACTCGTCCTCGTCGGGGTTCATCTCTCCGTAGGTCAAGCCGGTGGCCATGTACATGTAGATAATCTCCCCGCAGTAGCCGGGAGAGGGGTACAGCTTGCCCAGGAACTCGTACTGCGCGGCGGCGGCGCCGGTTTCCTCCTGCAGCTCCCGCTTGCCGCATTCCAGCGGATCCTCCCCGGGGGTCAGCTTGCCCGCCGGGATTTCGGGGATGACCTCCTGATACGGATAGCGGAACTGCCGCACGAAGAGCAGCTCCCCTTCGTCGGTCAGGGCGGCGACGCAGACCCCTCCGGGATGCTCGATCACCTCCCGGGTGGCCTTCGCCCCGTTGGGCAGGCGGGCCTCGTCCACCCGCAGGTTGATGATTCTCCCCTTATATTTATATTCCTGCGACAGGGGCGTTTCGGTCAAATTCATAATGTCGTCTCCTTACTAATATGATAGACTATGTACGAGGAGGGAAAGCCATGACGGACACCATCACCATCCCCCAGGTCACCGACAGCGGCGCGGTGCGGGGCATGATGTACGCCCTGCGGGGGCGCTACCGGTTCTTAGACACCATCCCCATCGGCCGCAGCGTCCTGGGCCGGGAAATCTTCGGCCTGCTGCTGGGCGGCGGAAACGGCCCGGAAAAGGTCCTGTTCGCCGCCGCGTTCCATGGGCAGGAATGGCTCACCGCCCTGACGGTCCTCCGGCTGTGCGAGAACATCTGCGAGGCCATGCAGAAGGACGGCAAGCTGGACGATCTCGACCTGCGCCAGGCCCTGGCCGGGCGCAGCCTCATTCTGGTGCCCATGGTCAACCCCGACGGGGTGGACATCGCCCTGCGGGGCGCCGAGGCCGCCGGCCCCTTCGCCGAGCAGGCCGCCGCCCTGGGGGCCGACCGGCCGGGCCTCTGGCAGGCCAACGCCCGCGGCGTGGACATCAATCACAATTTTAACGCAGGCTGGGCCCTCTTGCAAGAGCTGGAACGCAAAAAGGGCATCGACGGCCCCGCCCCCCGCCAATGGGGCGGCCCCTGCCCCGAAAGCGAGCCGGAAACCCGGGCCCTCACCGGCCTGTGCGCCCGCTTCCGCTTCCGCCACGTGGTGGCCCTGCACAGCCAGGGGGAGGAAATCTACTGGCGGTACGGCGATCGCACCCCGCCCCAGGCCCAGATGATGGCCGACGTGCTGGGCGCGGCCAGCGGCTACCGGGTGGCCGACCCCGAGGGCCTGGCCTCCCACGGCGGGTTTAAGGACTGGTTCATCGATTCCACCGGCCGCCCCGGCTTCACCATCGAGCTGGGCCAAGGGGTCAACCCGCTGCCGGTTTCCGACTTCGAATCGCTGTACGCCAAGGCCCGGGAAATGCTGCTGCTGGCCGCTCTTTTATAGCCAAATGCGTATATCTTTGCAAAAAAATACAAATTGTATAGTAAATCACGCCGTTTTCTCCCGGATTTCCTCCGGATGGCAGCGGCAGTAGTGGAAGATATACTGCTGGGCGATGCCCGCGTACGGGCCGAAAATGGCCGGGGCGCTCTCCGGCATTTTCCCCGTTTCCTCCGGGAACAGCCGGGCCATGGCCCGCTTCATCCACACGTCCATGGGGAAGCACTCCAGCCGCCCCATACCGTACAGCAGCACGCATTCGGCCACCTTGGGCCCCACCCCGCGGATGCGGGTCAGCTCCCGACGGGCGTCGGCCAGCGGCATGACGGCCACCGCCTGCAAATCCACCGTCCCCGCCGCCACCTGCCGGGCGGCGTCCAGGATGTAGCCCGCCCGCCAGCCGCTGCGCAGGGGGGCCAGCTCCGCCTCGCTGCAGGCGGCCAGCCTCTCCGGCGTGGGAAAGGCCCGCGCCCCCCCGGGCAGCGGCTCCCCGAACAGGGCGCACAGCCGGGCCAGGATCCCCTTAATGCGGGGCACGTTGTTGTTCTGGGACACGATGAAGGCGATCAGCGCCTCGAAGGCGGGCTGCCTCAGCACCCGGATACCGGGGGCGAACGCCACGCAGGGGGCCAGCCGGGGATCCCGGGCAAAGGCGGCCCGGACGGCCGCATAGTCCCGGTCGAGATCGAGATAGTCCCGCCAGAAGCCCTCGAACTCCGCCGCCGTAGCCCCCTCCAGCACGAGACTCTCCCCCTCGAAGCGCAGCCCCGCCGCGTGGCCTCCCGCCGCGCCGAACCAGCCGCCGTCCCCCGTCGGGGCGAAGCGGAAGCACTGCCCGCAGTCCAGCGTCTGGGCCAGATCGAAGGGCTCCGCCCCCTCCACCCTCACCCCGCCGGGGAATTCCGTCACCGTCATCGCTCACGCACCGCCTTTTCATTTCGATTCCCGTATGCTATACTGTTCAGTATACTGGAAAACAACCATTTCCGAAAGAGTGAATTTTTCCCGTCGGGGAAGGAAGGCGTGTGAACCCATGAGAGAGGATATTACCAGCATCCCGATAAGCGAGGTGTTCGAACCCCGGGACGGCTGCCCCATCTGCCGGATGCGGGACATGCTGGAGGCCCGGGTGGTGGACTACATCACCGGCGCGGCCATGATGGAGCCGGACGTGCGCATCGAGACCAACAAGCAGGGGTTCTGCTTCCCGCATTACCAGATGATGCTCGCCAAGCGCAACCGCCTGGGGGTGGCCCTGATGCTGGAAAGCCATCTGGACGAGCTGGACAAGCAGATCTTCGCCGGCCTGCCCCTGCTTGGCAAAAGCGGGAAGAAACAGGGCAAGGACGCCGGCCAGGCGGCGGGCTCCTGCTTCATCTGCCGGCAGGTGGACTGGGCCATGGAGCGGATGCTGGACAGCGTCTGCCGCCTGTGGGAGAACGAGCGGGATTTCCGCCGGCTGTTCGAGGAGCAGCCGGTGCTCTGCCTGCCCCACTTCTCCCGCCTGACCGAGGTGGCGGGGTTGAAGATGAGCAAGAAATACGCCCCCGATTTCGCCAAGGCGGCCGCCGCCCTCTGCCGGAACTATCTGACCGAGCTGCGGGGGGACGTGTCCCATTTCTGCAAGATGTTCGACTACCGTAACACCGGGGAGGACGCCGACTGGGGCAATTCGAAGGATTCCATCGAGCGGGCCGTCTGGTGGCTGACCTCCCGGGAGCCGAAGTAAAAATGGACGACAAAACGAAGCGGGCGGCCATATACGGCCGCCCGCTTCTTCTATTTCGAGTGCTTTTCCTCATACGCGATAAGCACCACGTTCTTGTCCCGCTCCCGGCTGAGCCGTTCCTCCAGGCGGCGGATTTCCTCCACCTGCCCGGGGCTTACCTGCGCCACGGGGAACTCCAGCTTCTCCTCCATCACAGGAACTCCTTGAGCTGCTCCAGGTTGCGCTCTTCCATTTTCAGCAGCCGCTGGGCCAGCCGGGTGGTCTCCGGCTCGGCGTCGGGGCACTCCTTCAGCTTCTTGGTGATGTCGATAATCCCCATGTTGCTGCCCTGGAGCATCATCTCCGCGATGTGTGTGTTGGATTTGTCCAGCAGGGTGTTGAGGTTCAGCATGGTGGAGGCGGACACCCGCTCCATGGTGCTGATCCCCTTGGCGTCCCCGCCTTCCTTCTGAATTTTTTCCTCCGCCTTGTTGAAGATCTCCTGGTATTCGGTCAGCTGATCCTCCAACACCCTGCGGAAGTTCACGTCCTCCACGATTTTGGTCAGCTTCGGGATGGTTTCCTTACCCATCTCCGCGTTTTGGTAGATGAAATTGAGCAGCGCCATGTCCTGCGTCATAGTTGTCCCGCCTTTCCTTGTTTGGCTTTAGCGTTCCCGGCGGGACAGAGGATTATCGCAGACATCTCCTGGAAATTTTATACACGGGTCAATGTGAAGGACAGGGCCTCGAAGTCCTTGAGAACCGGAATGCCCAGCCCGGCGAACATCAGCTCGCCGCCGCCGAAATCGGCGTCCAGCTCGTCGATATGATAGCGGGCGTCCGGGTCGAGACCCATCAGCTTAAGACGGGCCGCCAGGCCGGGCTCGGTCAGCGCCCGCACATAGGTGGCCACCGCCCGGCTCTTGTCCGGGGAGACGAACATCCAGGCGCAGCTGTTGGTTTCAAAGGGGCTGACCAAACGGTAAAAATCCCCGTCGGTGATTAGGCTGCCCAGCGCGTGATAGCGGGCGGTCTGCTCCGCGATTTGCCGGCGCTCCTCCTCGCTGAGTTCCAGCGGATTGAGCTCATACCCGAAGGAGGCGCTCATGGCCACCAGGCCCCGGGTGCGGAAGGGGGTGACGCGCCCCACCTGATGGTTGGGGCAGGCGGAGACATGGGCGGTCATGGCCTGCGGCGGATAGACCAGGGAGGTGCCATATTGGATGCGCAGCCGCTCAATGGCGTCGGAATCGTCGCTGGTCCAAATCTGGGGGTCATAATACAGCATCCCCGCGTCAAACCGGCCGCCGCCGCCCGAGCAGCCCTCGAAAATCACGTCCGGGAACGTCGTGGTCAGGTAATCCAGCAGGGCGTAGAGATTGAGGATATACCGGTGAAAAAGCTCCGGCTGCCGTTCCGGCGGCAGGGCGGCGGAATAGGCGTCGGTCATGTGGCGGTTCATGTCCCACTTGACATAGGAAATCCGGTTGGCCGCCAGCATCCCGCCCACCGTCTCCTTGAGGTAGTCCAGCACCTCTTGCCGGGACAGGTCGAGAATCAGCTGCTTCCGGCCCAGGCAATAGGGGCGGCCCTCCTGCCGGATGCACCAGTCGGGATGGGCACGGTACAGATCGCTGTCCTCCGAAATCATCTCCGGCTCGAACCACAGCCCGAAGGTCATGCCCAGCTCCTCGCATTTTTCAATGATGGGGGTCAGCCCATGGGGCAGCTTGCGCTTGTCCACGAACCAGTCGCCCAGGGAGGTAGTGTCGTCGTCCCGATGGCCGAACCAGCCGTCGTCCAGCACAAAGGTATCGATGCCCATCCCCCGGCAGCTCTCTATCAGTTCCAGCAGCTTTTCCTCGTTGAACTGGAAATAGGTGGCCTCCCAGTTGTTGATGACGATGGGCCGGGGCTTGTTGCGGATTTTGGTGTGCCCCAGGTGGTATTTGATGGCCTGGTGGAAGTTCCGGGACAGGCGTCCAAGGCCGCTGCCCGAGTAGGTGAGGATGGCCTCGGGGGCGGTGAAGGTCTCCCCGTCCTCCAGCCGCCAGGAGAAGTCGGCCGGATGGATCCCTATTTGCATCCTGGTCTGTCCGAAGGGCGTGACCTCCGCCTGGGCCAGGAAGTTGCCGCTGTAAATCAGCGTCGCGCCGTAGCACTCGCCCGCTGTCTCGGTGGTCTCGGGCGCGGCGAGGGCCAGGAAGGGGTTATGCTGATGGCTGGACGCGCCCCGGCGGCTCTCCACAGCGTTGACCCCGCGGCGCAGAGGGGTGCGATCGATTTGCCGCTCCCGGCAATGGATGCCGTACAGGCCGATCATGTCCCACCGGCTGTCTGGCAAATCCACGCTGGCACTGAGCACGCGGGTCAAATCCACCGGCGCGCCGGTGGCGTTGATCACCCGGACGTTGCGGGTAATCACGTCGCAGGCGGGATACACCACATAGCGGAGCACCACCGTCAGGCCGGTGAACTCGTCGGCCAGGGTCACCTCCAGGGTCTGCTCCCCGCCGGACAGGCCCGGCAGCCCCTGGGGCTCGATACAGCCGTCGAAAATGACATGGGAGCGGTAGGTGAGATCCAACAGGCGGCTGCCGGTTTCAAACCGGGCGGAGAAGGCCGGCACCCGGAAATCCCCGCCGCCGTACACCGGATACTCGGTGGGAATGAGATCCAACGAATGCCGGCTATCCGCCGCGCCGCTGTAAACCGGCGAGAACCCGCTGGGGAACGGCTGCCAGAGCCGGGTCAAATCGGCCGGCTGGATTTTTGTTCCCCAATAGGTGCTCAGCAGATAGCCCTTGTCAAAAATACGGAACATATAGCAGGTGCGATCCGTCGCGAGATAAAATGTGCCTGTGTCTTTCAAAAAAGTTATCGCCAAAGCAAACACTTCCTTTTAAAAGATGATTCTGTGAGTATTTTACCGGCTTTTTTATAAAAAACAAGAGAAAAAGCGTCCCACCTTATGGAATATCGTCCCATCGACAAGAAAAATCAAAAATAGGACTTGCAAAATCCGCCGGGACGTAGTAGAATTAATATGCCCTTTTGAAAGGGAAACTATCCGCCCGTGGCGAAGCTGGATATCGCAGTGGATTCCGATTCCAAAGGCCGGGGGTTCGAATCCCTCCGGGCGGACCAAAGTAAATGCACCCGAAAACCTAGCAGTAATGCGGATTTTCGGGTGCATTTATTATTTGTAGCCATATTAACGATTGGCGAAAAAACAGCACAAAACAGTGTAAAACAGCATTAGCATGCAAGTAAACATGCAAGTAAAAAATCAATCGCGTAAACGCGCTCCGTATAACCAAAACCGTGCTTCTTCACGGCTTACCGGCCAGCGTTCCACTCTCCACGCCTTTCCGTTCCCGATGAAACTATCCGGGCCGCACAATACCTTCAAATAAAATTTCCCGTTTGGCGAAGCATATAATGTTGTCGATACATATCGCGGGTCAGTTCGCGCATATTCGTTGTGCGTCATGGCTATAGGCTTTACGGTTCCGCGTCTTGGATACGCTTTGGCCTTCACAGCAACACCCCCTACCGCCAATTATAAGACGGCGGTGGGTGTTTTTGTATTGGTAAATGTTGGAGAGATTCTGAATTGCATCGTTATAGATCTGTAGGCAAAAGGAAAAGCGGGAGCCGCCGGTGAGAACCGGAAGCCCCCGATTTTACCTAATTAAGATATTGCTTTTTTCTATTAATTACTATGTTATATAATATAGCTACCGAGATAAGTCCACTATAGCCGCAAGAGATTGTAAGCAGCATGTGTTGCTGTCGGTTCAGTGGCGTCGGTAGAAATGCGCTCCAGATATGGGGCGCTTTTTCGTTTTATTTTGTTAACTTAAGAGCCGGACGAGGAGTAATCCCCGCCCGGCTTTTTCTATGTACCTATTCCGCTTTTGGTTTCCCCACGGCCTGCAACTTGCGGATGATGTCGCTGACGTAGTTGGCGTCCCGGGAGGCGAACAAGCCCGTCAGGACAACACCAATCCACCACAGGTCGAAATTCAGCCCCAGCGCGGCGAACAGGTCAGCACCCGCGGCTAAGCACAGGGCGATGGCGATCGCCGCCGCCGAGAGCTGGGTTACGGCGGTTTTCCAGTCGCCGGTCGCAAACATTTTCCCGATGCTTTTGATGTACTCCACGACGGCCTCCACGACGACAGCCAGGGCTAGGATTAAGATGATGCCTTGCATTTTTACAACACTCCTTTTATTTTTTCGGCAAAGCGCGAACCTCTGCCATAATAGGCTGTCACGCCCTGCTCATTGGTAGAGGCGATACAGGCAACAATAAAGGACTTGTGGACATCCATCCCGCAACAGACACGGTAAATGATTTTAAGCATAACACATCCCCTCAAAACCGTATTCGAGGGAGCAGGCAGGGACTGGACGTTCACTGAAAGATTGAAGTAGTCCGTCTCTCCAAAGATAAGGTTACAGGGTGCAAAGCCCTATTCATTGGTGCTTGAAAGAGCGTCCGGCACACATAAGCATTCAGTCCAGCGTAAGGCCGAGCCTACTCACCTTCACGTGCTGTGTAGTGTGCCTGCTTCCTCAAGCCTATTCTAACAAATTACAAATTGCTGCGTTATAGGCTCCCGTGTTTCACTCCCTTTGGTGCCTTGCAGCGCAGCGGAAAGGAATGGTCATAAGCATGGTTTCTGTTACCGGGGTGGCTGTCCCGGTATAGAGGAAGCGTCCATTTGCTTATTTGCAGAAAAAAAGGCCGCAAAACCAATCTTTCTAACGGTTTTGTGGCCTATGCAGCCTGTATTCATTTTATCAATGCCCGCAGGATACAATACCCTCACGGTATTTTCATTCTCTCAACTTCGAAAACACTTGAGGCCGGCGCATAACCACTGTTTGCCCAACCGCAACAGCGAATGGGCATTACCTCTACTCTTGAACAACGTACAAACTTAACAACGTATGCAATGCCACTGGTATAAGCAGCAAGGCACAAAAATCAATTACAATTGTATATATAGTACTTGTCAATAGATATTCCAAAATATTATCTACAAACCCAATTTCAAGCCTTTATTAGAGCACAGCCATACCCACGGTGCCTGTAAAAGGCTTTTCACGGAGCCTATGGCAATACTACTCGCATGCCTGCGGGTGCATCCCACGTAGTCCGGATATCACCGTCCGGCTGCCGGCAGTGCTCCACGCGCAGGATACCTAAGGGCGTCGGATAGGTCCCCCTCGCCCATTGAAGATCGCCCAGCTTTGGCCGCAGCTCGATCGCGCCGCATCCTGCCTCTAAAATATGGATGCCCAGCACGTCTTCCGCCAAAAACGCCGTGGGTCCCGAGGCCCAGCCGTGACAAAGGCTGTGGCGCAAGCCCTTATAGCAGAAAGCGCCGTTATCCCCGTGAATATCCTGCATCCCCTCCGGCACCGGCTCGTCGATCCGGCCGCTGTTCTCCAGCCAATCGACGTCAAAGTCCTCCCAGAAGGTAGTGGCTCCACGCTCCAGCATCCCCCCATAATACGTCTCGAGCATCTCCAACGCCGCTTTCATATCCTCCGCCGCCGCAATTTTCAGCAAATAATAGCTCATGAACGTGGACATACGGCGGGCCCCATCCTTCAGCACAACGGCCGCCGCTTGCTTCTCGTCCAGCAGGCGGGCCAGTCCAAGCATGGCGGCGGTCTGCTTTGAGCCGTAATGTGCTATTGGCTGCAGACGTAAAGCCGACCGCTTTTTGGAGCAGCAGGTGGCTGCCGCTTCTTCTCCATACTGAACGGCCAGTTTTTCTCCCGCCTCCAGCGCCAGGGACAGCAACGCGCGGGATCCGTCCTTTTCCTCGGCGCGTTCATGGCTGGGCCAGTCGAGAAAATAACCCGGCAGAGTGTCGGAGCCATCCGCTCGAATTAAATCGGTTATCTGCCTGATAAGCACCAGCGCATAGTCCCGGTTCTCTTCGAGAAAAGTCCGGCTGCCCGTATACCAATACCAATCCCATACAATGAGCAGCCACCAGAGAGAATACGTTGGCATGCCGTTCATCCAACCGGGCAAAGGCGTCGTTTCCCGGGCAAAGCGCAGGGTATCCTCCAGCAGGGGCTGCCTGCCGAACACCGTCCGGATGGTCAGCATCTCCGGATGCATATCTCCCACCCAAACCAATCGATCCCTTTTAATTCCATCCCAAACATACCGCTGCATATTCAGATGACAGGTATAGGCAGCCGTGTCGTAAATCCGATTCAGCCGGTCCCGATCACAGCGGAAAGACCCAAGATAGGGAATATCCCGATAAATGAACACCGCTGTAACCCCCTTGAGCAGCAGCTTCGTGTTCCGGCTCAGAAGACGAACGCAGAGAAACCGAAAGCCGGTTTCTCCCCAGGCCGTATCGCTGAGCGCCGGGAGCGCAACCGTCATGTCCCGGGGCGCGTGGTCGTTGCCGGCGTTTTTTTCACCGATGTCACTCAGCGCCTCGGAAGCCGATTCCCCAAAGGTCAGCCGTACACGCGCCGGATTTTCCCCCTGAATAAGCCCGCACAATAGCCTTGCCCCGCCGTGCAGCTCCGCGCCGTAATCAAGCAGTATGCCCGCCTCTTCTCCACCCTCTCCGTTTTCCAGCACGGCCATAGCCGGTTCGCTGGTAGTAATCTGCAAAAGCTCCCGGGAGAGCAGCCTCTCCGCGCCGTTGGTTTTTCCTTTGACCGATACGACACGGCGGGGAAAGAGATCCCGCCGTATCCGTTCATCCCGCTGCGCGGCACTGAATTGTTCCAGTATATCCATATCTGTTTCTTTCACCTCAATCGGCGTTTTTTCCACCATAAAAGGTATCCCGCGGCTCCTACAGACACCGCCGCACATCCCGCGATCATCATAATCGGCAGGAGCGAGGGGGCCGATCCTGCAGATTTCGTCGCCCCGTTGTCCGTTGAAGCGGTCGCCGTGGCTCCGGAGCGCGTGATTTCGGCCGTACTTTCCGAGACGGCCTTTGTTGTGCCGGGGGGCGGGGTCTGCGCCGGCTCTTGCGCCTCGCCTGCTTCCGTGGCCGCCCTTGTGCTTATTCCCGTTCCCGAAGCGGCCGCCGTCGTAAAAACGGACGCGGTGGGAAGCGTGTGATAGGCCCCGCCGATTCCCGGCTGCTTTTCATCATAGCCGACCACCAGTATCCCATTGGCCACCTGCCGCTGAGCGCCGTCGCTGGGACGGTTCATCAGTTTCAGCTGTCCGCCGCTTTTGGCGATCATCGTGGTGGAGCCGCCGCCATCCAAATGCATAGCGTTATAGCAGCCCTGCTCCAATAGCAGCTGGGCCATCTGCCAAACGGTTAGCCCTTTACTGAAGCCGGGCTGTCGCCCGTCCGCCGTCACCAGCATCACGGTGCCGTCCTCTTTCACCCCCACAGCGGTCATGGGCGACGGGGAGCTATAGCCGCCGTAAGCGCCGGAGCCATCCAGGTTGGGGTTGATTCTTCCGTCCCGGATTAGAAATTGAACGCCGCCCAGTGCAAATTTCACCCGATTCCAGCGCTCGTTTTCGTAGGTAAACGAGATATAGACGGTCTGACCCGGTCGTAGTTTTTCCAGCATTTCCTTATGTACATCACAGCTCGAAAGCACCACGCATCCCTCCGGTATCGCCGTGTCGCCGACGCCTGAGGGGGACAGCCTCTGCACGATACCTTCCAGCACGTCGCCGCCGCGTACCGCGCCTTTTTGTATGCGTATGACCACCTCCTGCCCCCCGCTGCTGTCCGTCCGGGTGGACGCGCCGAATTTATCCGTATACAGCACCAACGCGTCCGGACAGTTCACGGAGCACGAGCCTTTCATACGCAAGCGGTTGATGTGGTTGACCGTATAGGATGCCTCCCCTACGTGAAGGGTGATATCCATCCACGGCGCGTAATCGATAAACGCCGTATTGTCCTCATACATGGCGACACAGTAGGCATCGCATCCGTTGGGGGGATAAGGCTCCCCCTGGTAGGGAACGGGCGGGCTGGTATACAGTTCGCCGTCCTGCACCATAAACCCAAAAGGAATCCCATGACCGACAGAGGTATCCATACTAAAAAAACCACCGTTTATCCCCGCGACCACCTTGCCCCCATACCGGTCGTCCCCGTCCTCCGCCATTCCCAGCAGCTGCTGCACACCGCTGACCGACTGATGCGACAGTCCCAGCTTGAGTTCCGCTTTTTTCTCCGAGGGACGGAAAGATACGGTATGTATTTTTAAGGCCCCCGAATCGGTATGGGTGTCGGAAAAGGCGTACCGCACCCCATAGCCCAGATCCTCCTGAAGCACGGGGGCTGTGTCGGCTAAAACGGCCCCGGAGGCGGAAAACGTCAGCAAAACGGCGGCGGCCAGAACAAGAAAACCTGTCTTGATCCTTCTCATACGGTTCTTCCTTCGCCCCGACGGAACAGTATTTGGAGTTTCCGCGCAGCCAGGCTAGCCGCATCCAGACGATAGCTGTCGGAGATCGGTCGCAGGACAACGCCGCCGCCCTCGTATACGCCCGGCTCCGTCATGCGCAGCGCCGATGGTTCTATGCTGCATTCTTCTTCGCAGGAAACGCCCAGCATCTGGAAGCCGTGGCTTATGGTCATCCGCTCCCGTGAGGCCGCCAGCTTTCCGGGCTCCGCAAGAAGCGGTATGCCAAACTCCAGCTCTACAAAACCGTTTTCAGGGACCGTCGTCGCCGCGAAGCCGTTGACCCGCCGGCATTCGACGGCTGAGCCGTTGACTTTCAGGTGATAATCCGCCGCATAGCTCGGGATAAAAAGCGCTATCCGATCCTGCGGCAGCCGCCCGTACAGCCGGCAGGATACACGACCCTCCAAGGGATACTGGGTACGGATTTCCAGTCGACCGCCCGGAAATCGAAGCTCGGCCGGATTGTAGAGGCCGATGTGTACGACGCCGTTCTTTTCCATGCCGATGCTCCTCGCCACCTCGGCCAGACCCTCCCCGCCCCGCATGGAGCAGCACCAGTATGCGTCGCCTCCGGTTCCCGTCGCGTACAGGAACGGATTATCTCCAAGCGCGCAGCTGTCGCAACCAAAGCCGCCGTTCTCGCGCTGGGCGTGTCCAAGAGCGTTCCAATATATTTTTTGTGCTGTCTCAAAATAAATGATATTCTCCGTAAACCGGAACAAGTCCATAGCGGCCATAAAAGAATCCACAATGGCGCAGGGTTCCGTCCAATGCGGGCGGCGGAACCAGTTTTGGTTGGCGTAATTCTCCGTCATACCCTGCCGTTCATACAGGGAAAACAGCCGTTTGGCCATCTCCAGATACCGAGCGTCCCCCAACGCCTCATAAAAGCAGAGAATTCCCCGGATTCCCGACAGCGTGGCATGGGTCTGCATGGAAATGCCCACGAAATCAATAGCGGCGAACGCCTCGATCATTTCCTCCAGCAAATCCTTCAGTTCCGGGATATCCAAATCCCGATACGCCCGGCTAAGTCCATCCAGGCACATATAGGCGCAGCCAATATCCGTGGACAGATACCAGCCGTTTATACAATCTCCTGTCAGCTCGCCGTCCGGCCGCCCCTCGAATACACGGTCTTCCGGTCGCAACGGATACCGGGCATACGCGCCGCCCCGCAGCGGCAGATAGAGAGACCGCACCAGCCGCCCGGCCGCCGCGCGCGCCTCGCCGCAGCCGGTGAGCCGGGCATAGTCCAGCAGCGCCCGCAGCAGCCAGTTGTGCCCGGAGAGCTGCTGCTCATTGAAACAACCGGGTGGCAGAATCTCCCCCAAATACCCTTTTTCATTCAAATTTCCATACACGGTGCGCAGGGTTTCTCTTAAATAGGAGGGCTCCCGTTTGGTGACTTCCATCTGCCGGATCAGCGCCAGCAGCGTGCGGCCCTCCGCGTCCGCCGGCCACCCGCCGCTGTCCAGCCGGCAGACCCTGTCCGGGATATATATATCCGACTCCAGGCGCATGCTACTGCGCAGCAGACGATGCGACAGCAGTCCTAAGACCGTCACATTCTCCAACGATAGGCTTTTCATCCGGGTACCTCCTGTATCAGCAAAAGAGCCCGGCGCGCGCCGGGCCCTTTTGCCTTGTCATGTCATAAAACTTCACTTAAGCGCCTCAGCGGCCTTTGGCGGATCGGCGTCCCGCAAGCAGAGCTGCCGCCACGCCGGCACCCAACAGCAGAACCGCGGGAAATACCGCCGATTCATAGCCGGTATGGGGGGAACCCCCGCCGCCCTCCGCGGATTCCACGGAGGAGGTGCCGTCCGTACTCGTGACGGACGAATCATCCGAAGGGCTGGTTGACGAGGTGGTTGGGGAAGCCGTACTGCTGGTATTGACGCCGGGAGCGGGCGCTCCCTTTGCTATGAGCGTATACTTGCCGGTCAGCGTATCCCATGTGGTGTCGCCGTAGGAGATATACGTTCCCTGATTCAGGGAGGAATCCTCCGGGAAATCGTCGTTTTGCTTGAGGCTGATGCCAAAAGTGGCCGACAGATCCACGACTCCCAAAGCCGTCCACGGGATAGCCGCCTCAAAATCCCAGCCGGTTACGGTAAGAGTACAGGCGGACTTCACCTCGTCAAATTTCCCGGCCGCGTAGTCCTCCCGCTGAGAACCTCCGGCTCCCACCCGCAGGGCGGGCTTTCCGTCGTCCTGGCAGGTAAAGATAAACTGCACATCTCCGTCTCCATAGGCGCCCACCCGATTGGCCGCGGAAAAATAGAATTCCAGGCAGTCGTATTGGAACGAATAGATGTCTCCCTTTCCATCGTCCGCGAATGCTTTGTCCGCGCTGAAAAAAGGCGTGGTGTCAGCCAACCGGACGGCCAGATACAGATTATCTGTGTCCCAGGCAAATTGGAACCGCATCGGCTTACCGGAAGCCTCATCGGTATGCGTGAAGAAACGGTTTGCCCAAAGCGCTTCGTCCAGCCTGCCGTCCACCGTCGGGGCTGTTTCGGCCTTCCGCGCCTCTTGTTTGGTATAATCTACCAAAGAAACAGGCGCCCTGTAAAACCCGCCGGCCAGGCCACCGGCCTCCTCGCCGTTTCCGCTGTCGGCCAGGAAAATGTAACCGCCTCCCACGGCGGACTGCGCCAGGTTGCCGCTCAGCCCGTCCACCGTCAGCTTTTTCACCTCGGAAAGATTGGTGTCCAGAATGGTGATCTTTCCCTCCTGGCTGTCCCCGACCACCAGATAGCCGCCGCACAGCACAATGCTATAGGCTTTCGCCAGCTCAATCTGCTTGAGCTGAGTGCCGTCCGGCCCGATTTTCGTCACGTAATACACGGAATTCGCCGAGCCGGTCGCATACACGTTTCCCTGCGTGTCGGTGGCCAGGTAAAACGGGGTGTAGGCCGTTTGGCAAACGCCGTTCTGTGCGAAGTCCGTATACAGGACGATGTTTTCCGGATCCGTCACGTCATAGCAGCGAATGGAAAAGTTGTGATAAGAAACCGCCATGTAGCACAGATAGGTATCGCCGGTTTTGACCACAGCAACGCCGTTGACGCCCACATTCGTGCCACTTGCCGCCACGGCCTCGGTGACATGGCCGATCTCATCCATGGTGGCTTCTTTCACCGCGGCGAGCGTAATTTTGTGATTGTCGCCCGCCTCGGCGTGGGTAAGCCCCACGAACAGGTTGCCCCGATCGTCGACGGCCAGCCCTTTGGGATACCGGTCAACTGGGTTACTCACCTCTGAAATGGCGGGCGTATAGCTGTCCGCGATCTCGCCGCTGGAAACGCTGATTTTCTGTACGTCCCGCGTGTTCTGAAGAAATCCGGCGTACAGATATTGCCCGTCGGGAGAGGCCGCGCAGCCCCGCAGCTCATAGCCCAACTCGGTATCCGCCAGCGTCAGATCACAAATCCGTGTAAAAGCGGCGTCCGGCACCGACGCCGCGGCGGGCGAAAGAAACGGCATAGAAGACAAGGATACCAGCAGCAGAAGCGCCAAAAGGCTTATCGATACTTTACGCATAGCTATCCTCCATTATATCATTGTTGTCTATAGCCGCCGGGCATGTCAAATTCCCGGCGGCTATAGATTTCCGACCGCTTAATTTTTCGCCTGTTTTTCCGCTCTTCCCGTGACCGCCAACACGGTCACGGCCAGCGCCAGCGCCAGCACAGCACCCAGCGCCAGCGGCACGCCGGTCTCGGGACCGGTTTCTCCGGAGTCGGAGCCGTCCGTCTCAGCGGAATCGTCTCCGCCGGCGGGAGGCTGATAGCCGTCCACCCATTTGATAACCTCCACCGAATTTACGGACAGGGAGTTATCCTTGTTCAGCATCAGCTTCATCGAAAGCGTCTTGGCCTTGGAGGGAAGCGTCAGGACCTTGCCGTCGGCGGACAGAGCCGCCTTGGCCGCGTTTACGGCTTCCTTCATTTCAATCACCATGGTGGAAACCGCACCGTTTCGGATAACCAGGAACGTCTTGGAACCGCTCTGCATATCTAAAAGCAGGAAGCTGCCGTCATCCTCCGTCACGATGGTCTGCGTTCCGTCCCCGTGTATGCTCATGGAAACGCCGCCCAGCGCCTTGCCGTCCGCATCCACCAGCGTGCCCTCAAAGGTAAAGGTATGCTCCTCTTGCGGAGCCTGCGTCGCCGCCGTGGTGGGTTCCGTAGTGGGCTCCGTGGTGGCGCCGGTGGTTGCACTGCCGTCGGGATAGTAGTGGACGGGTTCCTTCGTGATGGCGGAAGGGGATGTCCGAACGCCCTGAGGCTTGCCGGGAGTGACTACCCAAGCGCCGTTTTCCTTGATTTCCGTGCCGTTGGGGAGCAGGCAACCGGCGCGCAGGTCGATGGTTTCCCCTTTCCCGGTCGTTCCAAAATAGGGAACCTTATTTTTCGCCAGGGCCGCCGGAGAGAGGGTGAATTCCAAGTTATCCGTACGGCCGTTGCTCGCCTGAATACCGACGAAAATGTCCGGATCCTTTTCAATCAAATCCTTGAAAGAATAGCCGTTAAAAAAAATATAATCCGCGAACTGATAGAACCACGCTTCGGAATCCATTACAATTTCGCCGTTATCGTAATACTTTTGCCCAGCGGTCAAGGTCTTGGGAGACACATTGAGATGAACGATATAATAGTTTTCACTATAGGTGTTCACACCGGTCCAGGTAATCTCCGCCTTAGGCGCGTCGGTGGTGGGCGGCGTAATAATGGACGGGCTGGTAGTGGCTTTAGTGGTAGCTTCGGTAGAGGCTTCCGTAGAGGCCTCCGTTGTGGCTTCTGTGGTGGAAGGCGTGTTGACTACGCGTTTGCCAACCGTTTCCGCTCCAGAGGTAAACGTAAACTTATACGAAATTTCCTCGGCTAACGCGGCAACACCGGGCAGCTTGCAGCCTTTTTCAAAGGTGATGGTCTCGCCGTAATCGCCGAAGTTCAGGAAATCGCCGCTGTTTTTAAACACGATATCCAGCTGGCCCGCCGAGGTGGCCGGGAGATACCGAATATAGCCGGTGTCCATCCATTCCTTCAACGTTTTATCGTTAATCCGGATTTTTGTCGTAAAGGCGTCCAGCTCCTCTTGGGTGATGACCTCCTTGATGGTACCTTCCCAATAGTTACCGGTGGTGAGGGTCGCCGGCTCAACGGTGCAGAAAATTTTTAATTCGTTTGCGCCCGCACCGATGGTGCTGAATTTCACCCCGGTAATATCTGTTCCCGTGCTTTCTGCACCGCTGCCGGCCAAAGCGGGAAATGACAGCACGCATACGCTGACAAGCAACGCAAGGGACAATACCAGCGTGAAAATCCTGGCCATTTTCTTTTTCATGAACAATCCTCCAATACAATTTTGTTTATACGTGTAACTTTTGACAAAACGAAATCCCAGTCTTCAAAATAAGAAGAGGGTTTCATCTTTCTCACGCTCAGAGGGTTCCGTCCGGTTCATATTTCGCCAGCCACACCTCGGAAACCATCCCTTGAGGGAGCAGATGATAGGGCGAGCCGCCCGCGCCGTCCGGACCGAGACGCGCACCGAAGGTGTTGGCGCGTGTCAGGATATACTGTAATTCCACCGATTCCCGCTCTGTGAGCAGCTCGGTGACGTCGGCTCTGTAGGGTTTCGACCAAATCGGCTTCCGACGTTTCCCGTCCGTCGCCAAAAGCAGGGCGGCTTCAAAATCCTCCGTATAGAGCTCCGTCCGTCCTGAAATCCCGTCAGGCACAGGCAGCAGATAACTGACACCCGCGCCGTAAAATGGAAAGCCCTGTTCGGTTATATCCCCCACCGCCAGCGTCTCCGGCGGCTTCGTCAGCACATTCCCCTCCGGGGAAAGGGTCACGCCGAAATGCCCCAGCAGATAAAGCGCCTCCAGATTGAGAGCGCCGTGGAACCGGCATAAAAGGGTGATGGTATTTTGGCCGGGCCGCAGGACTTGGGGCGAAATCTTTAAAATACGGAAACACGGATCCACCCAGAAATCCCCGGAAACCGCAGCAGCATCCGGCGTTCCATTCACCAGGAGATCGAATTCCTCCGGCGTTTCCATCGCCAGCCGCAGCTCCTCGGGTCTATCTTCCACGTAAAAGTGAAAGTCAAGGCGAAGCGAGCAAAGAGCCGGCTCCTTTTCCTCACCCGTAAACCAGGGCTGCAGCATCTGCCCCCCTCGCTGTGGGAGTCCCAGGCACGTCCGTATTTCCTTATCCGCTTCCAGAATGTCCTTTCCGCAAACCGGCGGCTCGTCATTTATCCGGTAATCCACAAAGTTCAGCAGGCAGACGTTCGGCTCATGCAGCCGGTAAGAAAATGCTTTGCCGCAGGGGATATCCGCCGTCTTCCGACCGCCCTCAAGGGCCGGCCGCAGACCTTCGTCCATTTCTGTAATGACCAGACACAGCTCGGCCGCTGCCTCAAAATCCGTTTGGAAAGAGAGGGGATCCCCTTGTGCAAGCAGGGTTCTCGTACCTGTCCGGACATCCCATTTCTCACAGTATCCGCCAATCGCAAAGGCCACGGTCACCCCGCGGAAAGCCTGCCAGCGGCTGATGTTCATCAGAACAGCTATCGTTCGGTCTCCGTCACGGCGGAGCTGGGCGTAAATATCCGGAATCGGGCGGCCCTCTTTGTCTCGAACCGTCACATACGGCTTCGTCTGAAGCGTATCCAGAATGTGATCGAAATTCGTGTAGACGGCTGGCAACTCCGCGGCCGCATTGGAGGGAATCGCATCTATATAGCAGGGCGGGGAATCGCCAAAGACCACCTGTCCCCCTTTTTGCGCGAATTCGTAAAGTAAATCCAAAGTGGACTTTCTCATGTTCAGCATGCCGGTCACTAAAACGCTTTTATAGACGGCCTTTCCTACCCGCAAAACCGGTATGCCGTCCTGTTCCTCCACACGGCCCATCCGATGTAAATAATCTTCGTCTCCGTAATCGAAGTCCACCCTTGCGCCACAGAGCAGATGGAAAGTGTCCTCATAGATCTGTTCGAGTTTCTGCACCTCCGGATCCAGCGTCTGCAATTGCCAGGACCACTTGGGGTAAATCCGGCACCAAAGGCTTTCCACCGGATACACAATCAGAAGGTCGCACAGCGGCTCTCCCTGACTAAGCAGCACATGAAGTCGGGCGAAATAGTCCTCTATGTAGGAATAATACGGGTACCAAGCGGATTGGTACGAAATGCTGGCGGGATAATCTCGTTTTCCTTCCCCCTGCATGCTATACCATGAGAGATGATGACATCTTAAATTGATGCCGAACAGCGCCTGCCAGTCGCCGACCGCCTTATGCCCTTCGAAGTCGAATTGCCAGCCGGTAGCTCCGTAAAGCTCACTGAGCAGCCAGGGCTTGCCCAGCTGTCTGGCGGCCGACTGCAGCTGCTTGACGATCCAGAAGCAGTAATTGTGCTCCATCAGGACGTCCACGCCCGGCACGTCCATATATTCATAGGCCCGCATGACGGAGCCCAGCATACAGGTCTGCGCGGTGAGACTGTCCTCATGCAGCATATGCCCGGTAAATTGTATCCGGTTGAGCCGGCACCAGTCCTGAATCGGCGAGAGAAAATTTTCTGCAAACAGCCGTTGGATAAGTTCCATATACTGCCACTTCACCGGGCTGACCTTTTCCCCATTTGGCCATAAGAATAGTTCCGGTAAAAAATCCCGCAAATCATAGCCATAGGCCGCATAGAAATCGGCAAACAGAGAATCGGTATAGGGAATCAGATACTCGCCGCCCGGATTGGAATTTCCAAAACCGGCCATAACCGCTCCTCGGTGGGGTTCATCGGTGAAAATACCATAGATCTCCGTCCCGAACCTGTCCCCGCAATGCTCCCGGTATTTTTCATGCGTTTCCTGAAGAAACTGCTCCGTGGCGCTACGCTTCATGGTATCCAAATAGGTAGAGCCGTTGCAGGAGGTTTCCTTTACCATCTCCTCCACCATAAATTTCAGAACCGTTCTCCGGGGGTGCGGAGAATCGGGGCCAAGTCTGGTCTTTTCCGTAAAGGAATAGCCGTCCAAAGAGACCGTGAAAGCGGCAACGGTATTGTCGTCGTACACGAAATCATTGCCATCCTCTATGGACAACCGTATGAACTTCATGCGGTTGTCCGGATCCTGCGTTACCTTGCCGCCCGCGATGCCGGAGGGCCATCGATCCTCGTCGTAAAGCCAGGTTTCCAACCCCAGGGATTGCCCCTTATCGGCACACGCGTTAATAAGCTCGAACCATTCCTTGCCCAGGTATTCCGTAACCAAGCCGATGCGGGAATGGCAGAAATAGCCGCCCATGCCCATTTCCTTGAAAATCTGAATTTGCCTGAGCAGCTCATCTTTTTCAAGCTTGCCGTTCCAGCTCCAAAACGGCTTTCCGCGGTACGCCGCCGACGGGGATTGAAATAGGTTTTCCAAATTATTCATTGGCAAATCTCCTCGCCTGTCCTTTACAACGGAACCTATTTCACTCTCTTCTTTTTAAATACGAAAAGATAAAGTAATACGCCGCCGCCCGCCAGCAGGACGACCCCGCCGGCAATCACCATATACGCCCAGACGGGCAGGCCATCCGCCGACTCCTTTATCACCGGCGCCGCAGAGCTTTCCGGGCGGGTGGTCGACGTCGTATCGAGCGCCTGCGTGGTTTCGCCGGAAGCCGGTTCCGAAGCTTCGTTTGACGGTGCATCGGAAGTTGGATTTTCTACCGGTTTGGACTCCGGTGAGGTAGCGGTCGGTTTTTTCGGCTTGGTGGTTGGGGTCGCCGGCTTCGTGGTGGTCGGCTTTGCCGTTGTAGCAGAGCTCTCCGTCTTTATGTAGAGCGGGGCAAGCCGTGTGTGCCAGTGCCCCCACCAGGCTTCGTCGCCGGTGGGCGTATACGCTGCGCCGATGTAATTCGTGATGCTCAAATCCAACTGCCCGAGCGTATTCCCGCTCACGCCTATGTTGTGTGCATAGTGGGGGAAGTTGCTTCGGAACGTCGTGGTTTTTTCAAAATTGATGCCGTCCTTGGACTCCATGACGCTCACATAGGAATCGTAATCCCATCCGTTTAACAGCTGAAAGCCGATAAATTTCCCCGTTTCCGGGCAATACTTGACTTCCTCCGGTTCGTTTTTGCAGCGGTCATTGGAAATCTGCTTTCCCGGCCAGTTGGGATCCTTAAGCGGAAAAACCGACACCGAGATATTCCCGTAGCTGTTCCAGTCCTGATCGTCCTTCGTCTGGTCGACATAATACATATAGAGCCTGTCGTCCTTGACCGTAAAGGCGGGCATGGAACAGCCCACGCCGTTTCCACTGTAGCGGGTAATGGCGTACGGCTTGCCACCCCAGCCGCTGCCATTCCATTTTTCATAGGGGCCTTCCGGATTTTTGGCACGGGCGATGAACAGGTTGTTGACGGCTTTTTCTTTCGAGGGATCGGTCCGGAATTCCGGCGAACCCGTATATCCAACATAATAATAGTCGCCGTATTTGAAAGCGCCGGGGTCGCAGGTAGACCATTTGTCCTCCGAATCCAGCGTAGGATACAGCACCACTTTCCAGTCCGTCCACGTCTTGCCCCCGTCCATGGAACGGGTGTATTCAATGCTGTCGTTTCCGTACCGCACGCCGTTGGAAACAAGTGGCGGCGCGGACGCCCAGATGTCGATTCGGTTGCCGTCGATGAGGATCGCCGGGCCATACCGGTAGGAATACTGCACGCTCTCCGGCGGCGTGTAAATATTGCTCCCCTCATTCGCACAGACAATTTTCAGCGTGCTGTTCTGCGTGGCGGCAGCCCCCTGAAACACCACAAGGGATACCGCCAGCAGGCCGGAAAAAGCCGCCAAAAGCTTTTTTCTATTAACCATAACGAATTATCCTTTCGCGCTTACAGCATTTTTTATATGCCGAACCGTTCGTTAATCTCGGCCTGCGCCGTATTGAGAATTGCTTCCATGGCCTGCTTGGGCGTCATTTTCTGATCAACGCAGGCGGCAGCCGCGTTGTTTTCAAAGGAGGAGGTTGAAAGACGGAAAATGGACTTGTAACTCCGAATCTTGCGCAGCATGCCTAGAGACTCGTCGTCCCGGACATAACCCGCGTGCCGCTTTTCCCAATCCGCCGCCTTCGTAAACGTGCGGTTTCCAAGAGCTACCAGGATCTTGCCGGCATCCTCCACCTGCGCGTTGTTGCTGGCAAGCCCGTAGTACCGGTTATTCAAAAGAATACAGGTATAGTCTTTTTGTCCGTCGCCTTTGGGGAAAGGAAGGATGCCGTAATCGTCTTTCATCAAAGCGGACAAATCGTTGATATCCGGTGAACCGTTACCGGCGATGTAAAACAGACTGTTGCCGCCCATGAAAGAGTTGATAGCGGTCACATAGCCGCTGCTGCCTTTCTTGTTGTACAGTCCGGCCTTGCAGTAATCCTGCAGCCAGTTCAGCGCTTCCAGCAGTTTGGAATCCAGTCCGTTGAACACCGGGATGCCATTGGCCAGGACAATCGGCGAGGTGCCGTTTGAAAAGACCAGATTGAATATATACGGTGTGAACGTGGCGTTACAGCCGTAAACCTTTCCGCTGGACTGCTTATAAACCGCTTCGGAGGCCTCGCGGAATTTGGACCAGGTCCACTGTCCCTTGTCCACCAGATCATACAGATTGCCGATCTTGTACTGGGAAGCCAACGCCTTGTTAAAATAGACGACGCTGTATCCTACATCTTTCTCGAGTCCCACGCCATAGCAGGTGTTTTTATACGTGGCGTTTGCGATGGCAGCCTGACTCCACCCATTCGTTTTCAGACCGACGGATTTCACCTTGGACAGATCGGCGAAATAGCCGTTTTTATACAGGCTGTTCATTTCACCCTGGATTTCATAGATATCCGCCACGATCTTTCCTCCCGCGGTGGCGGTGGCGACATCCGTCAAATAACTATTTGCATCCAAATTGACCACTTTGATGGTACACTTGTATTCCTTCTGAATCGCGGCGATTGCCTTGACGTTCGCCTGGGCGATTGGATCGCTGTTGCTGGCCTTGTAGTTGTTGGGCCAGAAAGTCCCCAGCTTGATTGTTTTGCCCTTTAAATCCGTAACCTGTTCGCTGAATACCGGATCCTTAAACGGATCCACGCCGTTCAGAAAACCCGGATCGACCATTTGCGCGGAATCGCTGGTTTTTGTAGGGACAGTCACCACCGTTTGCGTCTTGGTGGCTCCGCTTCCATTCTTGCCGCCGGTCGTCGTCCCATGGCTTCCACCGGACGCATCCGGACTCATGGAAGAATTCGATTCCAATCCGGGAAGCGTGGTAATCTCGGAACCCGGTTCGGTTTCTCCCGATACGCCGCTGTCGGTCGCGTTTCCTCCGGAAACGGCCGACGAGGAATCGTCGGCAGGCTTCGATCCCCCCCCGCAGGAACAGAGTGACAACAGCAGGAACGCAGCAATCAACGCGGATAAAATTTTTCTGGACATAATTCTCCTCCTTCTATTTCTGTTAGTGCGACATGGCTTCAAGAATAGACTGCTATAAGGCGTTTCCGATTTGTTACACGTGTAACATTAATAACATAATACCATTTTTCTCTACAAAACGCAAGCGGTTTTCGTAAAAAACATATTTTAATTTGCACACGGCTGCTCGGCTATCTGTGTACCGGGCCGGTAGAGTCCCGGATGAACAGTTCGGTGCTGACGGTGACATCATCCACCGTGTTGTGGCGGATATGACGATGCAAGACATCAAACGCCAGTTTACCGTATTCCAGCTTATTGAACCCAATAGAGGTTAGAGACGGGCTGAATTTAGTGGATATATAGATATCGTCCATACCCACCACGGAGATGTCGCCGGGAACCGATTTTCCTTTGTCGGAAATCGCCTGAATGGCACCGTAGGCCATCAGGTCGTTCAGGCACAGGACAGCGGTCACCTCAGGATGCTCCGCCATCAGCTTCTGCATGAGCCGGTAGCTGGAATCCATATCCGGGTTGCGCGTAGCGATTTCTCCGACAAATATCGGCTCGCTGTCCGGCAGCATCTTTTCCATCGCGGAAAAAAACAGGCGATCGCTGGGATCAAACGTGTTATTACGGGCAAAGGTGCTGAGCATGGCAATGCACGTATGCCCCATATTTTTCAAATGCGCCACAGCCTTTTCAATCCCCAGCGTATGATCCACATAAATATGAGAAATATCCCGGCAATCCTTTAAGATAATGCCGTTAATCAGCACCCGCACATCGCCGTCGACCATACTGCTTATGATTTCATGATACCTTTGATCCGACATATAGGGCAGACCCGTGATAAACACGCCGTCAATCCGCCGGGCAATCAAGTGCTGAATATACTTTTCCGTCTCGCGCTGGCCGGTGCAGATACTGACCAGATAATCGTTATCAATGGCCGCGTTTTCAAAGCCCGTAATAATTTCCGCAAAATACGGGTTGGACAGGTCGTTGGCCAAAACCGCCAATTGCTTGGTTTCGTTTTTCACCATCGACCGCGCCACCATGTCTGCGGTATAGTTGAGCTCCTTGACCGCATCCCAGACCTTTTTAGTGGTTTCCGGAGACACGCTGCGGCTTTTATTCATGACATACGACACCGACGCCTCGGACACGCCCGCCCGAACGGCAACGTCTCTTCTGGTCACACGCATCTGCAATCCCGCCTCTTTTTAAAATACTAACACAGGAGAATTCCTTGCTAGCCGACAATGCCCGCCCTGTCAATAGATTCTACAAAGAATTTCTGAAGGACGATATATATAAGCGCAATAGGGAGAACGGCCAGCACGGCGCCGATATTGACATAGTTGGCTACTTCAATCGGTTTGCCGGCACTCTGAGCCAAAGCGCTCACATTTTTTGACAGAATGTTGACCTCATCCAGGAACAGCGGGGAAAAAACCGTATCCGTCCACTGCCAGGCCAGAGCCAGAAGAAAAACGGTCGTCATAACAGCCGTGGCCGCCGGCAGCATGATTTTCGTAAACGTCCGTAGCGTACCGCAGCCGTCCAGATAGGAGGCTTCCTCCAGCTCCTTGGGCATATTCCGGAAGAACTGACGAAACATGAAAATATACAGGCCGTTTTTGATCCCCAGACCGGTCATGGACAGGATTACCAGGGGCCACGCCGTTCCGATCAGCTTAAACACGCCGAGAAACGCCTTGAACTTCAGATACAGCGGGAGGAGGATGGTCTGGGAGGGTACAATCAGAGAAAAGATGACCAGGAAAAAGCAGAGGTTCCGTCCTTTAAATTGAAACCGGGCGAACCCATATCCGACAACGGCGCAAACCAAGGTCTGCAAAGCGCCCAATGCCACCGAAATCAGCAGCGTATTTTGTAAAGCCGACCAATAGCTCATTTCCTTGACAACGTGCCGGACATTTCCCCAGGTAAACGTTTTCGGCAGAAAGCGAACCGTGGGATCGATAAAATCGGAATAGGTTTTAAACGCGTTGACTACCTTAATAAAAAACGGGTACAGGATGATATAGCACAGCCCCAGCAGGATGACCGCCCGCACCAACTTCCAAAGCAGAGAAGTAACCGCTTGCGGCGTCAGATGCCGCGCTTTCCACCGGTTCCATTTCTTGCGTCCGGACGCCGTGGCCTCCGCGGGTACAGACGATAATAAAGAATTCATAATTTCCCCCTAATCCAAATACTGTATGCGCTTGGACAAGAGGCCGCAGATAATTCCCAGACAAATCACAATAATAAGGAAGAACATCCAGGACATAGCGCAGGAATATCCAATCCCCCGGCTGTTGGTAAAAGAATTGTCCAGAATATATTGCAGCACCTCGTACTTTGGATTGGTAAACGAGTCGATGATGGTGTAAACGATATTGACAAGAATCATGGGCGTCAGCATAGGGAACGTGATTTTCCAGAACTCCTCCCATTTGGTGGCGCCCTCCACCTTGGATGCCTCAAACAGAGAGCTTGGAATCGTCTGCAGGGCGGAAAGGAATATGAGGATTTGTACACCGGAGGAATTGACCACACTGTAGGTGTTTTCTACGGCATAGAGGATTACGCCGGTCAGGGTGCTGTTTAAATTCGCCGATTCCAGCAGGCTTTTCAAATCAAAAAAGGAGGCGAAGTTGCCTGAGAACGCCGTGGAAATAGATTCGCCGTTGTTGGTGGCGGAGCCGAAAAAGGAAGTGGCCATATTGTTGACGTCGGCACTGGCTATAATGCCTGTGGCCACCAGCACCGGGAGGAAAAAGACGGCGCGCGCCGCTCCTCTGCCGATGAACTTCTGATTCAGGATGTTGGCAATGAAAAAGCTGAAAAACAGGATGACGACCAAATCGACGAGCGTGCCCTGGACAGCCCCGTAAAGCTTCGGCAGAAATTCCGTGTCCTCTGTCAGTGCGGCTATGTAGTTCTGAAAGCCGACATATTCCCTGGCTACCGAGTCAAACTGAACGGTGGCGAATTCCAGCGAATAGGAAAAGGATTCCACCAGCGAGGGGAGAAAAATAAAGAGCATACCCACGAGAAATGGACATATGAACAGATAGCCAGCGTTATTCCTTTTAGCCATCAGGCTGCCGGCCCGTCTGGAAGGGCCGCCATGATTACGTGTGCGCATCGTATCCCATTCCTTCTGTTATCGATTCGTTCACATACAAAAAGTCCATTCCGGCTATCGTATACCCTTCAATGACAGCGTCGTCATTGTTGTAATTTATCAGTACACGGCCGCCGTTTTCATAGGAGACCTGCACGACGCCGCCGGTCAGCCGTTTATGCTCCGTTATCACACTGTCGCTGATCTCCCGAAATAGGGCGTTCAGACGGGTATATGTGGAGATAATCTCTTCTTCCCACGTATCCACCGCTACGGAATAATAATCCGAGCAGCTGGTATCCGCCAGCAGCAGCGGATCCTCCGTCATCAGAACATAGTGCAGACCCGCGCCGCTCTCGATGTTTTTCAGCAGGGCCTTTTGATAACTGCCCTGCTGGTTCAGCGCGACGCCGCTGTACTCCATATAGCCGTGCAGCACCATGCCAACAAAAGGAATCGCATAGCTTTCCATGCTCATTTCCGAAGATCCAAGTGAAATATCGGTCACCGCCCGCAGATATTTCAGCGTATACGCGTTCCCGCCGTCCGCCAGTAAAGTATACCCGTTATTTACCAGCTTTTCAAGCGAAGCGACGGTAATGTTTTTACTTTCCTCCCGTGTCACCTCATGTCTCTCATCGTAATTACCGGACAGATAGGAGCATAGGGAGGAAACAAAAAGGGTATTTGCTCCGATGCGCGCGCCATCCTCATGAAAACGGTCGATGATAGCGCCATAGCTCAGGGGATTAAGGAGATACGCGCTGTCATCCGGGTCACGGCGACCGCTGGACGGAGAATATCCGCTGAGAACCGCCGTGTCGTTGCTGATAAAGCGGGAGATTTGCGTGCTGGTATTCAGGCCGTTTCCATTTCGGTAAACCCTGGTAAAATCCACGCCCAAATACGCGCGGCCCTGTGTCCCGTCAAAAAATTTTGTCAACGAGGAAAGCCCCTCGGTTCCTCCCAGGGATTTTTCGATGGTGGCGGTATGAGGCACCCGAAACTGCATGCCGCCGTTGATCGCCCCCAGAAGCAGGGCGTTAAAGCTCGCCACATTGCGCTCCGCCAATTGCCGCCCAAACGCTTGGATCCCCTCAAAGGTAGACGCCGCGGTTTCCACATTCATCGGAATAAATCCGACCATCTTCCTTTTTGTGACCGCTCCTAAAAAACTCACATCGAGACGCAAATCCCGTTTCTCCGGCAGCTTTTTTATAGAACCGGTTTGTGCCAGATAGGTGCGATAGTACCGGGCCATGCCGGAATAGCCGGCGTTTTCGCCGTATAGGAAATGATACCGTACCACATAGGGAGCTTCGGGTTCCTTTTTGGAATACACCCGGTTTGCCACCACATTCTCCTGCTGATCCAGAATATCGTTTGATGCAACGTCCATGGTATAGTAGGTAAAGTAGGGGGCTGCCGTATTATACGAGGAAAGTGAATTCACGGTCTTTATCCGCACGCCGCCCATAGCGTCGCCGCTCTCCACAATGCCGAAAACCCCGCGATTCCCGCTGCGTATACCGAACACGGGAAACGGCGAATAGGGAACCAGCGTCGAAGCGTCGTTATGGTTGACGCCGAAATCGCTGCCGTAAAACGGCAGCTCCGTTTGCGTTAAGGAAGCGCTGCTGCCATTTCTGGAGCTGTTCTCAATAACCGCGCCGCTGCCGTCGGGGATCATGAGATAGCCCTCTTCCTGCGCCGTCGTGGAAAACAAATTGCTCAGCAGATAAATTTTTGTCAGCGTATATCCACTGTTCTTGACATGCACGATATGGGACGTGTCAATCTGTGCTATGAGATCTCGCTCCTGCAGCCGATACACCACCGGGATCTCGAAATACGCCTGCGCGGCCCCGGCGGCATTGACGGCGCCGGCCTGTGCTTCCTCCCGGGATATGAACGACTCGTCAATGCTCAGCGCGGCGGAAACCTCCTCCAGAAGAGAACGCTGAACCGACGTCAAATACGTAGGATCGCAAACATACAGGAGCCCCAGCGACGCGAGCCCGGAATATTTCTTGGCGTATGCCGCCTTGTCGGCGTCGTCCAGCTCGTCGTAAACAATCGCTTGATACAAATTTTGGAATCTCGCGAATTGGGAGGTCGAGATTCGCTCCTCCCCGATAGCCCGATCTGCCTTTTCCGCAAGCTGATCGTAGCCTTTCTGGCTCATGACATAGCAAATCGTTTGTTTTTCCGTGTTGGTTCCGAACGCATAGGTGATAGTAAGAGAATCCGGCTCCGCTTTTACCGTTACCTGATTCAGCCCGTCGTCGTCAACACTGTTGGGATAGCTGCTCATCATATTGCGCGCGCTGGCTCCATCGTAATATTCGACAGCCACCTGAGAATAGGCGTCGGCCTTTCCTTCCTCGCTCAGATCTGTATCGTCCTCATAAACCGCTCGGTTGGAGAAAAACACGCTGCCCGTGTCCTTGTCCAGTACGGCGATATCATAATACCGGCCAAGATACAAGGTCAAATGATCGTTGCTGAGGACTTCTTCCATCGCAGAAAGCGCCTCAAGCTCTTTCTCGCCCGCTTTAAACGCGCCGCTTTTCGCCTCACTTTGTAAATCGCTGACAAATTGACTGGCATGCGGCGCATAGACGGACTTGGCGTCGCCGGCAGAAATCGCTTCCCCGCCGCAGCCGGCCAGCAGCGTCAGGGCGGCCAGACAGCCGATGGCCGACACGGCAGCCGAGCGCTTCTTCGTGTGTGGCATCCGTTTACCTCCTCTCAAGACAGTCTGAGCTTGAGCTCCGCCCAAAGCGTAACAAAAAAACCGGACATCTGCTGGATTAGGTTGAAAAACAGCAGGGCGATATAGGCCATCATACACATGCCCAATAGAATGAAAACAATCATCAGAACCGATTTGGCAAACGTGTATTGGTGGGTAACCAGTGTTCCCGTAAACAGCAGGAACGCCATCCAGACATAGCCGATATTCACCAGCATTGTATAAAAAGAAGCCTCCGTCAGCACAAGCATATAACTCAACGGAATGAGGATACACTGAATCAGAGTCACCGGCACCAAGGCGTAGGCCGTCGCCTTTAAAATATCGGTAAACCGCCCCTCGCCGTCATACAAGCTGGTGAGACACCAGCTTGCGATGCACCATAAAAAGAACAGCCCCAGCGTCGTGGCCACGCTTTTATAGATGCTGAAATTCACGCCGCCGGCGGGATTGAACAGATATGAGGTGCAATAGCCGGACAAAACGGAGACAAGGATGTAAAGGGTAAGCAGAATTCCAGCCGTACGCAGGCTGCCCTTGCGTTCGTGTTTGATCTCCCAATAGCCCTTAAACGGGTGTACGGTTACATACAAGGAATACCGCAATTCTTTCAGCAAAGTACCCATAGGCTCACTCCTGACTGCCCTTATAATATTTTACCATGCGCTTTATCAGGGAATACAGCAGGGCCAGTACCCCAAGTGAGATGAGGATTCCCATTATAACGGGAAAATACGTTTGCACCTTTTGTTCCCGAATGAGAGCAACCGTATCGGAATACCGGTTTTGATCCTCGGCATACCGAAAATACTTGAGCGCCGCATCGTATTTCCCCTGCTTGAGCATAGCGTTTCCCAAGCCCACAAACGCGTACTTAAAATTGGTGTTTTCCCCCGCCAGCTGCGACCAAAGCTTGTAGGCTTCCTCGTAATCGCCGTTAAACTGACTGGCCTCCGCCTGCAAAACCAGCTGGCCGTAGGCCGTCGGCTGGAATACCAGCACCTTTCCAAGTCCGCTGTCCAGCACCAGCAGATTGTCCCCCTGATACCGAATATCCACCGGCATTTGAAAATCGCTTTTTCGGTTTCCGATATTTCCAAAAATAAAGAGAAGATTTCCGTTGTCGTCGTAGGTGAAAATATGCCCTCTTTGCTGATCCAGCAGACTATATATCCCATTCTGGCCGACCGCCACACCGACGATGCGGGAGGGCTCTTCCTTAAAATCCAAATCGCCCAGCGGCGCGTAAAAGCCGTTTCTTTTCAGGACGTCGTTTCCCATCGTGTTGAGCTTTTTTATTGGCGTCACGGTGCCGGATTTATCCTTGGATCGGATGGCGTTCAAAATATCCTCGCCGTCCAGAGAGCTGATGGTAGACCAGAGAAAATCCTCGTCGTCCATAAAAATACTATTGTATTCCGTGGGAACAAACTGCTCCAGCTTCGCCTTCTGCGTTTCCGTAAAAAAACGCCGTAAAAGCACGGTCATTACATCATACTGCACCCGGGGAGAACCAATATATCCCATGAAGCGGCCCTCACTGTCCAGCTGGATGATGCCCCTGTTAATATTGCGGGCCACTACGTACATTCTCCCGATGCTGTCCACCGCCAGCCGGGAGGGCAGAAAAGCCTCGTCCCCACCGGTCAGCCCTGTCATATTGGCAGGTTTTTCCAAAATCTTAAAAACCGTCCCGTCCTCCCGGCATTGGAGGATGCGTCCGTTTTGAGTATCGGCTACCAGCAAATCCCCATTATCATATACATAAATACCCTCGGGCTGATTGAGCTGAAGCGTATCATTTTCGTATGGAAAATCCGTCAAAACCTTTTCCAGCCGAAAATCCGCCGAATATATCAGGATGCGGTTGTTGTCGGTATCCGCGACATACAGCCGGCCGGTTTTCTCCGACAGAACCATGCACTGTGCATGCCCGGCCCGCAGCCCGTCCGCGTCTACCAAATCGAAAGCGGTCTTAAACGTGTACGCATCGGGAATGCTCACGTCGTTTCCCTTTTCATCGTAGGTGTAGCTTGCGTTCTCGCCTATCCCCGTATAGGCGAGAGCCGGAAAGCACGCCATCAAGCTCAACGCCAGCAGCACAAGCAGCGCACGGCCGCCTTTCCAATACTTCACAACCACACCTCAATCCTTCATGCCCGACGTGGACATCGTCTCTATAATATTGGACTGGGAAACGACGAACACGGTTAAGGGCACCAGCATCATCAGCACCGTGATGGCGCCGCCGACCCCCGCCCGGGCAATGCCGGCCGCCTGCACCTGACTGAGTGCATAGGACAGGGTTTTCAGCTGCTCACTGAAAATATACGACGAGCTTCCCAGCCCCCACAAAGATTGCACCGTGAAAATCATCAGCGTGATCCATGCCGGCTTGGCCATGGGCATGACCAACTTGAAAAATTTGGTTCCCTCCCCGGCACCGTCGATATCCGCGCTTTCCAGTACAGAAAGATTCACCGTCTGATCCATAAACTGCTTCATAATAAACAGGCCGAGCGGGGCACCTACTGCTGGCAGGATGACAGCGGTATAAGTGTCAATAAGATGGAGTCTGGACATGATGATAAAGCTGGGGATCGCCGTGACGGCCGAGCTAAACATAAGCGTGGTTTGGATGACGGAAAAAATAAAGCGGGAGCCCGGGAACCGATACCGCGACAACGGATAGGCACACATAGAGGCCAATACGATATGCAGCAGCGTTCCGGCCGCAGTGATGAATACCGTGTTGAATATGTACCGGCTGAAAGGTATCCAGGAATCCGACATGAGGGAAAACAAATCGCCGAAATTTTTCATAGTGGGCTTGATAACAAAAAAGCGAGGCGGAAACAGCCACAGCTCATTGGCGGGTTTCAGCGACGTTGAAATCGTGTAGACAAACGGCAGGATCATCAGCAGCCCCATAAGTGCGAGAAAGAGAACCAGGACAATATCGCCGCCTACCGAACGAGCCACTTTTTTTTTGAATAGGGTATGTGAAATCGACATCATTCAAGTTCCCACGCCTTTCAAAAGTCTGCGCACCGCCATGTTGCAGAAAATCATCATGAAAAACAAGAGCGTTGCAATCGTGCAGGCATAGCCCATCTCGTACCGTATAGTGCCGTAATCCGCCAGATGGTTCATAATGGTGTGGACGGAATAATTGGTGCTGGGAAATCCGCAGAGACCGGTAATAACATCCCCCACGCCGAAAGAGCCGGTTATGCTCAGTACAGCAGAGAGAAGCAGCTGCGGCTTCATCAGCGGCAGCGTTACAAACCACAACTCCTGCCACCGGTTGGTGATCCCGTCTATCGCCGCTGCTTCATAGTACTGCTTATCCACGCCCTGGAACCCCGCGATGAACACAAGGAAAGAGGTTCCCAGACTCATCCATAGGATAATTACGATTAAAACAGGAAACATATAGGCTGGATTTTGAAAGAACTGGATAGGCGCCTGTATCACCCCCAGCCTCCGAAGCATGCTGTTGATATAACCCTGGGCATCGCCGCTGAAAAGATAATTCCAGATAACAAATATGCCCCCGGAAATAGACGGTGCGTAAAAAACGATGGTGAAAAACACGCGCATGCCACGCGACAGATCGTTGATAAGCCAAGCAAAAAAGAAAGAGAGCAAAAAGCCTCCCGGGCCGACGATGACGGCAAAAGCCAGCGTGTTCTTAAGCGCAATAACAAAAATATCGTCATTTAGAAACAAACGAAAATAGTTGCTGACCCCGATAAATTGCGGTGCACTTAGCATATTGAAAGACGTAAAGCTTAAGCACACCGCCACCACGACGGGCAGAATGGTAAACAGGGTGAAAATAAGCAGATACGGGAGCATAAACAGATAATGCGTGCGGTGCTTCCGCATGGCTTTAAACGTATTGGAACAATCGGATTTGAGACGAGCTTTAAAAGCATGTCTTCCTGCAAACATTCGCATCGGCCACCTTTTTCTAAACGTTGACGCCCCACATCCCTCACTGCAAGCCGAATTCCCGGCGTTTGAGAGCCATTTCCCGGTTGATCTGATTCACATAGCCAAGCAGCGTATCACGGGCGCTGACATTTTCGCTGTATACGGTGGCAATGGCAAAGCCCACATTCCGGCTGGTCATGTACCCGCCCGGCACCTCGGGAATCCCCCGGGTAGCTTTCAGCTGCTTGAGCAGAACCTGTTTGTCGACAGTGCGCCAAGGCAGTCTGGCGAGAGCTTCCAGATTGGCGGTGTTATACCGCGCACCGACCCCCATGACGCTCTCCAGTTCCTTGCCGTATTGATACTGCGTATCGCTGCTGGTCAGCCATTTCATGAATTTCCAGGCTGCTTCCTTATTTTTGCTGGCGGACATCAGCACACAGCCGGATCCAGACGATGGGGAAATGTTTTGCACGGCGCCGTCCTCGCCAGCGATGCCGGGGATGGTGGTCATGCCCCACCGGCCGCTGATTTCCGGGGCGGAAATTTGCAGCAGGTTGTAGTTGGTATAATCTTCTATGCCGATAACGATTTCCCCCGTGCGGAAGCGGGTGACGAAATTGTAGGCGTATGGGAGATTATAGTCGGTAAAAAGCCGCATGAAATAGTGGAAAGCATCCAGATTTGTCTTGCTGTCCAGCGCCGTCCTGCTGCCGTCCTCGCTGTAAAGCTGTCCCTGATTCTGATAGAGGAACATGGCATAGGAATTAAAATTCGGCATCAGGGACACATTCATGTTTTGTCCCTGTATCGTGGGCAGGGCGCCAATAAGATCCTGCCAGGTCCGGATCGAACCGATGTCGATTCCGAGCTGTTCCAGAATATCCCGGCGGTAAAACATCATTAGAAAGGAGAACGTTTCCGGCAAGGCATAGATGCCGCCGCGATACCGGTAGGGGACCAAGGCGCTGTCGGAAAACCGTTCGGCCACCTGGTCGAAATCTTCCATAAGAGATAAATCCGCCACCGCTCCCCGCATGGCGTAATTGGCCGGATCCCCCCCGCTGACTTGCAGAGCCACATCCGGGCCCAATCCCGCCACTGTGGCAGTCAGAATGGTCGTCGCCGGAACCAGCTGGAGGTTCACCGCGGTTCCGTAAGAGGGAGAGAATTGCTGCTGGATCAGCCGACGGAGTACCATCGCCTGATCGCGGCCGCCCGATAGGCCGTTGCCCACCCATACGGTTATGGAGGTATCGCCGGTGCCGCCCGAAAGGTTGTTATAATCGCTGACAAAAGAGGACAGAAATTTCTGAACACCGTCTTTCAGCGAGAGGAAAAAGCTCACATTGGCTGTCGGAAGTGCTGCCTGCGGCTCGGCAATAAACAAATAATCCAGCAACAGTGGCTGCTTTTTCACATCCAGGAGCAAGTTGGCAAAGGTACTCAGCGCATCGCGGAACTGGCTGTAAATTCCGGGGATCTGCCCGGGAGAGCGTACCATTTCATCGAGCTGGTATGCCAGCTGATTCATCTGCGCGACATTGGAATCCTGCTTCCCCGTCAGATCCACCCAACTGGCGGCAATTTTTTTCAGCTGCGCCGCTTGCTGCCGGAATACCTCGATTACGTCGGGCATGTATTGGTCGATGTTATAATCCCGGTATAGGTCGGGTTCGGAGCCAAGCAGGGTCAGCAGCCGCCAGCTTGCCGTATTCAGTTCATCAAGGCTCTGTGAGGCGTCAAGCAGGGAGGGCGCAAGCGCCCCCAGCGTCACCTCCAGCGTAATCGTCCGAGAGCCCTTGTCCAGATAAAACAAATAGGGCGTATCGCCGCCTGCCGCGGTTACCTGCCAACTGGAATCGAACGCAAACTCCATATTTTGTGCTTCACTGAACGGAATCTCCCCATCAATACGCAGACTTCTTACACAGGGAACGTCACGCAAATAGTTTTGCTTAAAACGATAGCCGATGTGATAAAGCCCGCTTTCCGGCACTTCGATTTTCCATGTAATCCACGCCCCGGGTTCCTGCCAGCGGGTTCCGCCAATCACATTGATTTTTTGTTCGTTATATATGTAGGGCTCGTTAGCCGGGGAAGTGTTGTCCGCGCTGGCATACAGCGCGGGGCTCGACACCGCGCTGGTATCCTCCGCTTGCACCTTTAAAATTCCGTCTTTCAGCACCCCCTGTACCGCCGAAGCGCCTTGCCTTTGATATGCCGCTACAGCTTCCGTATAGTTCGGTACGGGTTCAGCGGGAGGGTTCAGCGTAACGGATGCAATCGCCATCGGCTCCGCTATCGATTCCAGCGCGAGGCTGTGCGTCCCCTGTGTCAGGTAAAACTGCAGGGGGCCGTAAAAGCCGGAAGCATCTTGGAGCGTGGCCGACAGCCACTGCGGCTCTTCCTTCAGCACGGTCTGCCGCTCCTCATCTTCTGTGCTTTCCCGGGCAAATACTCTGCCGAATTCAAGCTGAGAGGCTTCCTCAAAAGGGACTGTTCCATCAATAAGCAAGCGTCTTTGAACGGCTGAGCTGGTCCCCTCCATGGGGTAATATGCAAGCGTGATCGTATATAAACCGGCCTGTGAAACCTCTATCGTCCATTCTGCCCGTCCCGTCTCTTCCGTCAGTACCACGTCACCCGTTTTGCCAGCGTATTCTTTTACCAAACGAACATTTTCGCCGCCGTGCAGAGAAGAAAGATCCACATGTACACTTTGACTGGGAGACTCTCCCGTTTGCATTGCCGTGATATAAGCGCCGTATCCTGTGGCCTTCCTGGTCTCCCCAGCAGGGGATGTATCTGCAATTTCCGCGAAACCGGTCATGGGAACGAGAGCAATTGTCGTGGCAAAAATCACCAAGGCGCACAATCCCGTCAAAAACCTTTTTTGAGAGATCCGCAAAGCAATCACCCCTTATTTTCGTTTCGTTATACGTGTAACACAAAACAATTATAGACTGTCCGTACAACAAATGCAATACTTTTCTTTAAAAAATATTTAATTTATTAATCGCCCAGCCCGTTCTCCTGAATGACCTTCTGATACCAATAGGCGCTGTCTTTCCACGTCCTGTTTTGCGTCGAATAATCCGTGTGCAAAATACCGAAAGGATACGAATAGCCCGCCGTCCATTCGAAATTGTCATATAGGGACCAGAGATAATACCCCCTGACGTCAGCCCCGTCTTCAATAGCTTTGTGAATCCATTTAAGGAAGCCTTCCACATACTGAATGCGATAAGCGTCATGAACCCTGCCGTCCGCCCCTACTCGTTCGTTGGCATTATGTACGCCGTTTTCCGTAATATAGATAGGGATTTTCAATTGAAAATCCTCACGCAACATGGTTATCGCATCATATACGCAGCGCGGATAGTACTCCACACCCGTTTCCAGGAAATTACCTCCGTTGCGTTCCATGGCACGTTTTATCTCTGCTGCTTGCGCGGAAACCACTACACGGTTGTAGCAATTGCAGCCAAAGAAGTCAATGGGCTGGCTGATAAGCTCTAGGTCGCCTTCCCTGATTTCCGGCATCGTGCCGTCCCGCTCCATTTTATCCAGCAAATACGCCGAGTAGCGGCCTTTTAGAACCGGATTCAAATAGGAAAGGTACGATTCTTCGTTTTCCCGCAATGCGATAGCAATGTCCTCTTCGTTTTCCGGGCGCGCGGGATGCCGGTGCCAAATATCGACCACAATACCGATCTGGCTGTTTTGGGAGCTGCACGCCCGGAAAGCCGCAACGCCCTCGCCGTGAGCCCTTAGTATATTATGATTGGCTTGTTTCCCAAACGCCTCGCTTTTGAGCCCAGGCGCGAAAAGCCCCGTGGCATACCCCATATAAGTGGCAATTGGTTCGTTAATCGTGGCAAAGAGCGGCACGCGATCCGCGAATTCCTTGAATAGAAGCTGCGCATATTCTCCAAACCACTTGGCTGTATCCCGATTCAGCCAACCGCCCAATGTTTGCAGTTCATAGGGTAAATCCCAATGGTACAGAGTCATGTTGGGGGCAATATCATTTTTCAATAACTCGTCCACCAGTCTTTTGTAGAAATCCAGGCCCTTGTCATTGATTCTCCCCTTGCCCTCCGGCAATATCCGTGGCCAGGAAACGGAAAAGCGATAACTGTTCAGCCCCAACCGCTTCATTTGCTGAACATCCTCTTTATAAAGCTCATAATGGTTGCAAGCCGTTTCCGGCAAATCTCCGTTCGCCGTTTTGCCGGGAATCCGGGAAAACACATCCCATATGGACAAGCCTTTACCATCCTTCTGAGCCGCCCCCTCTATCTGGGCGGCACTTGTCGCCACACCCCATAAAAAATCTTTCGGAAAAATACAAGCCATTTTAAACCCCTCCCAAGTTGTTACACGTATAACTATATCATCTTTAATTGGAGAAGTAAATAGCTTTTGATAAATCTTATAAGGACCAACATTTCTTTGATTCATTTTTGCGCTATACATCCAACGACCTCTTGTATTTACGCGTAAAGCATTGCATACTGGAAAGGCAATAAATGGATGGAGAATATCCCATGAGCGTTGTACATGCGCACCGCGGTGCGTCCACCTATGCGCCGGAGAACACCATGCCCGCCTTTCGTTTAGCTATGGAAATGGGAACGGACGGCTTTGGGAACGACATTCATTTAACGAAAGACAAGGTGTTCGTTGTCAGCCACGACGCATCTATTGCCCGCTGTTCCGACGGAAACGTCCTTATCCATGAGAGTACGCTTGAGGAACTGCGCCGTTTTGATTTCGGGAGTTGGTTTTCGGAGAGGTTTGCCGGAACGAGTATCTCCACACTGGACGAAATGCTGGACCTCACCAGCCGTATGACCGTATTGAACATTGAATTAAAGCCCCCGCTGCCTGCCGGCCAGGAACTAGATGAGGCATTGGGCATCTTATATGAGGCGCTGAACCGGCATCATTGCACAGAACGAGCTATCATCACCTTCTGTCATGACTGGGCGGCGCGTCTCAAGGAGCTGTTTCCAGATTTGCGCACGTGACTTCTATATGGCGAGCATCTTTCCCCCGAGGAAACCGTGGCGCTGGCGGAACGGTACAGCGCCGACGCCGTTCACCCGGCGCTGAACGGCGTAACGTCAGATGTAGTGACCGCCTGCCATGATCGAGGGCTTCTCATCAACGTCTGGACCGTGGATGCTCCTGAAGCAATTGAGCGGGCCATTGCCCTTAAAGTAGACGGTATCATCAGCAATGTTCCCGACCGTGTTCTTCGCGCCCTAGGCCGCGACGTTAAATGAGAAACTGACAAATGCCAACCGGCGGACCCGGGAGCGTTTACCGGCCGGCATTTGTTGTAATGGTTATCGCAATATGAAAGATAGCAAAAGGGGAAGTGGCGGTAACCATTCCAGCTCTGTGTTCTAATTTTCACAACTTAGGAGATTAAAAACAGTGATGGGCTTACGCGCGGAAAAACTTCTAAGATTTTTTCTAATACTTTCTGGAATAAGCGGTCTTTAAACGGGAAGCGGGTCGGTTAAGATTTACAGGCGCAAAAGCCTTGAAACCCGCATGAATACTAGGCTTTACGTGGCATTACCCGCCCCTCGGTAATCTTCTGTGACACCCCACCCATGCGATTCCGATTCCAAAGGCCGGGGGTTCGAATCCCTCCGGGCGGACCAAAAATAGAGCGTCGTGCGCGTCAGCGTGCGGCGCTCTATTTTTTATCCCTGTCCGCCAGGGAGGCAAAGCTCCCGGGTTCTGAATACCGACCGGCGAACGAATAACACAAGCCGACAAGCTTACTGGTAAACTTGTCGGCTTGTGTTATATTTCTTAAAAATCAAAAACTACGATTGCATGAAAAGATTGGGATATGGCTTATTCAGACGTGACGGATGTCTTATTGGTTTTGCGAAGGAAATAGA
>ERZ506979.148-NODE-148-length-60730-cov-7.542942_pt1 | contig 60730 bp, 56 predicted proteins | sample MGYA00512887_ERZ506979 | MGnify/ENA metagenome assembly ERZ506979 | reverse complement strand
CGCCGCGATCCGGCATCCCCGTCCAGCAGCGTGTCGACTTTGTCGACACGCTGAGCCCCCCGCCATTTCGGCGGGGGGCTTTTCCGTCCGGCCGCCTCTTGCTATTTTAAGGAAATTGGGGTATGATAAAAAGAAATAGGACGCCGTGGAGAAAGGCTGGCAGGTGCTGCCGATGTGAATCGGCAGCATTTTTCGTCCGTTCCACAGCCGAAAGGATGATGCGCGATGGCGGACAAAAGGGTATTGGTCATGAACGGCCCGAACCTCAATTTGCTGGGGATGCGGGAACCGGGTGTGTACGGCGACGAGAGCTACGACGCCATCTGCGCGCGGGTGGAGGAGCAGGCCCGGGCGCTGGGGCTGCAGGCGGACTTCTTTCAGTCCAACAGCGAGGGCGCGCTCATCGACCGGCTGCACGCCGCCATGGGCGTATACGACGGCATCGTGCTGAACGCCGGCGCCTACACCCATTACAGCTATGCCATCCGGGATGCCATCGCGGCCATTCGGCTGCCGGTGGTGGAGGTGCATCTGTCCAATATCCACGCCCGGGAGGAGTTCCGGCACACATCGGTCATTGCGCCGGTCTGCCGGGGGCAGATCGCGGGCTTCGGGCCGGCAAGCTATACGCTGGCGCTCCACGCGCTGCGGGAGCTGCTGTAGAAGCCGCCTAAACTTCGCGAAATCGGCTGCCTGCGGGCGGAAGAGGGAGGTATATGATGACAACGTATTGGGAACGCCTCGCGTCCCGGCTTCCGGACGGCGGCAGCGCCGCACTGGTTACCTCGCCGCATAACCGCCGGTATCTGACCGGCTTTCCCTCCAGCGACGGCTGTGTTCTCATTCTGCCGGACGCCGCGTATTTCCTGACGGATTTCCGCTATATCGAGGCGGCGCGCCGGCAAATCCGTTCCATGGAATGCCTGTGCTATCAGCGCCTGACGGACACCCTGCGGGAACTGACGGAAAAGCACGGCGTCCGGAGGCTGCTGGTGGAAGCGGGGCAGATGACCCTGCGGGAAAGGCGGAAGCTGCGGGAGACCCTGTCGGGGGATGTCGAGGATGGGGACGAGCTGGACGACTGGCTGGAGGCGCTTCGATTGATCAAATCCCCGGATGAGCTGCGTCGTATCCGGGAAGCCCAGGCGCTGACCGCCTACGGCTTTGAGAAAATACTCGACTATATCCGTCCGGGCCGGACGGAACGGGAGATTGCTCTGGAGCTGGAATTCCTTATCCGCCGGCAGGGGGCGGAGGGGATCGCTTTTGATTTCATCGTGGTGTCGGGCGCCAATTCCTCCTTGCCGCACGGCGTGCCGTCGGACAAGGCGGTGGAACCCGGGGACTTTGTGACGATGGATTTCGGCGCGGTGGTGGACGGCTGGCATTCCGACATGACCCGCACCGTCGCGGTGGGGCGCGTCGGTGAGAAGCAGCGGGCGGTATACAATACCGTGCTGCGGGCCCAGCAGGCGGCGTTGGCGGTGCTGCGGGCCGGCCTTCCCTGCGTCGAGGGGGACGCCGCCGCCCGGCGGATTATCGAGGCGGCCGGTTACGGCGGCTGCTTCGGACACAGCACGGGGCACGGTGTCGGCGTGGAAATCCACGAAGCGCCGCGCTTGTCGCCCGGCGCGGCGGGGGAGAGGCTGGCGGCCGGCAGCGTGGTGACGGTGGAGCCGGGCATTTATATCCCGGGCGAATTCGGCGTGCGCATCGAAGACATGGCGTTTATTACGCCGGACGGCTGCGAAAATCTGACCGGCTGCCCGAAGGAATTGATGGTGCTGTGATGGATAAGAACGACTGGTCGCCGCTGCTGCAGCTTGCCCTGGGGGATGCGACCATGCTCAAAGAGCTCCTCCGCGAGCCTATTGCGGAGGAAAAGCCGGAGCCTGGGGAGGAGATTGTGCCCGCGATGGCCCAGGCACTGGCCGATTGGGCGGCCCTCCTGCCGGGAGACGTCGTGACGCTGGGGGGCGATCCCATCTATCCCATGCCGCCCGTCCTGCTCGGCGGCGACGGCTGGCTGGATTTCTACGAGCTGACCGGCGGGGAGGAGGCGGAGCGGGTGGATACCCTGGCCGGGGATTTCAACCGCTATGCCGCCGCGCATCCGCAGGAGGCCCGTGCGGTGTACCGACTGGCGGCGGAGAAGCTGAAGCCGGCCGGCAAAACGCTGATTTTTCAGAATAAACCGGCCGAGAGCCGCTAGAGACCTTTCGGAATCCCCAAAAACTGCCGGTTTCTGCTGTGGAAAGCCATGTTTTTCGAACTTGGGGCTTGCAATCTATCCGCCGATACGGTAGAATGGGATACAGTTATGAAAATGGAGGAATAACAATGGTATCAGCAGGTGATTTTCGCAACGGCGTGACGTTTGAAATGGACGGCAACGTCTATCAGATTATCGAATTCCAGCACGTCAAGCCGGGCAAGGGCGCCGCTTTCGTGCGCACCAAAATCCGCAACGTAATCGCCGGTACGGTGGTGGAAAAAACCTTCAACCCCAACGATAAATATCCCACCGCTTTCGTTGAGAGAAAGGATATGGAATACTCCTACAACGACGGCGATTTGTATTATTTCATGGACAGCGAGACCTATGAGCTGCTGCCCATCGGCAAGGATATCCTGTCTGACAACTTCCGCTTTGTCAAGGAGAACATGATCTGCAAGGTCATGTCCTATAAGGGCAAGGTCTTCGGCGTGGAACCCCCGAACTTTGTGGAACTGCAGGTGACCACCACCGATCCGGGCTTCAAGGGCGACACCGCCACCAACGCCACCAAGCCCGCCACCCTGGAGACCGGGGCGGAAATCCGGGTGCCCCTGTTTATCGACGAAGGGGAGATGATTCGGGTGGATACCCGTACCGGCGAGTATATGGAGCGTGCATAATTCCCCGAAGATGTGCGCAAATTATAAAAATATTCAATATTAAAGGAGGGACAGCACATGACTGTCACAGAAAAGGTTGCCTATTTGAAAGGGTTGGCCGAAGGTATGGCCATCGACGAGAATTCCAAGGAAGGCAAGCTGCTCAAAGCGATTACCGACGTTCTGGCGGATCTGGCCCTGAGCGTAGAGGATCTGGAGGATTACACGGCCGAGCTGACCGAGCAAGTGGATGCCATCGACGAGGATCTGGATGCGCTGGAATGCGATTTTTACGATGACGACGAATGCGAGTGCGGCTGCGATGAATGCGGCGACGAAGACTGGGACGGCGAGTTTTACGATGTGACCTGCCCCAACTGCGACGAAGAATTCAGCGTGGACGAGGAAACCCTGATGGAGGGCAGCATCGAATGCCCCAACTGCGGCGAACACCTGGAATTCGATATCGACGAGTGTGACGAGGAAGGCTGCGACTGCGGCTGTCACCACTGCGAAGAAGACAAATAAGCATCCCCTTTGCAAGGCCCGCCGATTTTTTCGGCGGGCCTTGCTGTGATCTGTCCGCAGCCGCGCATGGGTTCCATCAACGCCGGGCATACTAAAGGAAACGGCGGAGCGGACGCGTCAAGGCGTTTCGTTTCTCTTTTCAACAGAAATGCGAAAGGACGGGGCTTTAAGTATGCGTCTGGCGGCCAGGGGGCGAGCGTGCCTGAAAGGGCAATGGGCGGGCGCCGTGACGGTCCAGCTGACGATGCTGGCGGCGGGCGCTTTTTTGCTGGTATTGGAATTGCTGCTGCTGCGGCTGACCGGCATCGGCATGGCGGAAACCGTGCATGTGCCCGACTGGCTGGCAAACGCCGGCCTGTGGCCGCATGCCGCCATCATCGCCGGCGTCGCGATGCTGGATCTGCTGCTGGTGTCTCCTCTGCGTTTGGGGGAGGCTGCTTATTATTACCAGCTGACGCAGGGACAGGCACGCGCCCGGGAGGCGACCTGCGCCTTCCGGGCGGTGCGGGATACGGGCAGCCTGACGGTGCCTCAGTCGGCCACCCACGAATTCGTGCCTGTGCGCCCGGAAACGCCAAAGGTGCCGGTGCGCACCATCTGGGGCTTTTATCGGAAGGGATACGGCAAGGCGGTGGGCTGGCGGCTGGTCATGTGGGGCTGGCGCACCGTCTACGGCCTCGCCTGCTTCGCGCCCGCCACCCTGCTGTGGGGGTACAGCGAGGTGCTGCGGGTAAGCGGCGACGCCTCGTCGCTGACGGACGTAACCCGGCTGTTCTGCGGCCTGTTCGGTCTGTTCGCCCTGGCCGCAGGCTGGGTGGTGCAGCAGCTGATGATGCTGCGCTATCTGCCGGCCCAGTTCCGGCTGGCCGAAGGGGCATCCCTGCGGGAGGCCTTGCGGGATTCCCGGCGGCTGATGAAGGGGAATACCGGTGACGCCGCTTGGATGTATATGGGGTTTTCCGGCTGGCTGGCCGCCTGCCTGTTCGTTATCCCTATTGTATACGTATCCCCCTTGTTTTTGACCACCCGGGCGATCTTTGTCCGGCGGCTGGCACCTGCGGTGAAAAAGCGCCCGGCCGCTCTGCCGGCCAAAGCCGGCCCCCGTCCCGGCCGGCAGCCTTCCGTCTAAGCGGAGAGCTGCCGGCTTTTTTTCCAGAATACCGCTGTGGGAATCGGCGGATTGTCGCCTTGCAATTTCATGGGATCAACGGTATAATATATCCTATATACCAACCATAAGATGAACAAGCGAAACGCTCGGAAAGGACAAGTACATATGCCGAAGAAAATTAAGCAGGAGGATACCGACCTGTACAAGAAGCTGCTGGTCGGTTTCTCCTTTGGACAGCTGGTGCTGGGCTTCCTCTATTTCATGTTTGCCGCCATCAACCTGCCGACCATCGCCGTCCTGTTGGGGATCAGCATCGTCTGCATGATATTGGTCAGAGCCTTCTGGGAGGATAAGAAATTCATCCGCATTCTGGTGCGGGTGGTGTCCCTTACCTTTATCCTCGGCGTCCTGATACTGGTGGCGGTCACCGGCATCATGGGCCTGTCCTCTTTGGGCAATAACGCCAGCAGCTTGGAAAAAGAGTATATATTCCAGCAGGTAGCGGTGCTGCTCTGCGCGTTTTTTCAGTCGGTGCTGCTAGGGTTCTGCCCGGCGCTGGCCATGGCTTATCTGCGGGGGCACGGCTGGGACATCATGGCCCTGCGCATCGTCTCCGTCGTGGAATTGGTGGTGGCTGTCTGTACGGCGCTTTTCACCTATCGGTATGACGCCATCCAGCTCTCCATCGACAACCTGTATTTCAGCATTTTCTTTGTGCTGTGCGTGGCGGTGACCACGGTGCTGACCTTCCTGGTGTTTCCTCCCTTTGCCAAGAAAAAGGGGTTGCTTGCCCAGCCGAAGAAGGCCGCTGTGCTGTCGGCCGAACCGGAGGCGGCCCCGGAGGAGGAGCCCGCCGCGTCGGCCAAACCCGTTTTCCGGGATTTGGGGGACGAAAAGCCCCTCCCGCCCGAGAAGGAGAAGCGCCGCCCCTCGGACAAGGACAAGCTTGGCCGCAGGAAAAGCGAGTAAGGCCGGCCCGTTATCCGATATAAAAAAACCGACAGGCCGTGCGCGGCCTGTCGGTTGCTTGTTTCTGCTTTATTCGGCCTTCAGCCGGGTTTCCGCGTTGCGCAGCAGGTTGAATAGGGACGAGGCGAAGAGCGGGTACTGGGCGGAGATATCGTCGGGCAGTATGGCGGGCAGCTTGTCCGCTGCCACGCCCGGTTCCCCGCCCACGGTGAACCCTTGGGTCAGCCGGCCAATGCGGGCTGTCGCTTTGCCGGATTCCCCCAGCAGGGAGGGGAGAAACAAAAATTCCTCCACCGAAAACATAGCGGCGGGGTTCTTGGGATTGGCGGAATATATTTGGCGGAACACCGCGTAAACCGCCAGCATCAGGTAAGAGGAAACCTCCGTGGTCAGCGCCTTGTTGTTGCATTTCTGCAGCAGGTCGAACAGGATATGCAGCGAGTTGACCAGCAGCTTTTTGTTCAGCACCGGCAGAACGCTGCCCCGAAACTGATTGTCCCGGGCGGCGGGGTCGTTTTCCGGGATTTCATCCACGGCGATGACCGCGCCGGTTTTGTCCGCCGTACGCCCCAGCAGATAGTCGCAGGAGACGCCGTAATAATCGGCGGCCCGTACCACGAAATCCAGGCCGCATTCCCGAATGCCCTTTTCATAGTGGGACAACAGCGCCTGTGAAACCTGCAAATCGGCCGAGACCTGCTTTTGACTGACGCCGCGCTCTTTGCGCAGCAGGGTCAGGATTCTTGGAAAAGCGGTGTTCATGAAAACCCTCCAGCAGACAATTTGAAATCCGCAAGCGCGCCAAAATATGGGAGAGCCCTCAAAACGGCGCATCTGGCCCCAAACCCGCTTTTCCGGCATACCGCAAAATTCATCGCGGAAGGGCAGGCTTAGAGCCAGTCATATACTGTATGTTTACGATTATACTCTATTTTGATACCCTTTGTAAATCGTCAAAATGTGATTTTTAAGGAGAAAATTTGATGAAAACTTACAAAATCCACCTCATTCGACATGGACAGACCGAAGCCAACGCCAAGGGGCTGTACATCGGCATGACCGACCTGCCGTTATCCCCGGAGGGGCTGGCCGAATTGCTGACGCTCAAGCGGGAATATACCTACCCGGGCGCCGCTCGTTTTTTCACCAGTCCCCTGACCCGCTGCAAGCAAACCTTGGAGGTGCTATATCCCGGCTGCCGGCAGGAAGTGGTGGACGGGCTGGCGGAATGCGATTTCGGGGACTGGGACGGCCGCAGCGTGGCAGAGCTGCAAAGCGATCCGCTTTTTCTACGCTGGATGGCAGGAGACAGCGGGGTCAAAATTCCCGACGGAGAGAATGCCGACGCCTTTCAAAAGCGGGTGATGGCGGCCTTCGAAGAGCTGGTGCAGGAATTGATGCGTTCGGGGGATACCGAAGCGGTGGTCTGCACCCACGGCGGCGTGATCATGCTGCTGATGATGGCCTACGCTCTTCCCAAGCTGGAAATGAGCGATTGTGTGGCGGAAAGCGGCAACGGCTTCACGCTGCGCATCACGCCTTCCGTCTGGATGCGGGAGCCGGTGGCCGAGGCGCTGTGCATGATTCCCTGGAAAGCGGAGGAATAAAGCGGGTCAGACGGTGGTTGACAAGATAGTTCCGCCTATGGTACAATGCCGTTTAGTTTGATTATCAAAATAAACGGAGGTAAGGCATGGCCGTCAGAATATTTACGGACAGCGCGTGTGATTTGGAGTTTTCAGAGCTGGAAGCCCTGCAGGTGGAGCTGCTGCGCATCCCGATTTTCTTTGATGAGGAACGGTATATAGAAGGCGAAAATCTTACCCGGGAAGAGTTTTATGAAAAACTGGCCGTATCGGAGCGGCTGCCCAAAACCGCCCAGATTACGCCGGTGGAGTTCGAGGAGGCGTTTCGTCCTTATGTGGAAGCGGGGGAGGAGATTGTGGTGCTGCCCCTGGCCAAGGAGCTCAGCGGCACCTATCAGTCCGCCTGCATCGCAAAGGAGCAGTTTCCCGAGGCGGTCATCCAGGTGGTGGACACCCGGCAGGTCACCTTTGGTTTGGCGCTTTTGGTCCGGCAGGCGGCGGCTCTGCGGGACGCCGGGCACACCGGGCCGGAAATCGCTGAACAAATCGGCCGTTTGGCGGCTCGGGTGCGGCTGTACGCCGTTATCGACGATTTGAAATATCTCCGGCTTGGCGGCCGCCTATCCTCCGCCGGCGCGGTGCTCGGCACCCTGCTGGGGATTAAGCCGATTATCAGCGTGCAGGACGGCCAGGTGGTCTGCGTGCATAAGATGCGGGGCCAGAAGGCCGGCTGCGCTTATGTGCTGGAGCGGGCTGGACAGGAAGGGATCGATCCCGCCCTGCCGGTTTGCTTCGGACACAGCCACCTGCCCGGCGCGGCGGAAGAACTGCGGGATATGGCCGGGTCTCTTCTCGACGGCTGCGGACAGATCCATTGCTGCAGCATCGGCCCGGTGGTGGGCACCCATGCCGGGCCCGGCTGCGCCGGCTTTGCCTTTTTCGTCAAAGAATAAAAAGCGTCCGGCGGTCATTCCGCCGGACGCTTTGTTATGCTTACTGAATAGATAAATTCGGTACGCGGTATCTAGGAGTCACCGTTGATGATCAAAGCCATAAATTCCAAATTGTCTTTCCCGGTGTTGGCCAGCCCGTGGCCGCTGCCCGAAGGGGTAAAGGTTACGTCGCCGGGCCCCACGTCCAGCATCGCACCGTTGTCGTTGTACCGGCCGGAGCCGGTCAGAATATAGTAGGTTTCGCTGTTGCCGTGATGCTCGTGATACCCCAAGGAACAACCCGGTTCCAGGGTTACCCGGGCGAACAGTTTGACCTTGCCGTCCATCTCCTTGTCCCCCAGCAGGGGTTCGATAAGGACATGGCCGTCCCCGCCGCATTTGTGTTCCGTCCGCTCCACGGTGCGCTCTTCCGGTTTTGTCATGGGATCGTCCTCCTTGGCCGTCAGCCGTTCCAGCTGGGCTTGACCAGCTGGTGGCGGCTGGATTTGTTGATGCTGTAATAATGGGTGAGGATTTCGTCGTATGTCCAGCCGCGCATTTTCCCGCCGTCGGACACACGCAGTTCGTTGGCGTAGCCCATGGCGCCCGTCTGGCTCATGCCGCAGCCATGTCCCGCGCCCCACACCTGGAAGGTCACGGTCTCGTTATTATAGGCCTCCACCCGGAAACAGTGGGACCAAAATCGCTGCCCGTTGAAATTGTCCAGCGCCTTGCGCACATCCTTGCCGGCCAGATAGCGCTTTTCGCTGCCGTTCATGCAATAAAACCCGCTGGTCTTGACATATTTGCCCGGCCCGCCGTCGTATTCCACCTGGAACCCGGCGTCATAGCCGACAGTGCCGCCGAACGCCTTCTGCATCTGCGCGTCAAAGTCGGAACGGGAAAGGCTGTACGTGGTGGAGACCAGGGAGGGATTGTTCGTGTATTTCTCGATATAGGTCTTGGTGTCATATGTACTCGCGACCGAGCGCAGGTAAGGCCGCGCTGAGACGAAGACGTTCTCCGAATTGGCCGTTACGCCGGGGGAGGAGGCGAAATACATGGCCTCAATCGGCGCTTTCGCCGGATCGGACTGCTTCGCATCGAGAATTTTAATCCCCAATACGTTACCCACGGCCTGATAAATCTTTTGATCGTTCTCGTTGCCGTCCACATCCAGAGAAACCGTGGAAAAATTGAATGGATACGAATCCTTGCCAGATTTGGAGGCGTTGTAATTCAGCACGTAGGTGTAGGACGCCACCGTCTGGGCCTCCCAGGCGGCGGTGGAATTCACAGCCGTCCGGGCATTGCCCATTTCCGCCTTGACGATGCGGGCCAGCGCCAGCTGCAGCTCTTTCTTCTGATTGGCCGGGTCGGTGCTGATGGTCAGCAATTGATCGGCCTTGGCGTCGTATAAACGGAAATTTTTGATATAAACGCTTTCCGGCTCGACGGCGTCCCGTATGGTGGTTTCCGGGGGCTCGTCGCCGCTTGGCGGCGCCGAGGTGCTGCCGGTGGTCGTGGTGGTGACAGAGGCCCGGCTGGTGGTCGTGGTGGAACTGGACGTGGTGCCGTCCTGTGAACCGGTCGGTACCGATGAGCCGGTGACCGTGGTGGATTCCCCGGTTTCGCCGGATACCCCCTCCGTGCCCGTCGTGCTGGCGCCTTCGGTGAGGGACGCGGCGGTGGATTGCGCGGTACGGGCGGTCGTTGTTACCGAAGGATTGGCTTTTCTCCATGCCTCCGGCATAATGACGTCGCTGTTTTTGGTCGTGGTCGTCAGATGGATCGCTTCATCCTCCCCATCCCGCAGCCTGCGGGCGGCCACCACGATCTCCGCGCCGGAAAACCTCATCTCTACATCCGCCGGAACAGAGAGGAACAATAGGGAATCGCCGGCTTCCACCTGTACGGGCGTGTCGTACAGGGAACGGTCGCGTGTTTCGGCCACAAACTTAAGAAAGGCCGCTTCGTCGGCAAAGGTCGTGCGGTTATACGAGAAGGCCGTATCGTTCCGATCCAGCACCATGACGGCATAGGGGACCCACTTGCCGTTGGTGAACAGCGTGTTCATCTCCACCAAGGGGTGCTGAATCAGAAAATCCAGTTCCCGATAGCGCACCACGTCGGAAAACATCTGTCCGTCCTGCAGGTTGTTGCCGTAAATGGTCAGCGTCCGGTTGACGGACTGCGCGTTGACCAAAGCGGCCGTGCTGTCGAAGTAAGGCACGCCGTAGGGGGAATAGCGCCGGTCGTAGTTGTGATCGCGGTAGAACTGGTTCCTCGTATCCTTCATGACGGGATAGTTGACGTTGGTGCCGTCGATTTTTATCCAGCCGCCGATGTCCTTGTTCCGGTCGTACAGTCCATAGAAGCGGGAGAGCATGCCCTCCGGATATTTCTTGCTCGACAGAACGTCGGGGGGGAGGGAGCCCGGATCGTTCCCGTAAATCTTCAGGATTTCACCGAACAGCGCCCGGTTGCTCACCGGCATAAGCACGAACTGATTGATCAGCAGCCCGCCCGTCACCAGCACGGCCAGAACCGCCACCCAGGCGACGATTTTCCATACTCGTTCCTTAAGAGAATCCCCTTTCCAAGGGAAAATGGTGGCCAAAAACCGCCGCTGCTTGCCGGATTTGGGGGCGACGGGGATTTGCGGGGCTGCCTCCTTTGGCTCCTCCAGGGTTTCGCCGCCCGCCATGACGGCGGGAAGCGCTTCTAAATAGCGGCGGGTGAGATCCAGCGCGTGGGAGGTGGCGATGTACCGGACGTATTCCCGCTCGCCGCCCGAATGCCCGGCCACGATTTTTTTCACCCAGGTGCGCTTTTCATCCGCCAGGGCAATAAACACGGTACCCACCGGCTTGCCCTCGCTGGTTTCCGGCCCGGCGACCCCGGTGATACCGATGCCCAGGTCGGCCTGGCCCACCCGCCGGGCGCCGACGGCCATGGCGCTGGCCACCTCGGCGCTGACGGCCCCGTATTTCTCCAGCAGCTCCTCGGGCACGCCGAGAACCTGATGCTTGATTTCCTTGGAATAGGCGGCGATGCCGCATTCAAAGACAGAAGAAACCCCCGACACCTCGGTCAGACGCCCCGACAGCATACCGGCGGTGCAGGACTCGGCCGTGGCGATTTTCTTGCCCTTTTCCTTTAAAAGAGTGACCACCGCTTTCTGCAGGCTGCCGCTGTCCACCCCGTAGACAGCAGCCCCGAGCCTCTTGCGGATTTCCTCCACAATGGGGGCGCAGAGCGTCCTGGCCGTTTCGGTGTCCGCGGCGCGGGCCGTCACCCGCAGCGTGACCTCTCCGTCCTTGGCATAGGGCGCGACGGTGGGGTTGGCCTCCGACAGCAGGTCGGCCAGCCGCTCCGCCACCGTGGATTCCGGTATGCCGAACACACCCACGGTTTGGGAAAAGATGGTGCCGCCCGAAAACTTGGACAAATAGGGCGCTACCTTATCGTTGAACATGGGGATGAGCTCCGCCGGCGGACCGGGCAGCAGGATGACCACGTGGCCGTCCCGCTCGATGGCGCAGCCGGGCGCGGTGCCGTGATCGTTGGGAAAGACGACGCATCCTTCGGGCAGCATGGCCTGCTTCTTGTTGCTGGGGCTTAGCTCCCGCCCGGTGTTGGCAAAGTATTCCTGGATGCGCGCCCAGCTCTCCTCGTGCAGCATCAGCGGAATATCCAGCACCTCGCAGACGGTTTCCCGGGTCAGATCGTCCGGCGTGGGCCCCAGCCCTCCGGTAATCACCACCATGTCGCTGCGGCTCAGCGCCAGAGACAACACCTGCTTAAGGCGGGCGTTGTTGTCGCCCACCGTGGATTGATACAGCAGCTGTATCCCATACGCGGCCAGCTCCCGGGACAGAAACTGGCTGTTCGAATTGAGAATATCCCCGAGCAGCAGTTCCGTGCCCACTGTGAGTATTTCAGCGTTCATAATGACCTCCAAGCGTTGCTGTCCGAAAAGTCTTAGGAAATGCTGCGGCGGCGGACACCCGCCAGCGCTTCGGCCATCAGGGCGTCGATGTCCAGCGCCTTTTCCGCTTCCTCCACCATGGCCAGCTTGGGCCGGGTACGGGGATGGCGGGGGGTGAACACCGTGCAGCAGTCCTCATAGGGCTGGATCGATATATCAAAGGTGTCGATACGGCGGGCAATGGCGATGATTTCATCCTTATCCATGCCGATGACCGGCCGGAACACCGGCATGTCGGCCACCGCGTCGGTGCAGGCCAGGGCCGGAATGGTCTGACTGGCCACCTGCCCCACGCTTTCGCCGGTAATCAGGGCGCCGCATTGCTCCGTCTTGGCGATGGAAGCGGCCAGCCGCATCATGAACCGGCGCATGATCAGCGTAAAAAGCTCTTCCGGGCAGCTGCGCTGGATTTCCTCTTGGATGTGGGTGAAGGGGACGATGTGCAGCTCCATCCGCCCCGCGTACCGGGCCACCTGCTCAAGAAGGGAGACCACCTTCATCTCCGCCCGCTCGCTGGTATAGGGCGGGGAGGCGAAATGCACGCAGGTCAGCTCGATGCCCCGCTTGGCCATCATGTAACCGGCTACGGGGGAATCGATGCCCCCTGAGATCAGCAGGGCCGCCCGTCCGCCGGTGCCCACCGGCATGCCGCCCGCGCCGGGCAGCTGCGCCGCGTGAACATAGGCGCCGAAATCGCGGATTTCCACCATTACCACCACGTCGGGCTGATGGACGTCCACCCGCAGATGGGGATAAGCCTCCAGCAGACAGCCGCCCACGTCGGCGCAGATATCGGGGGATTTCAGCGGAAACTCCTTGTCGCTGCGCCGCGCCTCCACCTTGAAGGTGCGGGCCTGTGTCAGCGCCGGCTTCAGATAAGACGCCGCCGCCTCGCGGATGGCCTCCATCTCCTTGGGCACCATGCGGGCGCGGGAAAAAGCGGAAAGACCGAACACCCGGGATACCCGATCGCAGGCCTCGTCCAGGTCGGCCGCGTCGTCCTGCGGCTCGATATAAATGGTGGATTGGGCCTTGCGCAGATGAAAGTGGCCCAGCGGGGTCAGCCGCCGGCGCAGGTTCTTCATCAGCACCGCCTCGAAGGTGCCGCGGTTCAGCCCCTTCAGAGCCAGCTCGCCGCATTTGATCAATAGGATTTCATTACAGTCTGCCATGCATCGTTACATCCGTTTCTTTTGTGTTTTCATGCCGCCGCATCATGCCGCCGGCGTTTCTTCTGTGGGGTCGGTGCTCGGTTTCGTCGTCGCGTCGGTCGGCTCGGTAGGTTCCGTCGGCGGATCGGTAGGCGCTTCGCTCGTCGGTTCCGTCGGCGCCTCGGTGTCCCCGCTGGAGGGGGTCTCGGAGGATGGCGTTCCCGTCGTGGTCGTGGTGGTCGGGGCCGTCGTTGGCGGCGGCGTGTTGCCGGACGTGGTGCCCGGCGTCACCGGCGTTGTGGTGGTGGGCTTGGTGGTCGACTCACCCAGCGTCGTGCCGGTGCTCCCCTCGGTGGGGGTGGTGCTTGCGGTGGTGCCCGCCGGCAGAGTGCCGGTGCCGCCGCTCGAGGTGGTGGTGACGTTCACGGTGGGGATCACATAACTGGGATCCGTATAGAAGGGATGAGGATCCTGCTTTTGATTGAGATACCATTGATAAGGCATGATCGCGTCGTCATTTTTCACGATGCGGGAGGTGTCCACGGTGTTGGCCTCCCCGTCCCGCACCCGGCGGGCCACCACGGCCAGACGGCCGTCGTCCAGCACGCTTTTGTTGGTGCAGGTGGAGAGAATGAGCAGATCGTCGTCCGCCGTCACGTCCACGCTGTTATAGTCGTAAATCGAATGAGCCCGCAGCTCGTTGACAAAATTGAGGAAATCCGCGTCCCCGGAAAAATCGGTGCGCAGATAGTTGAAGCGGTACCGGCTCTCCTTCTCGGCGTTGTCAATCATGACCACGGCGAATACCTTGTACTCGTTGCGATGGTACAGCGTATTCATGGTGATAAGCGGCGCGGAGCGCACGTTGTAGACGCTGTTGAGAAATTTGTTGATGCCGGAGAACATCTGCCCGCTGGCCATATTATGCCCATAAATGATGGAAACTTTGTTATGAGAAGCAGGCGTATCGATTACGTTGCGCTTGTCAAAGAACAGCGCGCCGTTTTTGTTGTTGTTCCCGTAAAAATCCTTGGTCAGATATTTGTCGTTATCCCCGGAATACAGGATGGGATAGCTGATTTTCAGAAAATCGTTTTTCGCGTTGGAGTTGTACTTGATCCACCCCCGCAGCTCAGTGTTGATGGGGTATATGTTCTTGAACGCGTCGTCGATGCCCTCGGGGAAGGGGAAGTCCTTGTATTTGTCCAGCACTGCCGCCGGGTTGTTGGGATCGTACATCTCGTCCAGGGTGCTGTACAGCCGGTCGTTGTTGGCCGGCACAATGACCATGTCGTACACGATGTAGGACACCGAGCCGATGAGCACCAGCAGCGCGATGAGAAACACGCACTTGCGCACGATTTCCAGAGGCGCGTCCCCTTTTTTCGGCACCACATTGCCCAGCATATCGAGCAGAACGTCGGTGAATTTCCGCTGGGGCGCCGCCGCTTCCTCGCCGGCTTCCGGCGACTCGAACACCAGCGCGTAGGCCCCCGGGGCATCGTCCTCCGGCGGCGCGGCGGGATTCTCCACCTCAGCTGCGGCCTTGTCTACCTCGGCGCTTTTCCCGCCGCTCTGGTAGTCTTTCATCAGCCGGAGCACCTCCAGCTCGTTGGCCATATCGTCATCCATGGGCGGCAGGCCGCCCGGTTTTCTGTCCTTTTCCATTGGGTACCTCCATTGTCAGGAATGGCCTTCAGCGGCCTTTACGCGCCAGAGAGGCCATGGCCTCCTCCAGGGCGTCGAGAAACTGGCGGATGTCCTGCTCCGTGTTTTCATAGCAGAAACTCAGGCGCAGGGCGCTGTCGATTTCCGGGGACGGCAGCCCCATGGCGGTCAGCACGGGGCTTTTGCGCCCCTTGGAGCAGGCGGAGCCGCTGGATACGGACACCCCCCGCTCGGCGAGAAAATGCAGCAGCGTTTCGCTGCGCAGGCCGGGAACGGAAAGATGCACAATGTAGGGAACCCCTCCCTCGGGCAGATGGAACCGGATGTCGTCCCGTCCGCCGAGTTCGCGGAGCAGCAGAGCGCGCAGCGCCTCGTAGTGCCGCCGCTGATCCTCGAAGGGGGGCAGCGCGGCGGCCGCGGCGCCGAAGGCGGCGATGAGCGGCACCGGCTCGGTGCCGGAGCGCAGCCCTTTTTCCTGCCCGCCGCCCAGCGCCCGGGGGACCACCCGCACGCCCTTGCGCAGATACAGGGCACCCACCCCCTTGGGGGCGTGCAGCTTGTGTCCGCTGACCGACAGGGCGTCTACACCCATCTTCTCGGGGAATACCGGGATTTTTCCGGCGGCCTGCACCGCGTCGCAGTGGATAAGCGCCTGGGGCGCGCGGCGCCGGATAAGCGGCGCCGCCTCCTCGACGGGGAACCGCGCGCCGGTTTCGTTGTTGACCAGCATGATGCTGACCAGAATGGTGTCCTCCCGGCAGGCCGCGGCAATTTGCTCCGCCGTCAGGCGTCCCTGTTCATCGGGAACCAGCCGGTCGACCTGCGCGCCTTCCTTTTCCAGCGCGTCGAAAGCGGCGGCGACGGAGGGGTGCTCGACGGCGGTGGTGACCGCGTGGCCGCCCCGCCGCTTGCGCGCGGCCCAGCCGCCCAGAATTGCCAGGTTGTTTGCTTCGGTGCCGCCGGAGGTGAAGATCAGCGTGTCCGGCGGGCAACCCAGCAGCTTGGCGACCGCCCGCCTGGCCGCCGTCAGTTCCTGCTCCGCTGCAAAGCCGACGGTGTGCAGGGAGGAAGGGTTGCCGTAGCAGCCGGTCATCATTTCATACGCCTTGTCGGCCGCCTGTTTGCAGACGGCGGTGGTGGCGCTGTTGTCCAAATAGGCTTGCTTCACGAATTTAACCACCCAGTCTGTAAGGGGAGGAGCCGCCGGGTGCCGCCGGACGAACGCGCGTCCCGCTTTCCCACAAGAAGCCCCCACCCCGTATTGACATCTTATTATATAACAAAACGCTCCGGGATACAACCTCTTGTTTTTAGGGAATTTGCGTCGGACACCCCAAACGCACGGTTTTTTGCCGGCGGAAAGACGAAGATAACAAGATTGTCATTTTTACAGCCCGGAGGTTTCAAAAGTGTAATCAGTTTGTAATCAAAAACGGTATAATTCCCGCGAAAAATCCAATACAATAAAAGCATGGAAAAACACAAACACAGCCGCCGGGCGGCCGCATAACAGGAAGGATGTGACCTCTGTGAAAAAGAAGATGGGACGAATCGGTGTCGTGACGCTGCTGCTAGTGCTGCTGACTGCCTTTATGGGGGTCATGGCCAGCGCGGAGGAAGGCGGCTATTGGACCGAACAGCTGGACGAGGAAGGCCGCGTCGTGCGGATTTTTACGTATACCGAGCCGGTAGACATCACTGAGAATGAAGGCGAGCCCATGGACGACGCCGATTATGCCGCCCCCGAGGAGCCGGCCGCCGAGATGGTGCAGGCTCCCGTCTATCTGGCGGGCGCGGACGCCGCCCCGGCTCCCGCCGCCGAGCAGACGACCGGCATTACCGCCGGCATGGTCGTCGTCGGCATGGTGACGCTGGCCGGTCTGGCCTTCGCTCTGTATAAAGCCATTTAACAGCGGCATTGCCGGATTCTCGCGGACGTGAAAGGATGTGACGGATATGCAAAAGGCTTGGGCGCTGCTCCTGGTTCTGGCAGCTCTGGCCGGAGGACTGCTCTGCTGGGCGAAAAAACTGCAGGACCGCCGGCACAAACCGCTTGTGGAAACGTTTCACAACCGGTAAATGAACAGAGAAAGGCATGCCAACATACGAGGGCGCATTGCAAAATACAGGATTTTGCAATGCGCCCCTGAAAAACCGCTTGCGGGCCGTAATTTGCGGCCCGCATTTTGCGTCTTTACAGACGCAAAACCGCGCTTTTTCTGGTTTGTGCGTGTGTTTATCCATGGCGCAACAGCCGTTTTTTGTCTGCCGGCGCTTCTTGCAATCCGGCGGCCGGGATGCTATAGTTAGAGCAAATCCAGCCAAGCTTTATGGGAAAGGAAGACCCGCGATGGAATCGTTTATAGAATTGGCGCGGCGCAGGCAAAGCTGCCGCCGCTATGACCGGCGGCCGGTGGAACCGGAAAAACTGGAGGCCTGCATCGAGGCGGCGCGTCTGTCTCCCTCGGCCTGCAACAGCCAGCCCTGGGGCTTTACTGTGGTGACCCGCCCGGTTTTGCTTCCCGAGGTGGCCGCCTGCGTCCAGCAGCTGGGCATCAACGCATTCACGGCGGACTGCCCCGCCTTTGTCGTGGTGACGGAGGAAAAGGCGACCCTCATGAAGCGCCTGGACGGCGTGGTGGACAGCCAGCATTTCGCCTCCATCGACGTGGGCCTGGCGGCAGCGCACCTCTGCCTCCAGGCGGCCGACCTGGGGCTGGGTACCTGTATCATGGGCCTGTTCGACGAGGCGCGGCTGCGCCGCCTGCTGGATATTCCCGCCCAAAGCCGGGTGCGCCTGGTGATCGCCGTGGGCTATCCGGCCGAGGACGCGCCGCGTCCCAAGCAGCGCAAGGCGATGGAATCCGTCGCCCGGTTTATTCGGTAGGAAGGGAGCGGACAGCCTTGATGAATTTCAACAGCGAAAAGATGTATCATATCGGCCTGCATCCGGAGCAGGGAGCGGGCTATGTCCTGCTGACCGGGGATCCGGGCCGGGTGGAGAGCATCGCCCGCCGGCTGGACAGCCCCGAGCCGGTGGCCTGCAACCGGGAGTACACCTCTTGGGCGGGGAACCTGGCCGGCCGTCGGATGCTGGTGATCTCCCATGGGATCGGCGGCCCATCCACCGCCATCTGTGTGGAGGAGCTGGTCAAATGCGGGGCCCATACCCTCATCCGGGTGGGAACCTGCGGCGGGATGGCGCACAAGGTGGTGGGGGGCGATCTGGTGGTCGCCTCCGCCGCCATCCGGCAGGAGGGCACCTCCCGCGAATATCTGCCGGTGGAATTCCCGGCCGCCGCCGATTTTGCCGTCACCCGGGCGCTGGCGGACAGCGCCGCCAGGCTGGGCCATCCCGCGCATACCGGTGTGGTGCACTGTAAGGATTCCTTCTATGGGCAGCACAGCCCCGAGGCCTCGCCCGTGGCCCCGTGGCTGAAGCTGCAGTGGCAGGCCTGGCTCAAGGGCGGCTGCCTCGCTTCCGAAATGGAATCCGCTGCTCTTTTTATTCTCGCCGCCTCCCTGGGCGTGCGGGCCGGCTGCGTCCTGACGGCCATATGGAACCAGGAACGGGCGGCCGCGGGCTTGTCCAATCCCCGCTGCGAGGACAGCGGCCCCGCGGTGGAAACCGCTCTGGAAGCCCTGCGCATCCTGATGGACGAGGAAACCGCTGAAATCCGCCGGGAGTGACGAAGTTTCGTTGTCAAATGCGCACAGAAATTTTGTTCGCATTTGGCAAAAACCAGAAGGGGCGATATTGCCCGCGTGCGGTTCCTGTGCTATAATTGAAAGGATAAGGCGTATATATCATTACCGGAGGAAATTCCCTCCGCGGGGACAGGGGAGAGTGACGGCGTCCATGATCATTTTAGGAATCGACCCGGGGTATGCCATTGTGGGCTGGGGCGTCGTGCGGTATGAACGGGGGCGCTTCACCCCTCTGACCTTCGGCGCCATCACCACCCCGGCGGGGATGGATTTTTCCCGCCGGCTGGAGGTCATTTACGACGAAATGGCCGTTCTGCTCGCGCAGCATAAGCCGGACGCCCTGGCGGTGGAGAAGCTGTATTTCAAAAACAACCAGAAAACCGCCATCGATGTGGCGGAGGCCCGGGGCGTCATCCTGCTGGCTGCGCACAAAAGCGGCACGCCCCTGTACGAGTATACCCCTTTACAGGTGAAAAGCGCGGTGACGGGCTACGGCAAGGCGGAAAAGCCCCAAGTGATGGAGATGACCCGCCGGCTGCTGCGTCTGGCCGAGGTGCCCCGGCCGGACGATACGGCCGACGCCTTGGCTATCGCCATCTGTCACGGCCAGTCGGGCGGCACCGTCCTCAAAAGGAGCTTGGCGGGCCGCGTGTAAGGGGCGAAAACTTTCCAGTAAATATCAGGAGGCATAGGCCATGCTGTACAGCGTAAAAGGCGAACTGATTCATATGGAACCGCAGATGGCGGTCATTTGCTGCGGCGGCGTGGGCTTCCGCTGCCGCATTACCATGAACACGGCCCGTCAGCTTCCCGCGGTGGGGAGCGAGGCGATGCTCTATACCATGATGAACGTGCGGGAGGACGCTATCGAGCTGTTCGGCTTTGCCGACCAGGGGGAGCTGAACTGCTTCAAGCAGCTGACCGCCATCACCGGCGTAGGTCCCAAGGCGGCCATCGCCATTTTGTCCGAACTGTCCCCCGAACGGGTGGCCCTGGCGGTGGCCGGCGGGGATTACAAGACCCTGACCCGCGCGCCGGGGGTTGGCCCCAAGCTGGCCCAGCGGATTGTCTTGGAAATGAAGGACAAGGTGGGAGCCCTGCAGACGAGCGGCGGCGCAGAGCTGCCCCAGGGGGCTGTCGTGTCCGCCGCCGGCAACGCCGCCGAGGCGGTGAATGCCCTGTCGGTGCTGGGCTTCACGCCGGGCGAGGCGTCCGCCGCCGTTGGGAAGCTGGACAGCGCCCTGCCGGTGGAAACCCTGGTGCGCCAGGCTCTCAAGTCTCTAGGCAGAAAGAGCTGACCGACTCGTGTCTCATAAAAAGGCGGATCCGCTGGTTTTCGCCGCAGGAAGGAAAGGACGTCGACCGTGGAAATGGATTACGAAAACCGCATGATATCCGCCGAATACCTGCCCGAGGACGACGGCGACAACCCGTTGCGTCCTCGCACCCTGGCCGAATACATCGGCCAGGAAAAGGTCAAGGATAACCTGTCGGTCTTTATCAACGCGGCCAAGATTCGTGGCGAGGCCCTGGATCACGTGCTGCTGTACGGCCCGCCCGGCCTGGGCAAAACCACCCTGGCGGCCATTATTGCGGCGGAGATGGGGGTCAATTTCCGCATCACCTCCGGCCCCGCCCTGGAACGGGCGGGGGATCTCGCGGCCCTGCTGACCAATCTGGACGAGGGCGACGTCTTGTTTATCGACGAAATTCATCGTCTCTCCCGCACGGTGGAAGAGATTCTGTACCCGGCGATGGAGGACTTCGCCATCGATATCATGAACGGCAAGGGCCAGGGCGCGGCCTCCATCCACCTGCCTCTGCCGAAATTCACTCTCATCGGTGCCACCACCCGGGCGGGGCAGCTTTCCGCCCCCCTGCGGGATCGGTTCGGCGTGGTGCTGCGCCTGGAGCTGTATACCCCCCGAGAGCTGGCCACCATCGTCAGCCGCAGCGCCCGGATTTTGAACATAGAATGCGACGAGGACGGTGCTTTGGAGATCGCCTCCCGCTGCCGGGGAACCCCCCGTATCGCCAACCGGATGCTCAAGCGGGTGCGGGATTTCGCCCAGGTCATGAACGACGGCGTCATCAATACCGACACCGCCCGGCAGGCGCTCGATCGCCTGGAGGTGGATGAGCTGGGCCTGGACATGGTGGATCGGCGGATGCTGGAGGCCATGATCCGGCACTATAACGGCGGCCCGGTGGGCCTGGACACCCTGGCGGCGGTCATCGGGGAGGAATCGGTGACTATCGAGGATGTCTACGAGCCCTATCTGATGCAAATCGGCTTCCTCACCCGGACGCCCCGCGGCCGGGTGGTGCTCCCCGCCGCCTACGCCCATCTGGGCCTGCCCGTCCCGGGCCAGCCCTCGCCTGAACAACCGAATTTATCGTTTTTTGATAACTGAATTCCGCGTATATTCCGCCTGTTGTGGGACAGGCGTAATATAGAATCTGTCACTGTGTGGGAAAGAGGTACTAGAATGGGAAGACTGTTTGGAACGGACGGCGCGCGTGGCGTAGCCAACACGGAGCTAACCTGTGAGACGGCCATGTCGATTGGACGGGCCGCCGCCATGGTGCTCATCGAGGTGGAGCACCGGCGTCCGCGTGTGCTCATCGGCAAGGATACCCGGGTGTCCTCCGATATGCTGGAGGCGGCGCTGGTGGCCGGGCTGTGCTCGGTGGGCGCCGACGTGCAGCTGCTGGGCGTGGTGCCCACGCCGGCGGTGGCTTACTTGGTGGGCAAGTATCAGGCGGACGCGGGCATCATGATTTCCGCGTCGCACAACCCCTGCGAATACAATGGCATCAAGATTTTCAACGGCGAGGGCTATAAGCTGTCCGACAACCTGGAGGAGGAAATCGAGGCGATTGTCCTGGACGGCGCGCAGACGCCGCCCACCCCCACCGGCGGCGGTATCGGCCGGGTGTCCCGCTGTGACCACGCGGTGGACGATTATGTCCGCCACCTGCTGGACGTGACCGACGTGGATTTGCGCGGGATGCGCCTGGCGGTGGACTGCGCCAACGGCTCGGCCAGCGCCACGGCCCGCCGTCTGTTTTCCGCCCTGGGGGCCGACTGCGTGTTTCTCAACGACCAGCCCGACGGCGTCAACATCAACGAAAACTGCGGGTCCACCCACATCGAGCAGCTGGCCGATTTTGTCAAAAAGCTGAAATATTACGGCGGCGTGGCTTTCGACGGCGACGCCGATCGCTGCCTGGCGGTGGACGAACAGGGCAACCTCATCGACGGGGATAAGATCATCGCCGCCCTGGCCATGGATATGAAGGAAAAAGGGGAGCTGGACGGCAATGCCGCCGTGGTGACGGTCATGTCCAACCTGGGCTTTTTCCGCTTCTGTGAGCAGAACGGCATCACCCCGGTCTCCACCAAGGTGGGGGATCGGTATGTTCTCGAGGAAATGGTGAACAGCGGCTACGCCATCGGCGGCGAGCAGTCGGGGCATATCATCTTCCGGCATCACGCCACCACCGGCGACGGGCAGATGTCCGCCGTCAAGCTGTTGGCCATGGCCCGGGAAAAGGGCGTCAAGCTTTCCCGGATCGGCGGCATGATGGAGCGCTATCCCCAGGTCATCATCAATGTCAAAGCCGACGCGGCCCAGAAAGCCAAATACGCCGCCGATAAGGCGCTCGCGGAGGAAATCAGCAAAGCCAACGCCTCCCTCGGCCGGGACGGCCGGGTGCTTGTGCGGGTTTCGGGCACCGAGCCCCTGCTCCGTATCATGGTGGAAGGCCGGGAATTCGACGCCATCAACGACCTGGCGGTTCAGCTGGGCGAAACCATCAAAGCGGCGATCCAATAAGATTGAGTTAAAGGACAGGACGACGTATGAGAGCAGCTACCCGATGGAAAGACTATGAATTAATCGACGCCGCCGATGGGGAGCGGCTGGAGCGCTGGGGCGATATCCTCCTCATCCGTCCCGATCCGCAGATTCTCTGGAAAACGCCCCGGCGCAGCCCCCTGTGGAACAAGGCCCACGCCCGCTATCACCGCTCGCATACCGGCGGCGGCCAGTGGGAGCGGCTGAAGCCGCTTCCCGACGTGTGGGAAATCGGCTACGGCTCTCTGCGCTTTCGTCTGAAACCCATGGGCTTCAAGCACACCGGCCTGTTCCCGGAGCAGGCGGTCAACTGGGACGCCATGAGCGCCTGGATCCGGGAGGCTGGGCGCCCCATACGGGTGCTCAACCTCTTCGGATACACCGGCGGCGCGACCCTGGCCTGCACGGCGGCGGGGGCCCATGTCACCCACGTGGACGCCTCCAAGGGCATGGTGGCCTGGGGGCGGGAAAACGCGGCCGCCTCCGGCCTGGCCGACCGGCCCATGCGCTGGCTGGTGGACGACTGCGGCAAGTTCGTGCAGCGGGAGCAGCGCCGGGGCAACACCTACGACGCCATTTTGATGGATCCCCCGTCCTACGGCCGCGGCCCTGGGGGAGAGGTGTGGAAGCTGGAGGAGCAGATTTACGATTTGGTGGAGCAGTGCGCCGCCCTCCTGTCGGACAGGCCGCTGTTTTTCGCCATCAATTCTTACACCACCGGCCTGTCCCCCTCGGTGATGCAGTATATTCTGGGGACCCTCGTCTCTCCGAAGCACGCCGGCGTTCTCTCCGCGGACGAAATCGGTCTGCCGGTCACCCAAAGCGGCCTGGTTCTGCCCTGCGGCGCGACGGCGCTCTGGACGGAGCGGTAATCTACTCCCAGGAGGTTTCCCCATGAATATGATTGTCGCCGACGGCGTCAGCTTTCAATACGAATATCCCGATGAACCGCCGCTCAAGGTGCTGGAACACATCGACCTGACCATCGAGCAGGGTTCCTTCGTGGCGCTTCTCGGCCACAACGGCTGCGGGAAATCCACCATCGCCAAGCATTTCAACGCCATGCTGCTGCCCACGGGCGGCACCGTCCTGGTCAAGGAGATGAACACCAGCGACGAGGCGCTCAAATACGAGGTGCGCCGCACGGTGGGCATGGTGCTTCAGAACCCGGATAACCAGCTGGTCTCCACCATCGTGGAGGAGGACGTGGCCTTCGGCCCCGAAAACCTGGGGGTGCCTCCGGAGGAAATCCGCCGCCGGGTGGACGACGCCCTGCGGGCGGTGGATATGTTCGATTACCGCACCCATGCGCCTCATAAGCTGTCGGGCGGCCAGAAGCAGCGGATCGCCATCGCCGGCATCATCGCCATGGAACCGGAGTGCATCGTCCTGGACGAGCCCACCGCCATGCTGGATCCCCACGGCCGCCGGGAGGTGTTGGATACCGTCCGCCGTCTCAATAAGGAGCGGGGCATCACCATTGTGCTCATCACCCACTATATGGACGAAGCCGTCCAGGCCGACCGGGTGGTGGTCATGGACGACGGGGCCATCCTCATGGACGGCGCTCCCCGGGAGGTGTTCTCCCGTGTGGACGAGCTGCGCCGGGTGGAGCTGGACGTGCCCCAGCCCACCGAGCTGTGCCACGCGCTGCGCGGCCGGGGCCTCCCCCTGCCGGAAGGCGTCCTCACCGCCGCGGAATGCGCCGAAGCCATCGCCCTGCTGCCCGTTTCGGGCGCTGTGCCGGCCGCCGCGCCCGCTGCGCCCGCCCCCGCCCTCCCGGCGGAGCCGGTGCTGGAAACCGAGGCGCTGACCTACGTCTACGCTCCCGGCTCCCCTTTTGAAAAGACCGCCATGCACGATGTCAGCCTGACGGTGAACCGCGGGGACTTCGTGGGGATTATCGGCCATACCGGCTCCGGCAAATCCACCCTGGTGCAGCATCTCAACGGCCTGCTGCGCCCCACCTCCGGCCGGGTGCTGCTGGAGGGCCGGGACATCTGGGAGGATCCCAAAAAAATCCGCGCGGTACGCTTCCGGGTGGGTATGGTGTTCCAATACCCGGAGCATCAGCTGTTCGAGGATACCTGCTATAAGGACATCGCCTTCGGCCCCAAAAACATGGGCCTGAGCGAGGAGGAGATCGATAAGCGCGTCCGCCAGGCCGCCGCTTTTGTCGGCCTGCGGGAGGAGCTGCTCGAAAAATCCCCCTTCGAGCTGTCCGGCGGCGAAAAACGCCGGGCCGCCATCGCCGGCGTCATGGCCATGGAACCCGAGGTGCTCATCCTGGACGAGCCCACCGCCGGCCTGGATCCCAAGGGCCGGGACACGATCCTCGAGCAGATCCGCGTCTATCAGGAGCAGCGCGGCACCACCGTGCTGCTGGTCTCCCACAGCATGGAGGATATCGCCCGGGTGGCCAAACGAGTGCTGGTCATGAACCGGGGAGAGGTGGCCATGTACGCTCCCACCGAGGAGGTCTTCTCCCGGGCAGCGGAGCTGGAAGCCATCGGCCTGTCCATCCCCGCCGTGACCCGCGTGTTCATGCGGCTGAGGGACAAGGGCCTGCCGGTGGGCGATAATGTCTATACTGTGGAGCAGGCGGCCGCCCGGCTGCTGCCCCTGCTGAAAGGGGGCGACACCCCATGCTGACGGATATTACCATCGGCCAGTATTTCCCGGGCAATTCCCTGCTGCACAAGATGGACCCCCGGGCGAAGCTCATTCTGACCTTCGCCTATATCGTGGCGGTCTTTGTTCCCCGCAACTGGGCGGGCCTGTCGCTTGCCGTCGCCTTCCTGGTGATGAGCGTCTGGCTGTCCCATCTGCCCCTCAAGCTGATTTTCAAAAGCCTGAAGCCTATCCTGCCCCTGATCGTCTTCACCTCCATCATCAACATCTTCTATGTGCGGGACGGCCTGGTGCTCGTGGACTGGTGGATCATCCATATCACCCTGCAGGGCGTGGTCACCGCCGTGTTCATCGCGGTGCGCATCCTCTGCCTCATTGCCGGCAGCTCCCTGCTAACTTATACCACCTCGCCCACCGCCCTGACCGATGCGCTGGAACGGCTGATGAAACCCCTCAAGTTCCTGCACGTCAACGTCCATGAACTGGCCATGATGATGACCATCGCCCTGCGCTTTATCCCCACCCTCATCGAGGAAACCGACAAAATCATGTCCGCCCAGAAGGCAAGGGGCGCGGATATGGAAAGCGGCGGCCTGATGCAGCGGATCAAGGCCCTGATTCCGATTCTCATCCCGCTGTTCGTCTCCTCCTTCCGCCGGGCCTACGAGCTGGCCATGGCCATGGAGTGCCGCTGCTACCGCGGCGGCGACGGCCGCACCCGGATGAAGCAGCTCCATCTCGCCGGCCGGGACACGGCCTGTCTGGTGGTCATGGCCATGCTGGTGACCGCCCTCATCCTGCTCAACATCTTCCTGCCCGCCAACGTCTGATTTCAAACGGAAAGGGGTGCCGCCATGCCGCGCCTGCTTTTGACCCTTCGCTATGACGGCACCCGCTACCACGGCTGGCAGGTGCAGCCTAACGGCGTCACCGTTCAGCAGGTGATGCAGGACGCGGTGGAACGCCTGACCGGCGTGCGATCCGGGCTGACCGGCTGCAGCCGCACCGACGCCGGCGTACACGCCAACATGTTCTGCTGCACCCTGGATACCGCCTGTCCCCTGCGGGGGGACAAGCTGGCGGCCGCTCTCAACGCCCATCTGCCAGCCGACGTGGCCGTGTACGGCTGCCGGGAGGTGCCGGCGGATTTCCATCCCCGGTATATGGCCGCGGGCAAGCGGTATGTCTACCGTATCTGGAACGCCCCCGCCCGCAATCCCTTCTGGCAGGGCTACGCCCTGCATCGGCAGCGCCGGCTGGACGAGCGCCGCATGGACGAGGCCGCCGCGGCTTACTGCGGCACGCATGATTTTACGGCCTTCTGCTCTGCGGGCAGCGCGGTGGAGGATCGGGTGCGCACCGTGCGGCGCTGCGGCGTCTCGCGTCAGGGCGACCTCGTGACCTTCACCGTGGAGGCCGACGGATTTTTATACAATATGGTGCGCATCATGGTGGGTACCCTGCTGGATATGGACGCCGGCCGGATCCCCTGGGACGCCCTGCCGGCCATTCTGCTATCCCGCGACCGGGACCGGGCGGGGGCCACCGCTCCGGCCTGCGGGCTGTATCTGGATGAAGTGTTTTACCCCGACGCCGCCGTCGGAAAGGAGATGGGGGGACAGCATGGCGAATAAACAGGACTTGAAAATTCGATCCCACGCGGCGCCTAGGAAAAAGAAGGATGCCCGCCCCGCGGCCGTTCCCCCGCCGGTCCAGCAGTCTCCGGCCCCGCCGGCGTATACTTACCGCGAGCCCCCCCGGGAAGCCCCGGAAGCGGACGCCCCCATCCTGAAAGAGGTGCCGCCGAAAAAGCGGCGTCGGTCGGGCCGTTCCCTCATCTGGATGGTGTTTTCCCGCCTGGTGCTGGTGGGAGTCCTGCTCACCGGCGGTTACCTGCTTTGGCAGAATTGGGAGAAAATCGCCCCGGACAGCTTGGTCATCTGGGTGGAGGAAAAGCTGTCGGGCGGCGCCGGCGGCGAAGGCTACCCGGTGAGCGTGGCCGGCGGCAGCGTGCTGCATATGAGCGAGATCGAAGGCAATCTCGCCCTGCTCAGCGACACCTCCTTCACCATTCTCAACAGCCGCGGCGGGGAAGCGGTGCGCCGCCCCCATACCTTCTCCGCGCCGATCCTGAAAACCGCCGGCAAATACGCCGTGTTGGCGGAAACCGGCAGCACCAGGCTGAGCCTGGAAACCCGGGCTCAAACCCTCTGGAGCGTCACCCTGGAGCATCCCATTATCTCCGCCGACGTCTCCCGGAATGGCACCACCGCGGTGATTACCTCCGGCGGCCAGTCCTACAACGCCGAAATCGTGGTGTTCGACAAGAAGGGCAAGGAAATCTATCGCCGCAGCCGGAAACGGCAGGCGGTGGACGTGGCCGTCTCCCCCGGGGGGGATCGGGTCGCCATCGCCAGCATCGCGGCGGAAAACGGCGCCATCAAATCCTATTTGGAGATTTTCACCTTTGCCGCCGACAAGGATGCCGCCTTTACGCATGAAGCGTCCGGCATCCTGCTGGCCGCCGTGGATTACCTGGCAGGTGGCCAGACGGTCGCCGTGGGGGATACCGCCCTGTGGATCGCGGACGAGAAAACCGGGGCGCTCAAACAGACGGATTTCGACGGGCAGCAGCTGCTGGGCTACGCCCCCGGGGACGATCGCGTCGCCCTGGTCACCCAGGCCTACGGCGCGACGGACGGGTGCCGCCTGCTGGCAGTTACCGCCGACGGCGCAACCGCCTACACCGCCGATATCCGCGAGGCCTATCGGCATGTCGCCGCCGATAAAAATGGCGTGTATCTCCTGACCGGCAGCGCGGTGCATGTGTTCGGCGCTGCCGCCGAGACCGGCGTCCTCGAGGTGCCGTCGGACGGCCGCCTGATAGGAACGCTGGGGGATAAAATCATGGTGCTGGGGCTGACCACCCTGCGGCAGTACGACCGGCCCGCCGCCTAGAGCTATTGGCGAAGGACGACAATGATGTCCCCACGCCATTCTTGCCGCCGAACTTGTGTCATTTTATTCGCTAATGGCTCTATTATCGGAAAGGATTTTAGGCATGGGTATTCTTCTTGATATTCTCTGCATCGGCCTGCTCGCCGCCTCGGCGGTGGTGTTTGCCCAAAAATCGGTTTCCTCCTCGCTGCTTTCGTTGGGCGCCCTGCTGCTGGCGCTCACCGCCGCCTTCCTGCTCAGCCTCCCTCTGGGGGCTGCCGGTCGGCCCTTGATTGCTCCGACGGTGGAAAAGACCGCGGCCTATCGCCTGGCCGATCTGTTTTCCGCTCCCCATTTGGCTACCGGCCGGGAAACGGTGGAGGCCTTGGACTTTGATGAGCTCATTCGAACCAATCCGCCGGCCTTCCAGAAAATACTGGATCACTACGGCGCGGATATCGACACCCTTCGGGGCCTGCCGGAAACGCATGATTCCGCTGCGGTGCTGGATGCCGTTACCGGTAGGTACAGCCGCACCCTGTCCCGGGCGGTGAGCTATGCCGTGCTGTTCTGCCTGGCTTTTCTGGTCGGCAAGCTGGTCCAAAAGCGGGTGGAGGACGGCCTGGTGCCCCCGCCGCCCCTGCGGGGAACGCGGCGGCTGATTCCGCCCGCCCTGGGCCTGCTGGCCGGCCTGCTCTGGACTTTTTCGCTGGCCGTTTTGTTGGAATGGTTGGCGCCGGTGGTGGGCCGCGATTCCGTGGTTTTTTCGGAAGATATGCTGAAAAGCGCCTCTTTTTATCAAATTCTTAATCAAATAAACCTCTTTATCCGGTTGTAAAGAACAGGAAATCGTGGTATATTTATTGATACTGCGGGGCGGAAAAACCTCTCTGCGGCTTATGAATGGAGGGTTCTTCATGGCATATATTCTGGACATTGCGGTCATACTAATTTTTGTTTTGGCGATCTTCATCGGCTATCGCCGCGGCTTCGTCAAATCCATTATCCGGCTGGTCGGCTGCCTGTTGGCCCTGGTCATTGCCGGCACCCTCAGCGGCACCATCGCGGGCGGGATTTACGACGGCTTCCTGGCCGGTAAGGTCAAGGAGCAGATCGTCACCCACATTCCCGCCGCCGACACCGCCTCCATCAAAACCGGCCTGCACGACGCCATTGAGCAGATGCCCGGCTTTGTCAAAAACGCCCTGGACGCCTATGACTTGGGCAGTCCCGACGCCATTGTGGATTCCCTCGGCGACACGCTGAGCGGCAACGTCGACGCGGTGGCCCAGACGATTTCCGATAAGGTCATCCGCCCGGTGGCGGTTCTGCTGCTGCAGATGGTGTGCTTCTTTGTTTTGTTTATTATTCTGATTATTGTGGTCGGTATTCTGGCCGCCGTTATCAATAAGGCCTTCAAGCTGCCCGGCCTCAAGCAGATGAACGGGGCGCTCGGCGCCATCTTCGGCGCGGTGGAAGGCCTGCTGTGGGTGCTGGTCGCGGTCACGGTGATCCAGCTGGTCGCCACTTCCTCCGCCGGCGATTCGCTGTTATCCGCCAAAAATCTGCACGATTCGCTTCTGGTCAGTAAGATTGCCGACGTGAATCCCATCATCTCCGCCATGGATTCGGTTATCGAATCCCTGACCGCCGGTTGATTGCCCGCGGTGCCAAGGCGGATGGCCCAGGGCCTTGCTTCCGCCCTGGACCGGGAAAATAAGCGGCGGCGTGGAGACTGTCCAAGCCTTCCGGCGCGGCAGCCTTCACGCGGGAGCCCGGTTCGGCTGACCGGCTCCGTCGCGCGAGAAAGTATAGGCGGTTTGTATGCAACTGATGAATATCGAATGGAAATGGAATATTCCCAATCTCCTCTCCCTGCTGCGGATTCTGCTGGTGCCGGTGTTCGTCATCCTCTACCTGCTCAGCAGCGACGAGCGGATGGATTTGATGTACTGGTCCTTCGGCGTGCTGATTCTTTCCGGCGTCACTGACTCTCTGGACGGCATCATCGCCCGCAAGTGCAATCAGATTACCGACCTGGGCAAGCTGCTCGACCCGGTGGCCGATAAGCTGACCCAGGTAGCCGTGGTGATCTGCCTGGCCACCCGCTTTTCTCAGCTGATCCCCCTGGTCGTCATTTGCTTTGTCAAGGAGCTGGCCCAGAGCATCGGCGGCCTCATCCTGCTGCGGCGGGGGGCGGAGGTGCGGGGCGCCTCCTGGTATGGTAAGATGTGCACCTTTGTGTTCTACGGGGTGATGGCCCTCATCGTCCTGCTGCCCAATATGTACTGGTGGGTGCGGGTGCTTCTGGTGACCCTCGTCGCCGTTCTGATGCTGTTCGCCTTCTTCAATTATATGAGGGTCTACCTGAACATCAAAAAGACGCTCCCCAAAAAAGAGGGCGCCTCCAAATCCAGCGGCGGTCCGGCGGCTGAAAAGAAGGACGACGCGGCGTCCTGACCGGAAAATCCAGCGGGAGAAGAATTCCCGCTGGATTTTATCGCTTGTAAAACTCGTTTCTCAAGGTGAGCGCTCGCTCTCCCCAAAATCGGAGGTTGTTCGCTCCCCCTCACCTTCAGGTAAAAAATGTATCTGGCCGGGCCAAAGCCCGCCGGAATGGAGGCTTTATGGTTTGTTCACGCTGTAAAAAAAGGCCGGCGGTCGTCTTTATCACCCGCATGGAGGGGGAGAAGACGGTCAACGACGGCCTCTGCCTGGTCTGCGCCAAGGAGCTGGGCATCAAACCTGTCAACGATATGCTGGAGAAGTTCGGCATCACCGACGACGACATGGAGCAAATGGATCAGCAGCTGGGCGAACTGATGAGCCTGTCGGGCGAGGACGGGGAGGACGGGTTCACCCCCGGCGGCGCCCCGGCCTTCCCCTTTCTGCAGAACCTGTTCGGCGCGCAGGCCGGCGAGCAGGAGAAGAAGGAGACCGAAGCGCCCGCGGACGAAAAAGAGAAGGACTCCGCTAAGGAACAGAAAAAGAAGGAACGCAAGCGCAAGTTCCTCACCCAATACTGCACCGATCTTACCGCCCGCGCCCGGGAGGGGAAGATCGACGCCATCATCGGCCGGGATCGGGAAATCTACCGGGTGGTACAGATCCTGTCCCGCCGCACCAAAAATAACCCCTGCCTCATCGGCGAGCCGGGCGTCGGCAAGACCGCCATCGCGGAAGGGCTGGCCATCCGCATCGCGGCGGGCCAGGTGCCTCCCCGCCTGCTGGATAAGGAAATCCACCTGCTCGATCTCACCGCCCTCGTGGCGGGCACCCAGTTCCGCGGCCAGTTCGAAAGCCGCATCAAGGGCTTGGTGGACGAGGTCAAGGCGGAAGGCAATATCATCCTTTTCATCGACGAGGTGCACAACCTGGTGGGCACCGGGGACGCGGAGGGCAGCATGTCCGCCGCCAACATTCTCAAGCCCGCCCTCTCCCGGGGGGAAATCCAGGTCATCGGCGCCACCACCTTCAACGAATACCGCAAGCATATCGAAAAGGACGCCGCCCTCGAGCGCCGGTTCCAGCCGGTGACGGTGGAGGAACCCACCGTGGACGATACGGTGTCCATGCTTATGGGCATCAAGGGCTATTACGAAACCTTCCACGGCGTGCAAATTTCCGATCCGCTTATCCGCCGGGCCGTCACCCTGTCGGAACGGTATATTACCGACCGTTTTCTGCCGGACAAGGCCATCGACCTGCTGGACGAGGCCTGCGCCGCCGCCGCGCTGAACAACAAGGCGGCCGATAAGTATGAGCAGATGCAGCGCCAGGCCGCCTTCCTGCGCGGGGAGGAAGAGGAGGAGATGGGCCAAGAGTCCATCGACTATGAGAAGCTGGCCAATACCCGCGCCCAGCTGATGAAGGTGGAGCAGGACGCCGCGGCTATCAAAGAGGCCGCCCTGGGCGCCCAGGTGACCGAGGACGATCTGGCCCGGGTCATCGAGCTGTGGACCGGCATCCCTGCCTCCAAGGTGCGGGAGAACGAGCTGAGCAAGCTTGCCCATATCGAGGAACATCTGAAAGCCAAAATCATCGGCCAGGACGAGGCTGTGGCCCTGGTTTCCGCCGCCATCCGGCGCAGCCGGGTGCAGATAAGCCCCCGCCGCCGCCCTGCCTCCTTCATTTTCGTGGGATCCACCGGCGTGGGCAAGACCGAGCTGGTCAAGGTGCTCGCCGCCGAACTGTTCGACACGCCCGAAACCCTCATCCGCCTGGATATGTCCGAATTCATGGAGAAACACGCCGTTTCCCGCATCATCGGCTCCCCTCCAGGCTACGTGGGTTATGACGAGGCGGGGCAGCTGACCGAGAAGGTGCGGCGCAAGCCCTATTCGGTGCTGCTGTTCGACGAAATCGAAAAGGCCCATCCCGATGTGCTCAACATCCTGCTGCAAATCCTGGACGAGGGCCGGGTGACCGACGCCCATGGTCGGGTGGTCAATTTTGAAAACACCGTCATTGTCATGACCTCCAACGCCGGCAGTCAGAACCGGGAAAGCCTCATCGGCTTCGGCAAATCCGACGCGCAGGCCTCCCGCGACCGGGCCTCCAAGGCCTTGGCCGAGTTCCTGCGTCCGGAATTCATCGGCCGGGTGGACGAGGTGGTGTACTTCGACCCGCTGACCAAAGAGAGCTTTGTCCGCATCGCCGAGCTGATGCTGGACGAGCTGACCGCGCCGCTGCAGGAAAGAGGCATCGCCTTCTCCTGGACCGAGGACGCCAAGCAGGTGCTGGCTTCCAAGGCCTATGGCGGCAAGCGGGGCGCCCGGGATCTGCGGGGCGTCATCCGCCGGGACGTGGAGGATCGCATCGCCAGCCGGATCGTGGATAGCTGCGACGCCGGCCTGTCCGCCATCCGCCTGACCACCGACGCGAGCGGCCAGCTGCTGCTGGAAGCGGAATAGTCCCTTTGAAAAGGATGGATCCGAGGAATATTCGCCGGGCAGCGCCGCAGGACGCGCCGGCCTCCGCTGCTCCCGCGTGGCTCCTCTGGCCGGCGGAGCAGGGCTGTCGGGAATTCGCAAGCGACTGCAAGCTGACCAACACCGCCCGCCCCCCGTTTTCACCTGGGCTGCGGCTTCGAGGAAGCCAACCGGATCGTCGGCTCCACCAAGCGACTGTAAAGGCGCCGGAATACACGGGGGGGCTTCCCGCAGATACTAAAAACGCGAAAGCCATTGCGGCTTTCGCGTTTTTTTGTCCCTTTCAGGCGGTGTAACCGCTCAGATATCCCTCCACCTGGTACCCCGCGGCCAGCAGGGTGAGCGCGGCGGCTTCGCCGTCCGCGGCGTCCGCGCCGTAGACGATGAGCGGCGCGGCGGCGGACAGGCCGCCGTACTCTCCCCGCCGGATGGCGTCCAGAGGCAGATGGACCGCACCCTCCCGGTGCCCGAGGCGGTAAGCCTCGGCGCTGCGCACGTCCACCAGCAGCGCGCCGTCCTGCTTCAGTTGGGCGGCCTCGGCGTCGGAGAGCAGCGCGGTGCTTAGTGCACCGGAGGGCTTCTCACCGGCGGCCCCCTCGCTGTTTCCACTGCCCGCGGTCGGGCGCTCACTGCCGCCCGGCCGGGTGGCCTGGCCGCAGGCGGCGGTGGATTGCGCGGCGTTCATATTCTTTTGGGTGGCGGAGCTTTGGGCCGCGTCCGGGCCGTCGGTGAAACCGACGGTGGTGGCAGCTCCGTCCGCCGCCCCGCCGGCGTTGTCGTCATAGGAGCCGTCGACAGGCTCTGTCGTTTTAGAAGGGGCTGTATCCTCCTGGCACGAGGTGCTCAGGGAGGCCGCTGGAGCGACGTTCAGCGAGCCGCCATTCTTGGTGCGCAGCCGGCCGCCGGCCGCCGCCGCGATGACCACCGCCACGCAGGCAGCCAGGGAAGCCAGCGCGGCGATCCATCGCTTCTGCCGGTAAAAGGGGAGGGGATGGGGCGCCTGCTCCTCCCGGAGGCGGGAGACGATGCTCTCCGGTGCGATGCGGGCCGAGGGCTCGTCATCCAGCGGCCGCAGGGCCTTATCGATATCCCGGGCGAGGCGCTTCTCCTCGTCGGGATGAAATTGAGCGTTCATAGACATCCATGCCTTTCTGGCGTGTCGCCAAGCTGCTGTGTAGCGGAAACCGTCAGGGGGTGTTGGCGGGCTCTTCCTCCGGCAGAAGGGCCCGCAGCTTTTTCAGCGTCCGGTGCAGGCGAGAGCGCAGAGTCCCCTCCGGTCGCCCGAGCAGGGCGGCGATCTCTTTGCCGGAATAGCCGCCCACCACCGACAGGAGCACCAGCCGCCTATCTTCCGGCCCCAGGTCGGCAATGGCGGCCCGCAGCCTGAGGACGGTGTCCCGGTCGCCGGCGAAATCCGGGCAGGCCAGGGGACAGGCGTCCAGATCGGTTTCCTCCCGGCGGCGGATGAGGCCGCGGATGTGCCGGTTGCACCGGGCGGACAGGATGGTGAACATCCAGCCCCGGAAGGCGTCCGGCTGCCGCAGGCCGTGCAGACCCCGGAAAGCCTCCAGGGCCGTTTCCTGCACGGCGTCCTCCGCCTCCTCCCGGCTGCCCAGCGCATACAGGGCGTACCGGTACAGATCCGTATAAACCTGTTCGTACAGGACGCCGAAGGCCGCCGCGTCTCCGGCGGCGGCGCGCTGTACCTGCTCGATGAAGTCGTCGTTCATGAAAGACACTCCTGTGCTGCACACTCGGATCGTGTTCAAAAGCGGGCGGGTTGTTGCATAGGGTTACAAAAAATTCGATTTTGCGCGTGCGGTCGACCGCAACGATGCGGAATCGGACGATTCTATAGTATACGAATGCGAAAAAAAACGCAAATATTTTTTCCCCTTGCGGCATATTGCCGCGCAAACGGTTCACACTATAACCGAGAAACAGCCTCGTTCATTTTGGAAAGCGAAGCCGCCGCCAGCGCGCCGGCCCCGCTTTCCGCCCGTTTTACCGCCGCCGGACGGGATTGCCGGAAGCCATTGGCCACCGGAGAGGAACGAAGCTGCGGCGGAGAAAAGGAGCGTTTCCATGGGAAAAAAGATTAATTTTGATGAAAAATCCAAGTTTAAACGGTTTCTTTCCGGCAAAGGCTTCTACGTGGCGCTGGCCGTCTGCCTGGTGGCTGTCTGCGGCGTGGCGGTAGGCACCTTTATCAACTCCCTGCCCCAGCTGTCCAGCGACAGCTCCAACCCCGCGTCCGTCGTATCCGTGACCCCCACCACCAAGGAAAAGCCGGTGGACAAGCCGGTCACCAACATTCCAGACGACCGCACCACCACGACCCAGGCACCTACCACGACTGGCAAAACCACCGCCGTGAACGTCGGCCCCACGCCGGCGGAGCTGTTCGTGCTGCCGCTGAGCAACGAGGTGCTGACCGAGTTCAGCGACGGCAAGCAGGTGTATTCCAAGACCATGGCCGACTGGCGCACCCATAACGGCGTGGACTTCAAAGGCGAGAAGGGGCAGAAGATCAAGGCCCTGGCCGACGGCACCATCCTGTCCATCGAGAACGACGCCCTGTGGGGCAAGGTGGTCACCATTGACCACGGCTTCGGCATCAAGTCCCGCTACTGCGGCATCGAGCCGGGCGACATCGAGAAGGGCCAGAAGGTGGAGGTATCCGAGGTCATCGGCACCCTGGGGGATATCCCCTGCGAGCTGCTGGACGGGCCGCATCTGCACCTGGAAATCACAGTGAACGGCGCCTATACCGACCCGGTGGAGGCCATTGGCCGGGAAGTGAAGGCAGCGTCGGCCACCGCGGCCAAGACGACTGGCGGCGGCGCATCCACCACCGCCGGCACGAAAGCCGGCACCACGACGGCGAAAAAGTAAGACTTTAGGCGACAACCTGCGGCATTTGGCCGCTGAAAATCGATAGTATGCGCTATTGCGCGCCCTCGTTATCCCGCTTGGCGGGTCGGCATAAGGGCGGGAAAAAGGGACGGATTTCTCCGTCCCTTTTTCTCATGCTTCCCATGGCCAAACGATGGGGACTCCATGCAAGACAGAGGCTGCCCTGCAATTTGAGCAGCACCTGAAACAGGAGGAAAAAGCGCGGTTGGCACGCCCTTTTAGAGCCATCTTGCAAGCCTTGTCCTTTGGCCGTGGTCTTGACGCAGAATTTGCAGAAGCTTTGCAGAAACGCGAGGATTTCTTTTCTTTCTTCGCGTATGATAGAAACAGCCCCGGAAGAACGGCGGACGTCTCCCGGGGCTGCGCTTATTTTTTGCCGTTGCCGAACATCACGATGCCGCGTTCCGCGTCCAGGGTGACGGTGGTGCCGCTTTTGAGAATTTTGGTGGCGTTGTGCGCGTTGACCAGCACCGGCTTTTCCAGCGCCATGCCCACGATGGCGGCGTGGCTGTTCATGCCGCCGGCCTCGGTGATGATGCCGGCCGCTTCCTTCAAGAGGGGAAGCAGGTTGTTGCTGGTCTGGGGGATGACGAGGATGTCGCCGGGGCGAAAGGTATCCAGCGCTTCTTCCTCGTCCCGGGCCACGCAGAGGTTGCCGCAGGCCGTGTACCGGGTGGCGCCCTTGCCCTGCACCAGGATGTTGCCCACCAGATGCACCTTGAGCAGGTTGGTGGTGCCGGACACGCCCAGGGGAGCGCCGGCGGTGATGACTACCAGGTCGCCGCTGGACAGGTACCCGGCGTTGACCGCGCAGTCCACGGCGTGGTCGAACAGGGCGTCCATGTTGTCCTTTTCCTCGGCCATGATGGGCACCACGCCCCAGGACAGGTTCATCTGCCGCTGGGCGGCGGGATTGGTGGTGCAGCAGATAATGGGGCAGGCGGGACGGAACTTGGAAATCATCCGGGCGGTGGTGCCCGATTTGGTGACGGTGATAATGGCCGCCGCGCCCAGATCGTGGGCGGTGGTGACGGTGGCGTGGGAGATGGCGTTGGTCACGTTGGGCGCTTCGTGAACGTCCCGGCTGGAGAAGCGCTTGATGTAATTGATGTCCTGCTCGGTGCGCCGCGCGATGCGGGCCATGGTCTTGACGGCCTCAATGGGATAAGCGCCCGCCGCGGTTTCGCCGGAGAGCATAATGGCGCTGGTGCCGTCGTAGATGGCGTTGGCCACGTCGGTGGTTTCCGCCCGGGTGGGGCGAGGGTTCTTCATCATGGAATCCAGCATCTGGGTGGCGGTGATGACCTGCAGGCCCGCGTTGTACCCCTTATGAATCAGCTTCTTTTGAATGCTGGGGATTTCCTCCATGGCGATTTCCACGCCCATGTCGCCCCGGGCGACCATGATGCCGTCCGACACCTTGAGGATGTCGTCGATATTGTCCACGCCCTCGGCATTTTCGATTTTGGCGATGATCCGGATGGAATGGTTGCTGTTCTTTTCCAGCTCCTGGCGGATTTGCAGCACATCGTCGGCCCGGCGGGTGAAAGAGGCGGCGATGAAGTCGGCCTCCATTTCGCAGGCAAAGGCGATGTCGGCCCGATCCCGGTCGCTCATAAAGGGCATGGACAGCTGCGCGCCGGGGACGTTGACCCCTTTGTTAGCCGAGACCATGCCGCCGTTGATGACGGTGCAGGTGATGGTGGTGGCGGTGGTGGCCTGCACCTCCATATCGATGAGGCCGTCGTCAATCAGAATATGGCCGCCCTTGCGCACGTCGGCGGGCAGGCCGGCAAAGCTGATGGAGGCGATGGTGCTGTCCCCCTCCACCGGTTCGGTGGTCAGGGTGAAGGAGTCCCCGGCGCGCAGTTCCACCTTCGGTTCCTTGAAGGCGCCCAGGCGGATTTCCGGGCCCTTGGTGTCGATGAGGATGGCGATGGGGAGGCGCAGTTCCTCCCGCAGGGCCTTGACCATGTCGATGCGGGCCTTGTGATCCTTATGGGACTGGTGGGACATGTTGATGCGCGCGACGTTCATGCCGGAAAGCATCAGCTGCCGCAGCACATCCGGGTTATCAGTGGCGGGGCCCAGGGTGCAGATGATTTTGGTCTTTCTCATAAACAACCTCCATTTTTTGCCGGTCCAATCCGGCTGGCACTGCATGGAAGGGACAAACCAACATGCTTTTAGTATATCACAAAAAGCTGGTAAATAAAGGGGGCGGATGGGATTTTCCGATAATGGCTAAAAGAGGGCAGAGGCGTCCGGCAAATTTATGGGTTTGCATGAATTTGGAGGAAGTCGTTGCATAAGCGGCCGAATATGTTACAATGTTAGACGTATGCCGCCGGCCGGATCGGCGGGTAGTATGGCGCGGAACTCCAGGCGTTTTACGCTGTGTGAATATGAATCGATCGAAATCGGGATCTCGCCAGGGAAGGATGGACGAAAGATGGGGAAAAAATCAGAGGCGGTCAAAAGACGGAACCGGAGGCTGGCGTTTGTCATTCTGATAGCGCTGCTGGGGCTGCTGGCTGTGATATTCGTGATTATTGGGGTGATGGGGATGATTGAGCGCGGCAGGCAGACAGCCAGCAGCGCGTCCTCCGCGTCGCAGACGGCGCCGTCCGGCGGGGCGGATTCCTCCGACGAAAACGCGGACGGCACCACCGTCTCCACCAACGGCGCGACGACCGGGCCGACTTCAAAGCCGACTTCGAAGCCGACCGCCAAGACGACGGCCGGCTCCGACGGGCTGCTGCCGGTGGCCAAGTATGTGCAGAAAAACCGCAGCGTATGGAATTTGATTCTCGTCAACGATTACAATCCGCTGCCGGAAAATTTCGAATCCACGATCCACATCGCAGATTTTCGCGGGCCGGGCAAGCAGTGCGACGCCCGGATTGTGGAGCCTCTCAACCAAATGATCAAGGCGGGGGCTGCCTACAATCTGACGCCGATTTCTATGTTCCGCAGCCGGGAGTTGCAAACCAAGCTATATAACAACGAGGTCGCCAAGTGGCAGGGCCAAGGCTATTCCCTGGAGAATGCCAAAATTAAGGCGGCCACGGTGGTCAAACGACCGGGGGAGAGCGAGCACAATACCGGCCTGACCCTCGACATTCTCGGCAGCGGGCATACCTCTCTGACAGAAAGCTTCGAAAAAACGCCGGCGTTCAAATGGCTCGTCGAGCATTGCGCCGAGTATGGGTTCATCCTGCGGTACCCCAAGGGCAAGGAAAACATCACGGCGGTGATTTATGAGCCGTGGCACTACCGGTATGTCGGCGTGGAGGCGGCCAAGGAGATCATGAGCCGGGACATCACGCTGGAGGAATATATCCAGGAAAAGGGCATGTAAATGAAAAGGGACAGGAAACCGACGAAGAGAAGCGTCCCGGTGTTCCGGCTGACGCTGGGGGCGCTGTACGTGGCGCTGTTTGCTCTGGCGGGGAACGTGCCGGTGCTGGCCGCCATCCAGGTGGCGGGGATTCCCGTGACGCTGCAGGTGTTTCTGATCGCCATGATGGGGCTGACCCTGGGGGTGCGGGGCGGCCTGACGGCTTACGGAGCCGTGCTGGTGCTCACCCTGTGCGGCCTGCCCATGATGGCGGGCGGTCGGGGCGGGGCCGCCGTGCTGCTGGGGCCCACCTGCGGCTATATCTACGGCTGGGTGTTCCTCCTGGTGCTGCTGGGGCTGTACGCCGACAGGGGGATGCCCCGGCTGCTGCATAAAAAGCTCTGGGGGATGTCCATCCATCTGCCGGTTTCCTTCGCGGTGGGGCTGGCCGGGCTGGCGCTGGACTATCTGTGCGGCAGCGCGGCCCTAGCGGCCGTCAGCGGCCGGACGCTGGCCGAGATGCCGGCGCTGCTGTTGTCCAGCCTGGCGTTTCTGCCCGGGGATCTCATCAAGCTGGGGCTGGCCTCCTTTTTCTCCCTGTGCCTATTTGCCAAGCCGGCGTTCAGCCGGATGATGCGCGCCGTTTGAAGCGGCCGCGCCGGGAAAGAAAATTTTGACCGACCCATTGACAAGCGGGGAAAAGGCTGGTATACTAAACCAGAAATAAAACAAAGCAGAGCGTTACGCCCGCTCTCACCTGCGGATTTCGTTCCAACAGGTCAATAGACACACCTCGCTTTTAGCGGGGGGATTTTGTGTGTATGACGCGGGCAGTTTCGGCTGTCCGCGTTTTATATTTTAACACTGTATAGTGGTGGAGGTGCTTACCCATAGCAAGTAAGGAAATGCAGGTTAACGAGCAAATTCGTGACAGCGAGGTCCGCGTCATCGGGGACGGCGGCGAACAGCTGGGGGTTATGTCGTCCCGGGACGCCCAGCGGCTTGCCGACGAAAAAAATCTCGACCTGGTGAAAATCGCTCCGACGGCCACGCCGCCGGTCTGCCGGATCATGGATTACGGCAAGTATCGGTTCGAACAGGCCAAAAGGGAAAAGGAAGCCAGGAAAAATCAGCACATCGTGGAAATCAAGGAAGTCCGTCTCGGTCTGAACACCGATATCGGCGACTTCAACACGAAGGTGAAACACGCCATTCGCTTCCTGCAGGAGGGGAACAAGGTGAAGGTTTCCATTCGGTTCCGCGGCCGTGAGCTGGGACATCCGGAGATCGGTCATGAAGCCATGAAAAAATTTGCTGAAGCCTGCGCGGAATTCGCCAGCGTGGAGCGTCCTTCCAAAATGGAAGGCCGGCACATGTTGATGTTCCTTGCGCCCAAAGCCGCCGTCAAGTAAGCAATGGCCTCCGAAACGGGCCAGAACGTTTGCAGGACGACAGCGCGACAGCACCCTTTCACACCCGAATTTGTGGCTGCCGGGTATGCGCCCGGCAAGAAATGGAGGTCAAAATCATGCCGAAGATCAAGACGCACAGCGGCGCGAAAAAGCGCTTCAAGCTCAGCAAGGGCGGCAAGGTTATCCGCGCCCACGCCTACAAGTCCCATATTCTGAACAAGAAATCCACCAAGCGTAAGAGAAATCTCCGCAAGACGACTGTGGCCGACGTGACCAACGTGGCGCAGGTCAAGCGTTTGATTCCCTATAAATAAAGACACGTTGAAACGGAGGTAACGATTATGGCTCGTGTAAAAGGCGCAATGATGACGCGCAAGAGAAGGAAAAAGACTATCAAGCTGGCGAGGGGCTACTACGGCGCTAAGTCCAAGCTGTTTAAAATGGCCAAACAGGCGGTCATGAAATCCGGCCAGTACGCGTATATCGGCCGCAAGCAGAGAAAGCGCGATTTCCGTCGTCTGTGGATTACCCGCATTTCCGCCGCGGCCAAGGCCAACGGCATGAATTACTCCACCCTGATGAACGGCCTGAACAAGGCTGGTGTCACCCTTAACCGCAAGATGCTCGCCGAGTTGGCGGTGTCTGACGCGGCGGCCTTCACCGGGCTGACCGAAAAAGCCAAGGCGGCTTTGAAATAAGCTGGAATTGCGCCCGCCGGTAGTGACCGGCGGGCGCTGCTTTGTTTTTCCAAGGAGGGGCTATGGAGAGCATCACCAGCCGGGACAACCGGCTGATCAAGGAAGGGCGGCGGCTTCTGGCAGACGCGAAATACCGCCGGCAGACCGGCCTTTTCCTTTTAGAGGGGGCGCGGTTGTGCGCCGACGCGGCCCGATCGGGCGTGGCGATTCGCACGGTGCTGGTCACGGCACGGGCGCGGGAAGGATACGGCGAGCAGCTGCAGGCCATTCGCCGGGGCAGCGGCGCAGAGGCGGCGTATGTCGAGATCTCGGAGGAGATATCCCGCCATTTGGGGGACACGGCGTCCCCGCAGGGAATATTCTGTATCTGCAAAACCCTTGACAACCGCGCTGCTTTGGATACAATAAATAGAATGGGCCGGTATATCGCTCTGGAGGACATGCAGGATCCCGCCAACCTGGGCACGGTGGTGCGTACCGCCGAGGCATTGGGGGCGGACGGGCTGCTGCTGTCGTCCGGCTGCTGCGACCTGTACAACCCCAAGGTGCTGCGGGGCAGCATGGGCGGGGTGTTCCGCCTGCCGTTTTACGCGGTGGGGGAAATGGGCGCGGCTATCGCCGCCCTGCAGGCGCGCGGGATGACCGGCTGGGCCTGCGTGGTGGATCCGGCGGCGACGCCGGTGCACAAGGCGGCGCTGGGGCCCGGCAGCATCTGCATCATCGGCAACGAGGGCAACGGCCTAAGGCCGGAAACCGCCGCGGCCTGCCGCGGACGGCTGACCATCGCGATGGCTGGGCGGGCGGAATCTCTCAACGCCTCCATGGCGGCGGGAATCATACTTTGGGAGCTGATGCGGCCGCAGGAATAATCCGGGCCTGGTCGCATAAAAAATACAGGCGGGATGCCTGCACTTGAGAACGCGGGGAGGATGCGGATTGGACAGCCGGTTATACTGGATCTGGCTACAGGCAGCGGTGCCCTTGGGACACCGGGCAGCCGGGCGCATTCTCGAGGACGGGCGGCGGCCCGAAGCCATACACGCGGCCGGGGAAAAAGAGCTGGCGGCCATGGGGCTGGCCGGTCTGCCGGGTCTGCTGGACAAAAGGCTGGACGGGGCGGCGGACACCCTGCGCCGATCGTGTGTGGACAAGGACTGGGTGCTCACCCCGGACGACGCGGCGTATCCCCAAAGGCTGCGGGAGATCGTCGGACCGCCGCTGGCCCTGTTCTGCCGGGGAGACGTGCCCGACTGGCAGGAGCTCCCCGCCTTCGGACTGGTGGGTACTCGGCGCGCCACGGACGGCGGAAAGCGGAACGCCGCTTGTTTGGCGGCGGGTCTGGCCGCGGGCGGCATGATCGTTGTCAGCGGCGGGGCTGTCGGCATTGACGGGGCCGCCCATTTTGGGGCGGTGCGGGCCGGCGGCGTGACCGTGGTGGTCATGGCCTGCCCGGTGACCGGCACCTATCCGGAGGAAAACGAGGAGCTGCGGCGGGAAATTGTGGCTTCCGGCGGGCTGCTGCTCAGCGAGTTCCCGCCGGGCAGTGCAGCGAAATGCGATTTCCATGTCCGCAACCGGCTGATAAGCGGGTTGTCGGTGGGCGTCTGCCTCGGGGAAACCCCGGAGCGTAGCGGTAGCCTCATCACGGGCACGCTGGCGCGGGAGCAGGGACGGGATGTATACGCCATGCCAGGGGATCTCCAGACCGGCCGAAATGGAGGCGCACACCAGCAGATTCGCAGTGGCGCTGTGTTGGTCACCAGGGCGGAGGAAATCCTCGAGGATTATCAGGACCGGTTCCCAGGCTTGCTGGATTTGCAGGCGGCGGCCCAGGCGCAGGAGGCCATGAGCGCCTTCTGCCGTCGGCAGACAAACGGGCGAGCCCACAAGGCGCCGGCCGCTGGAGAACGGCGGGCTGCGCGGGAGAGGCGAGACGGCGAGCCCCGGCCGCTACCGACGGGCGCCTCAGCACAGGCGGCAGCGCTGCACGCCCTGTTGAAGGCCGAGCCCGCCCAGGCGGACACGCTGGCCGAGGCGGCGGGACTGCCGTTGAGCCAGGCGCTGGCCGCCCTGACCGAGCTGGAGCTGCTGGGAGCGGCCCGCGGGTATCCCGGGCGGCGGTACGGCTTATGAGTTTGTTGTAACCCTTACGATAAGGGGTACACTTCATATAGAAAGGATTGGTTCGTAGACATGTCAAAGCTGGTCATCGTGGAGTCCCCAGCCAAGGCTAAGACCATCAAAAAGTATCTGGGCCCCGGCTTTGAAGTGATTGCTTCTATGGGGCATATCCGCGATTTGCCCAAGACCCTGCTGGGGGTGGACGTGGAGCATGGGTTCAAGCCCCGGTATGTGGATATTCCCGGCAAGACCGCCCTGATTCGACAGCTGAAATCCATGGCGGCCGAGAGCGATGGCGTCATTCTCGCCACCGACCCTGACCGCGAGGGAGAGGCGATTTCCTGGCACCTGGCTCAGATTCTCAAGGTGGACATGGGGGACAACAACCGGGTCACCTTCAACGAGATCACCAAGACGGGGGTGACCCAGGGAATGGAGAATCCCCGACACCTGGACATGGATTTAGTCAATGCCCAGCAGGCCCGCCGGATTCTCGACCGCATCGTGGGCTATAAGCTCAGCCCGTTCCTTTGGAAAAAGGTGCGCAAGGGTCTGTCCGCCGGGCGGGTGCAGTCGGCGGCGGTGAGCATCATCGTCGATCGGGAGGACGAAATCCGCGCCTTTGTCAGCGAGGAATACTGGAGCATCGACGCGCTCTTAGCGGCCACGCCCAAAGGCAAGGGCTTCCCGGCCCGATTCCACGGAACCGCCAAGGGCAAGATGAAGATCGAGAACAAGGAGCAGGCGGACGGGATCCTCAAGGATCTGCGGGACGCCGCCTTTCAGGTCAGCGGCGTCAAGCGGGGTGTGCGGCAGATTTCGCCCGCGCCGCCCTTCATCACCTCCACCATGCAGCAGGAGGCCAGCAGGAAGCTGGGCTTTGCGGCCCGGCGCACCATGAAGGCCGCCCAGGAGCTGTACGAAGGCGTCGAGGTAGAGGGGATCGGCGCCATCGGCCTTATCACCTATATGCGTACCGACTCCCTGCGGATTTCGGAGGACGCCCGCAAGGAAGGCAATGATTTCATCCGGGAGACCTACGGGGCGGATTATCTGCCCGCCAAGCCCCGGCAGTTCAAGTCCCGCAACAACGCGCAGGACGCCCACGAAGCCATCCGTCCTTCCATGCCCTCCCTGACCCCCGATCGGGTGAAGGAGTCTCTGACCTCCGATCAATTCCGGCTGTACAAGCTGATTTGGGATCGGTTCATCGCCAGCCTGATGGCCAACTGCGTCCACGACACCTGCAAGGTGGACATCAGCGCGGACAAATATCTGTTCAAGGCCTCCGGCTATACTGTCCGTTTTGAGGGCTACACGGTGCTGTACGTGGAGGGAAAGGACGAGGAGAGCGACGAGAACGGGCCGCTGCCCGCCCTGAACGAGGGGGATGTGCTGTACCTGCGGGAGCTGGGGGGCAACCAGCATTTCACCCAGCCGCCTCCCCGCTACACGGAGGCGACCCTTATCAAAACCTTGGAGGAAAATGGTATCGGCCGGCCCTCCACCTACGCCCCCACCATCAGCACGATCCTGGCCCGGGAATACATCGAACGGGAGGGCAAGGCACTGCGGCCCACGGCCCTCGGCGAGGTGACCACCCGGCTGATGAAGGAGCAGTTCCCCGAGGTGGTGGACGTGGAGTTCACCGCCAATATGGAGCAACAGCTTGACGGCGTGGAGCATGGAAAGGCCGACTGGGTGGATACCCTGGACGCGTTTTACAAGGAGTTCGCCAAAACCCTGGAAAGGGCGGAGGAGAACCTGTCGGGCGAGAAAATCAAGGTGCCCGAGGTGGAAAGCGACGTGGTCTGCGAGCAGTGCGGACGAAAAATGGTTATCAAGTCGGGGCGGTACGGGAAGTTCCTGGCCTGTCCGGGGTATCCGGAATGCAAAAACACCAAGCGGATCGTGGAGGAAACAGGGGCCGTCTGCCCGAAATGCGGCGGCTCCATCGTGGCCAAGAAATCCAAGAACAACCGCAAATTTTTCGGGTGCAGCAATTACCCGCAGTGCGATTTCGTCACCTGGAGCGAGCCGACCAAGGAGCTGTGTCCCAAGTGCGGCAAGACCCTGTTCAAGAAGAAGGGGCGGAACGCCGGCGTTGCCTGCCTGACCGAGGGTTGCGGCTTTGAAAAAGGACCCCATGAAGAGGGCGAGGCACCGGCAACGCCGGAGAAGGCCGCGCCGGCGGAGGAATGAGCCGATGGATGCTATCCGTGTCATCGGCGCGGGGCTGGCGGGCTGCGAGGCGGCCTGGGCCATCGCGCAGGCGGGGGTGCCGGTGGAACTGACCGAGATGAAGCCGGGAGAGTACACCCCGGCCCATCACCGGGAGGGATTCGCGGAGCTGGTGTGTTCCAACTCTCTGAAGGCCAAGCGGCTGGACAGCGCGGCGGGGCTGCTTAAGGAAGAGATGCGGCGGCTTGGCAGCGTATGCGTGCCGGCGGCTTTCGCCTGCGAGGTGCCGGCGGGCGGCGCGCTCGCCGTGGATCGGGACGCGTTTTCCGGCGCGGTGACGGCGCGAATACTGGCGCACCCGCTCATCACCGTGCGGCGGGAGCGGGCGGACGCGATCCCAGCCGACGGAATTGTGGTGGTGGCCACCGGTCCGCTGACGGCCGGGCCGCTGGCGGAGGATATCGCCCGGCTGTGCGGCGGGGGGCTCAGCTTCTTCGACGCGGCGGCGCCCATTGTGACCGCCGAAAGCGTGAATATGGACAGCGCCTTCCGGGCGTCCCGGTACGGCCGGGAGGAGAGCGGCGAGGGGGACTACATCAACTGCCCGCTGAACAAAGAGGAGTACGAGGCGTTCCACGCGGCGCTGGCGGCGGCCGAGACCGCGCCCCTGCACGAGTTCGATCAGGGCGGGGGCCGGAAGGTGTATGAGGGCTGCATGCCCATCGAGGTACTCGCGAAGCGGGGGGCGGACGCCATCCGCTTCGGGCCGATGAAGCCGGTGGGACTGCGGGATCCCCGCACCGGGCACCGGCCCTGGGCGGTGCTGCAGCTGCGCATGGAAAACGCGCAGGGGACGCTGTTCAATCTGGTGGGGTTCCAGACCAACCTGAAATTCGGGGAGCAGAAGCGGGTGTTCGGGATGATTCCCGCGCTCAAAGACGCGGAATTTATCCGCTACGGCGTGATGCACCGCAACACCTTTCTGGATTCCCCGCGGCTGCTGACGGCGGGATACCAATTGCGGAAGGATCCCCGGCTGTTCTTCGCGGGACAGATGACCGGGGTGGAGGGCTATATGGAGTCGGCGGCCTCCGGGCTGCTGGCGGGGATGAACGCCGCGCGGCTGTACCGGGGACAGCCCCTGCTCACGCTTCCGCCCGAGACCATGATGGGGGCGCTAGCGGGGTATATCAGCGGCGGGGCGACGGCGGATTTCCAGCCCATGGGGGCAAATTTCGGGATTCTGCCGCCGCTCGAAGAGACGATACGGGACAAGCGGCAGCGATACGCCGCGCTGGCGCAGCGGGCGCTGGACCGGCTGGCGGAGACGACAGATAGATAGGAAAGGACGAGAAAGTATGCGGATCATTGTGGATGCGTTCGGCGGGGACAACGCGCCGCTGGAGGTTATCAAAGGGGCGGCCATGGCGGTCGCGGAGTACGGACACACCGTCGTCCTGGTGGGACGGGAAGAGGAAATCCGCCGGGTGGCGGCGGACAAGGACATCCCCCTGACCGGTATGGAGATTGTGGACGCGCCCGACGTGATAAGCATGGAGGACGAGCCCAAGTCCATCCTCAAGGAACATAAGGACTGCTCCATGGCCGAAGGCATGCGGCGGCTGGCCGCCGGAGAAGGGGACGCGTTTGTGTCCGCCGGCAGCACCGGGGCGCTCATCATGGGCGGCACCTTTATCGTCAAGCGGATCAAGGGGGTCTCCCGGGCGGCGCTGGCACCGCTGATGCCCTCCGACAAGGGACCGTTCATGCTGCTGGACGCGGGAGCCAACGCCGACTGCCGCGCCGACATGCTGCTGCAGTTCGGCCATATGGGGTCGAGCTATATGACCAAGGTGATGGGCGGCGGCAAACCGGCCACGGTGGGGCTGCTCAACGTGGGCACCGAGGACTGCAAGGGCGGCGAGCTGCAGCACGAGGCGTTCGCGCTGCTTAAAGACAGCGGTCTAAACTTCTTAGGCAACGTGGAGGCGCGGGATCTGCCCGCTGGGGTGGCGGACGTGGTGGTGGCTGACGGCTTCACCGGCAACGTGGCGCTCAAGATGATGGAAGGCGTCGCGGACATGATGATGAAGAACATCAAGGGCGTGTTCATGTCCACCCTGGCCACCAAGCTGGCCGCGCTGGTCGTCAAGCCTCATCTGGGCGCGTTCAAGAAGAAGATGGACACCTCCGAATACGGCGGCGCGCCCCTGCTGGGCATCAGCAAGCCGGTCATCAAGGCCCACGGCAATTCCAAGGCCGCGGCCATCAAGAACGCCATCCGGGTGGCGGGCGAATTTGCGCAGGCTGGGGTAATCGAGGATATCGCGGCGGCGGTGGCGAAGAACGCGGACAAGGCGGAATAAGCGACAGAACGCGGGAGGATACGGGATGGACGCGGAGAGAAAAGCGAACGTCAAGGCCTCGCTGAGGCTGGCGGGGATTCTGCTGGGATTCCTGGCAGGGCTGGCGTTGGTGTGGTGCCTAATAAGCGCTTTTCATCTTTCCGATCCAGAGATAAACGGCTTCACGGGACTGTGGCATGCGGCCCGGATGGAGCTGACAGGCAAAAGCGTGGCACGGTACGAGGAGACGCCCCCCAAGTTCCTGGTGAAATATCCGGGGAACAGCGAGGACTGGGCGGCGCTGGGGGTAACGCATCTGCACGAAGCCTGCGGATGCAGCGGCACCGCGTGGCTGGACGGCAAGCTGTATACCTATTTTTCCGGCGCGTTTACCTCCCGGTATCAGCGTATGGTGTTTCAAGAAGCGGACGAAACCGAGGTGAGGCGAGTGGTTTTTAATGAAGTGGTGGAGCTTTGTCTGGGCCGTTATGGCTGTGAGGGGCCTGTCGAATTGGCCGACAGCTTTGACGAGCTGAACATCACCCCCGACGAGCGCAGCGATATGGCGCTGACTCTGGAGGAGCTCTACGGCGTGGCGATTCCGGACGAGGAGCTGGATGAGTTCGTGACGCTGGAGGACATGGTGGGGTATATCGAGGACAGGCTGTAGGAAAGGAATGGACACGGCATGAACAACGAGTATACGGCGCTGATGGATAAGCTGGGGTACCGCTTCCGGGATCCCCGGTTGCTGGAGAAGGCGCTGACGCATTCCTCCTATGCCAACGAGGGGCGGCACGGGCTGGAAAGCAACGAACGGCTGGAATTCCTGGGGGATTCCGTGCTGGGGTTTGTGGCGGCGAAATATCTGTTTGAGAAGGAGAACGGCCCAGAGGGGGAGCTGACCAAGCTGCGGGCGGCGGTGGTGTGCGAAAAAGCGCTGTGCTCCTATTCGAAGGAGCTGGGGCTGGGGAACTATCTGCTGCTGGGTAAAGGGGAACGCCTTACCGGGGGGGCGGAGCGGCCCTCCATCCTGGCGGACGCGTTTGAGGCGGTCATCGCCGCCATGTTCTTAGACGGCGGGCTGGAGCCGGTGCGGGGGTTCGTGCTGCGCTTTGTCGAAAAGGAAGCGAACAACCAACGTAAGAGGCACTTTAAGGATTATAAGACCACCCTCCAAGAGATCGTCCAGCAGAACCCGGAGGAGAAGCTGGAATATGTCTTGACGGGTGAGTCGGGGCCCGACCACAGCAAGCAGTTTGTGGTGGAGGTCCATCTCAACAGCAACGTCATCGGTACCGGCCGGGGACGCAGCAAGAAAGAAGCGGAGCAGCAGGCCGCCCGGGAGGCACTCAAGCTGATGGGCTACGACGGGTGAAACGCCCCGGCGGCGGATGACACTGTGAACTACAGGATGTGAACATATGCTATTAAAGTCCCTGGAAATACATGGCTTCAAGTCGTTCCCGGACAAGACGGTCCTCTCTTTCGGACAGGGGATGACCGCCGTCGTGGGGCCCAACGGCAGCGGCAAATCCAATATCAGCGACGCCATCCGCTGGGTGCTCGGGGAGCAGTCCACCAAAAGCCTGCGGGGCTCCAAGATGGAGGACGTCATCTTCAACGGAACCGCCCAGCGCAAGCCGGTGGGCTTTGCCGAGGTGTCCCTCGTCATCGACAACCGCTCCCGCAAGCTGGATTTTGACGCGGACGACGTAAAGGTCACCCGCCGGTATTACCGGTCGGGGGAGAGCGAGTACCTCATCAACAACGCCACTGTCCGGCTCAAGGACGTGCAGATGCTGTTCATGGACACCGGCCTGGGCCGGGACGGGTACTCCATCATCGGGCAGGGACGCATTGGGGACATCGTGGCCTCCAAATCGGAGGAACGGCGGGAAATCTTCGAGGAGGCGGCGGGCATCTCCAAATACCGCTACCGCAAAAACGAGGCGGAACGGCGGCTGAAATCCACCGAGGAGAATCTGCTGCGTCTGCGGGACATTTTACAGGAGCTGGAGGAGCGGGTGGGCCCGCTGGCCCAGCAGGCGGAAAAGGCCAAGAAATTCCTGGAATACGCCGGGGAGAAAAAGGATCTGGAAATCGGCTTGTGGCTGCACACCATGATCGATTCCAGGGCGGTGCTGCGGGAGCTGTCGGCCAAGCTGGAGCTGGCCCGCACCCAGTACGAGGCGGCGGGAGAGGCCATGGACGGCTTCGAGGCGCAGATGGAGGATATCGCCCGGCAGGCCCAGGAGCTGGCCGTGGAGATGGACAACATCCGCCGGGGCGCCCAGCAGCTGGAGGAGGAGGCCGCCCGCTGCGACGGGGACGTGGCGGTGCTGCGCAACGATATTTACCACAACAAGGAGAACACGGCCCGCATCGAGGAGGAAATCCGCCTGTCGGCGGAGGGGGACAGCCGCATCGAGGAGGACATCGCCGCCCGGCAGGAGGACATCCGCGGTAAGCGGGAGGCCATCGCGCGGGCGGAGGCGGAGCAGCTGGCCCTGTCCGGCGAGATGGAGAGTCTCGCGCAGAGCAGCGACGTGTATTCGGGCCGGATCGACGAGCTGTCCCGGGAGGCGTCAGCCCTGGCCATGCGGCTGTCGGATATCCGGGTCAAATCGGTGACCAGCGAGTCCTCCCTGTCGGAAATCACCCTTCGGCTTTCCCAGCTGACTGCCAGCGTGGCCCTGCGTTCCCAGGCCGGGGACGCGGCCAAGGCGGAGCTGACCGAGGCCCAGGAGGCGCTGGACGCCTGCCGGCAGCGGGTGGAGGAGCTGCAGAACGCGGCCAAGGGCTACGAGCTGCGGTACAATTCCCGGGCGGCCAAGCTGGACGCGGCCAAGCAGAACGCCGACAAGCTGGGGCTGGACGCGGAGGAGAAGATGCGCCGGGCCCGGCTGCTGGAAGAGCTGGAACGCAACATGGAGGGCTTCGCCCACAGCGTCAAGGCGGTGGTCAAGCAGGCGGAGCGGGGCGTCCTGCGGGGCATCCTGGGGCCTGTATCCCGGCTGATTCGGGCGGAGGCCGACTATGCCCTGGCGGTGGAGACCGCCCTGGGGGGCGCGGCCCAGAACCTGGTGTGCGAAAAAGAGGACGACGCCAAGCGGGCTATCGCCTATCTGAAGGAGAACAAGGGAGGACGGGCCACTTTCCTGCCCCTGACGTCGGTCAAGGGCAATCTGCTCAGCGAGCGGGGCCTGGAGAACGAGCCGGGCTTCGTCGGGCTGGCGTCCTCCCTGGTGACCTACGATCCCGCCTACGAGGGAGTGGCCCGCAGCCTGCTGGGCCGCACCGCCGTGGCGGAGGATTTGGATTACGCCGTGACCATTGCGCGCAAATACGGCTACCGCTTCCGCATCGTGACCCTGGATGGACAGGTGGTCAACGCGGGCGGCTCCATGACCGGCGGCTCGAGTGCCAAGGGGACCGGGCTGCTGTCCCGCCGGGCGGAAATTGAAAGCATCCAGAAGGAGGCCGCCGTGCTGGGCGAAAAGGCGCGGCAGGCCCGGGAGCTGTTCCGGCAGCTGCAGCAGGAAGCGGCCGCCGCCGAGGCGGATCTCACCGGCACCCGAGGCGAGCTGGCCACGGCACAGGAGGATCGCATCCGTCTGGAGGGCGAGGTGCGCCGTTTGGCCGAGCAGGAGGAGGCCAGCCGCCGGGCGGCGGAGGAAGCCGCCGCCGAAATCACCGCTCTGAACGAGCGGGCGGAGGAATGCAAGCGCACCGCGGCGGGAGCCGCGGCCGAGGCGGCCGAGGCAACGGAACGGAAAACGGCCCTGGAGGCCGAGCTGCAGGCCGCCAGCGGAGGCCGGCAGGAGCTGACCGCCAAGCGGGAGGAGCTGTCTGCCAAAATCGCCGAAATAAAGCTGGAGGTAGTGGCCTATAATAAGGAGATAGAGGCCCTGGAGGGGGCCATACGCGATCTGCACGCGCGCCGTCAGGACGCGGCCGGGCACAAGGCCGCGCTCCAGGCGCAGATCACCACCCTGGCCGAGGCCAACGAGGCGCTGCAGGAGCGGATCGCTGAGAAAAACCGGCAGGCCGAAGCGCTCCGGGAACAGGCGGCGGCGTCCGGCGCGCAGATAGAGGCCCTGGCGGCCCGGCGCACCGAAGGGGAAGCCATGCAGACCAAGCTGCGCCAGCAGTCGCGGGAAAAGGCCGAGGAGCGGGAGCTGGCGGGCCGCGAGGCGGCGCGTCTGGAGGAAAAGTGCGGCGCCGTCCAGAAGGATGTGGACGACGTGGTGCGCCGGCTGTACGAGGAATACGAGCTGACCCGCACCGAGGCGGAGGCGGCGGCCAAGCCCATTGCGGATCCGGCGGCGGCCAACCGCCGGCTGGGCGAGCTGAAGAGCAAAATCCGGGGATTGGGCAGTGTCAACGTGGACGCCATCGAGGAGTACAAGGAGGTCAGCGAGCGGTACGAGTTCCTGAACGCCCAGGTGCAGGACGTGGAAGTCTCTAAGGACGAGCTGCTGGCCCTCATAGGCGAGCTGACCGTGCAGATGCGAGAAATCTTTATTGAACGTTTCAAGCAAATCAATTATAATTATGGCATTGTCTTCGCCGAGATGTTTGGCGGCGGCAAAGGGGAGCTGAAGCTCTCCGACCCGGACGACATTCTGCATTCGGGCATCGAAATGCACGTGCAGCCCCCGGGCAAGGTCATTCTCAACCTGGACGTTCTGTCCGGCGGCGAGAAGGCCCTGGCGGCCATCGCGCTGCTGTTTGCCATTCTGAAAGTCACCCCCTCGCCCTTCTGCGTGCTGGATGAAATTGAGGCGGCGCTGGACGACGTGAACGTGGATCGGTACGCGGCCTATCTGCGGCGGATGTGCGACAACACCCAGTTCATCGCCATCACCCACCGACGGGGCACCATGGAGGAGGCCGACGTGCTCTATGGCGTGACCATGCAGGAGCAGGGCGTATCCAAGCTCTTGGAGCTGCGGGCCAGCGAGGTGGAGCAGAAGCTGGGCATCAGCATGAACCAGGCGTAAGCGGTATATAGCGTCGTCGTTTGTCTGCGCAGCTCACCGGCGCTAAGTAATTCATGTGAAATTTGAGGTGCATCCATGGGCTTTTTCAGTAAAATCAGCGCGGGGCTGAAGAAAACCCGCGATTCCATCATGGGGTCGGTCAACTCCATGCTCCACGCCTTCACCAAAATCGACGAGGAGCTGTTCGAGGAGCTGGAGGAGATCCTCATCATGGGGGACGTGGGGGCGCCCACGGCGGGCCGGATCTGCGACGAGCTGCGCCGCAAGGTCAAGGAGCGGGGCGTCACCGACCCGGAGGCGGTCCGCGGGCTGCTGTATGAAACGGTGGCCGAAATGCTCCGGGGAGGGCAGGAGCTGCGGCTGACCACCAAGCCATCGGTGATCCTGGTCATCGGGGTCAACGGCGTGGGCAAGACCACCACCATCGGCAAGCTGGCCGCCCGGTTCCGGGCGGAGGGCAAGAAGGTGGTGCTGGGGGCGGCGGACACCTTCCGCGCCGCGGCCATTGAGCAGCTGGAAATCTGGGCCGAACGGGCCGGGGCGGACATCGTCAAGCACACCCAGGGGGCGGATCCCGCCGCGGTGGTGTTCGACAGCATCGCCGCCGCCAAGGCGCGGGGGGCCGATGTGGTCATCTGCGACACGGCGGGGCGGCTGCACAACAAGAAAAACCTGATGGACGAGCTGGCCAAAATCAGCCGGATCATCGACCGGGAGCTGCCCGACGCGGACAAGGAGGTGCTCCTCGTCCTGGACGCCACCACGGGACAGAACGCGGTCAATCAGGCCCGGGAGTTCAAAAACGCGGCCGGGATCACCGGCATCGTGCTCACCAAGCTGGACGGTACGGCCCGGGGCGGGGTGGTGCTGGCCATCCGGGAGGATTTGGACGTGCCGGTGAAGTTCATCGGCGTGGGGGAGGGCGTGGACGATCTCCAGCCCTTCGACCCGGACGATTTCGCCCGTGGGATTTTCGGGGAATAACAGGGTCGGAAAGGATGCGGGGATATGACCACCTTTATCATTGCCACCCATAACCAGAAAAAGCTGAAGGAAATGGCCCGGATTCTCGAGCCGCTGGGTATCCGGGCGGCCACCGACCGGGATCTAGGCTTGACCCTGACCGAGGCAGAGGAGACGGGAGACACCTTCGAGGAAAATGCCTATATCAAAGCGGCGGCGGCCTGCCGGGAGAGCGGCCTTCCGGCCATCGCGGACGATTCCGGCCTGATGGTGGACGCGCTGGACGGCGCGCCGGGGGTCTACTCGGCCCGCTACGCCGGAGAGGGGGCCACTGACGCCGACCGGAACGACAAGCTGCTGCGGGAGCTGAAGAACGTACCCGCGCATAAGCGGGGGGCGGCTTTCGTGTCCGTGGTCTGCTGTGTGTTCCCGAACGGGGAAGTACTGACCGCCCGGGGCGAATGCGCGGGCACCGTCGGTTTCGCGCCCAGAGGGGCGAGTGGCTTTGGCTACGACCCACTGTTCCTGGTGGGGGATCGCACATACGCGGAGCTGTCGGACGAGGAAAAGGACGCCGTCAGCCACCGGGGGAAAGCCATGCGGCTGTTCGCCGAGCGGCTCAAAACGTATTTAGACGGCCATCCGGCCGCCGCAGGAGACTAACAAGAATGGAGCAACGATATGCTGACCAGTAAACAGCGGGCGTATCTCAGAGGACTTGCCAATGGCCTGGATCCGATTTTGCACATGGGGAAGGGCGGCCTGTCCGACGCCATGATCCGCCAGGCGGATGACGCCCTGACCGCCCGGGAGCTTCTCAAGGGAAAGGCGCTGGAAACCGCGCCCATATCGGCCAGAGAAACGGCCCAGGCCATTGCCGAGGCGGTAGGGGCCGAGGTGGTACAGGTTGTGGGCCGCACCTTCGTGCTCTACCGCCGCAACGAAAAGGAGCCGCAAATCCAGCTGCCGAAGCAGAGGTAAAGCCTGTATCAAAATTACCCCGTACGAGGAGGAGCGCGTATGCCGAAACGAGTGGCCGTCTTTGGAGGCACATTCGACCCTATTCACGAGGGGCATGTACAGCTGGCGCTGCAGTTCGCCCGGCGGCTCAAGCTGGACGAGGTGCTGCTGGTGCCCACTTTTGTGCCGCCGCATAAGCTGAAGGCCGACATGGCCGCGGCGGAGGACCGGCTGGCCATGTGCCGCCTGGTGGCCGCGGCCCATCCCAAACTGAAGGTTTCCGACATGGAGATCACACGGGGCGGGGCCAGCTTCACGGTAGACACGCTGGAGACCCTGGAGGGCCAGTATCCGGGCACCGAATGGTATCTCATCACCGGGGCGGACATGTTCCTCACCCTGGGCACCTGGTGGCGCTTTGAAGATATCGCGGAGCTGGCGGTGCTGTGCGCCGCGCCCCGGGGGGCGGTGACGCTCGCCCAGCTGCGGGCCTACGCCCACACGCTGGAGGAGAGCGGCGCCCGCTGCCGGGTGGAGGACATTCCGGTGATGGACATCTCCTCCACCGACATCCGGGCCCGGCTGGCGGCGGGAAAGCCGCTGGAGGGACAGGTTCCCCGTGAGGTGGAAGACTATATCCGGCAAAGGGGCTTATACGGCGGCGCGCCGAGGGAGGAGCTCCCGCCGGACGAGCAGTTTATCGAGATCATCCGGGGGCGGGAAAGCGAAAAGCGGTTCCGCCATTCCCTGGCGGTAGCTGATGAGGCCGTCCGTCTGGCGAAAAAATACGGGGCCGATCCCGCCAAGGCGCGCACGGCCGGCATCCTCCACGACATTCTTAAGGATGCGGGACAAGATGCGCAGTTGCAAATTTTCAAGGATTTTGCTATACTACTGGATAACGTCGAACAACAGGCGCCCAAGCTGTGGCACGCCCGGGCGGGCGCGGTCTTTCTCGAGCAGGTGCTGCAGGTGAAGGACGCGGATATTCTCGACGCCGTGCGGTATCACACCACGGCGCGGGCCGGGATGTCGCGGCTGGAACGGGTGCTGTATCTGGCGGACTTCACATCGGCCGATCGGGATTATCCCGATGTGGACGAGATGCGCCGGCTGGTGGATGTTGGAATGGACGAGGCGATGGAATACGCGCTGGTCTACAGCATCCGGGATTTGACCGAACGCCGGCAGGCGGTGCATCCGGACACGCTGGCCGCTTACAACGAACTGGTGATGAGCCGGAAACACAGGTAAGGAGGACGGGACATTGGCGAAGGACAGACGGGACAAAACCGGCCGACCGGGACAGGTGAACCTGGCGCAGAAGGCCGGGCAGGCTGGCAAAAGTCCGGCGGGCGGTTCCGCTCCCCGGAAAAAGAAGAAGAAATCCACCGGAAAACGGGTGGTCACCATTCTGCTGGTCATCCTCATTCTGGTGTCCCTGGCCTTTATCATCGTACTGGGCGTGACGGTGTACCAGAGCCTTCGCTCCCCCACCAAGCCGCCGGTGACACTGAGCTCCTACGCCACCACCCCCACCTCGGAAAAGAGCCGGGTTTCCTATTTCCTGGTGGGACTGTTGGGGGAGGACGAGGTCGGTACCATGGACTCTCTGGCCCTGGTCTGCTACGATAAAAAGGGCAAGGCGGTGCAGATATTGCAGGTGCCCGCGGCCACCTATCTCGGCGAGGACGGCACCTTCGCGGTCAAAAATGCCGGCAGCGTGTACGGCCATCCGAAGCCGCTCGACTGGTGCGAGACCTGCCGGAAGCCGGTGTACTCCCCGGAAATCAAGGACGGCAAGCACACGGTCTGCGGTACGAAAATCACCCAGAAGACCGGCTCCGCCACCGAAAATCTCATCCATATCTTCACCCAGCAGTACGGCATGCCGGTGGATAATTTCTTCCTGCTGTCCCGAGGCTCACTGACCGCTCTGGTCAACGCCGTGGGCGGGGTGGATGTGAGCCTTGAGGCGGACATGAAGGTGGACGACATCCAGTACAAGAAGGGCGTCCAGACCCTGGACGGGGACGCGGCGCTGCAGTATATGACCACCTTCAGCTATAAAAACACCCCGGACAGCGACGTGGATCGGCTGGTGCGGCAGCGCAAGGTGTATACCTCCTTGTTCCAGCGGCTGATCGCCGCCGACAGCGCCGCGCGGGAAAAGGACATTTTCGGCCGGCTGATGGGCGGCGCGAACGCCATCCGCATGAAGAACGACACAGAAGCCATGCGGGCCATGCTGCTCGATCCCTCGGACGGCAAGCTCGAGGAGATGACGACGGCCCAAGCGCTGGCCGGGATGTTCGGAGAGCTGGCCAAGGTGCCGCTGGAAAACATCCAGTTTTATGTGATGCCGGGCGAAGCCGCCAAGAAGGGAAACGACACCTATTATTCCATCCACAAGGCCGATTTGGCCGCGCTGCTCCAGGAGCATTTTAATCCTTATGGCGCGGCGATCACCGAAGCGAACCTACAGGTGGCGGAGCTGAAAAATTCGAAGAAAACCGATACGAAGGCGCAGGCTATGAGCGCGATCAAGGTCGAGCAGGCGGGGACGGTCACCACCACCACGGCGGCGACCGCAACCACCGCCGCCACCGCCGCGAAATCCTGACGCCGGAAAGGACTTAACAGCGCATGGAAGCCAAAGACATTGCCAAAAGCGCGGTCGTCTCTCTCGACAAGCACAAGGCCGCGGATATCAAGGTCATCGGGGTGACGGATATCACCTCGCTGGCCGACTATTTCATCATTGCCGAGGGCACGAGCTCCACCCAGGTGAAGGCCCTGAGCGACTACGTGGAGTTCGAGCTGGGCGAGCAGGGGGTCAAGCCTCTGCGAGTGGAGGGATACAACGCCTCCAACTGGATCCTCATGGATTACGGCACCGTTATCCTCCACGTGTTTCAGGGGGAGACCCGCCAGTTCTACGATCTGGAACGGCTGTGGAAGGACGGGGAGCAGCTCCCGCTCGATGAATTCCTCGGCCAGCCGGAAACGGACTGAGAGCGCCGGGGGATAAAGCCCCCTGTATTGTATCTATGGGGCAGCCGCCCCTTTTGAAAGGATGCCATCAACATGCGGTACACACCCTCCTCGATTGAAAAGAAATGGCAGGCGATTTGGGAGAAGGAGAACACCTTCGCCGCTTCGGAAGACACGTCCAAGCCGAAGTTCTACGCCCTGGTTGAGTTCCCCTATCCCTCCGGCCAGGGGCTCCACGTGGGTCATCCCCGCTCCTACACCGCCCTGGACGTGGTGGCCCGCAAGCGCCGCCTGGAGGGATACAACGTGCTGTATCCCATGGGCTGGGACGCCTTCGGCCTGCCGACGGAGAACTTTGCCATCAAAAACCACATTCATCCCGAAATCGTGACCAAAAACAATGTGGCCCGCTTCAAGAGCCAGCTGCAGGCGCTGGGCCTGTCCTTCGACTGGACGCGGGAAATCAACACCACCGATCCCGACTATTACAAATGGACCCAGTGGATCTTTCTCAAGCTGTTTGAGAAGGGGCTGGCCTATAAAAAGGAAATGGCGGTCAACTGGTGCACCTCCTGCAAATGCGTGCTGGCCAACGAAGAAGTGGTCGGCGGCGTGTGCGAGCGGTGCGGCGGCGAGGTTATCCGCAAGGTCAAGAGCCAGTGGATGCTGAAAATCACCGAGTATGCCCAGAGGTTGATCGACGATTTGGATTTGGTGGACTACCCCGAGCGGGTGCGGGCGCAGCAGATCCACTGGATTGGCCGTTCCACCGGCGCGCAGGTGACCTTCCAGACCACGGCGGGACAGCCGGTGGAGATTTACACCACCCGGCCGGACACCCTGTTCGGTGCCACCTACATGGTCATGTCCCCCGAGCACCCGCTGCTCGCGCAGTGGGAAGGCATCCTGACCAACCTGGACGAGGTAAAGGCGTATCAGGAGGAGGCCGCCCGCAAGTCGGATTTCGAGCGCACCGAGGTGGCCAAGGACAAGACCGGCGTCCGCCTGCAGGGCGTGATGGCCGTCAACCCGGTCAACGGCAGGGAAATCCCGATTTTTATCTCCGATTATGTGCTGGTGTCCTACGGCACCGGCGCGATTATGGCGGTGCCGGGCCACGATACCCGCGACTGGGAGTTCGCCAAGAAATTCGGGCTGCCCATCATCGAGGTGGTGAAGGGCGGCGACGTGGAAAAGGAAGCGTTCACCGACTGCGCCACCGGCGTGATGGTCAATTCCGGGTTCCTGGACGGGATGACGGTGGAGGACGCGAAGGAAGCCATTAAGACGTGGCTGGAGGAAAAGGGCATCGGGGAGAGCAAGGTCAACTTCAAGCTGCGCGACTGGGTATTTTCCCGGCAGCGGTATTGGGGCGAGCCGATTCCTATCGTCCACTGCCCCCACTGCGGCTTTGTCCCGGTGCCGGAGAGTGAGCTGCCGGTGCGGCTGCCCATGGTGGAGAGCTATGAGCCGACGGACAACGGCGAGTCCCCGCTGGCGGCCATCGAGGATTGGGTCAACACCACCTGTCCCCGGTGCGGCGCGCCGGCCAAGCGGGAAACGGACACCATGCCCCAATGGGGCGGTTCCTCCTGGTATTTCCTGCGGTATTGTGACCCGCACAATGACCAGGCGCTGGCGTCCAAAGAGGCGCTGGACTATTGGATGCCGGTGGATTGGTACAACGGTGGGATGGAGCACACCACCCTGCATCTGCTGTACAGCCGGTTCTGGCACAAATTCCTGTACGATATCGGCGTGGTGCCCTCGCCCGAACCCTATGGCAAGCGGACGAGCCACGGCATGATTCTCGGCGAGAACGGTGAGAAAATGTCCAAATCCCGGGGCAACGTGGTCAATCCGGACGAAATCGTCGCGGAATACGGCGCGGACACCCTGCGGCTGTATGAGATGTTTATCGGCGACTTCGAGAAGGCAGCGCCCTGGTCCAGCTCCAGCATCCGGGGCTGCCGCCGGTTCCTCGAGCGGATATGGGCCCTGTCGGAGGGACTACTGCCCGGCGACGGGGTGCGCCCCGCTTTGGAAACGGCCGTCCATAAGACCATCCGCAAGGTGGGCGAGGACGTGGAGAACCTGAAATACAACACCGCTATCGCGGCCATGATGGCGCTGCTTAATGAATTCGCGGCGGCGGGCGGTGTGACGCGGGAAGAGTACCGGATCCTGCTGCTGCTGCTCAACCCCTTCGCGCCCCACATGACCGAGGAACTGTGGGAAACGATGGGGTACGGCGGGCAGCTGGCTCACGCCAAGTGGCCGGCGTATGATCCGGCGAAGTGCGTGGAGGCCACGGTGGAAATCGTGGTGCAGGTCAACGGGAAAATCCGCGCCCGCCTGACAATCCCGGCCGCGGCGCAGGCCGCCGACGCCATTGCCGCCGCCAAGGCCGACGAGAAAATCGCGGCAGAAATCGCAGGGCGGCAGCTGGTGAAGGAGCTGTATGTTCCCGGTAAGCTGGTCAATCTGGTGGTAAAAGGCTGAGGCGGAAAAGGCTGGCGCAGTTTCCAGAGAGTTTTCCTTGAATTTGCATAAAGGCCTTGACGAAACCGGCGTTGTGCTGTATAATAAGTCACGCGTGATTTAGAGATTAGCCCCTGCTACACGGCGGAGGGAGGGAATACGATGTCAGAAGTTCGAGTAAAAGATAATGAATCCCTGGACAGCGCTCTGCGCCGGTGGAAGAAGTCTTGCGCCCGTTCCGGCGTTCTCGCCGAGGTGCGTAAGAGAGAGCATTATGAGAAGCCTTCCGTGAAACGCAAGAAGAAATCGGAAGCGGCTCGCAAGAGAAAGTTCAAATAATGTACGAAAAAAGCGGGCAAGCAATTGCCCGCTTTTTATCTATGCTTAAGCATGTAGGGGACAGCGCGAAGCGGTGGCCCCTACAAAAAGCCGC
>ERZ506979.146-NODE-146-length-61383-cov-7.896034_pt1 | contig 61383 bp, 51 predicted proteins | sample MGYA00512887_ERZ506979 | MGnify/ENA metagenome assembly ERZ506979 | reverse complement strand
GAGGCACATGTCCTCGCAAACACCGATCGGTAACCCGCCTCCGCTTTTTTCGTTTTCCGAATGGCAGATTCCCTTTTTCGACAAGCTGAGAGCGCCGTCCATCATCGGACGGCGCTCTTTTAGAGGATCCGGCTATCAGGATTTTCTTTTGCGCAGCGCCAGCACGGCTCCGGCCGCTCCGGCCAGCACCAGCAGCGCCGCCGCGGGGAACGCACGGCCCGTATCGGGCGCGCCGCCATTGTCGGAGGATTCCTCTTTGCTGCCGGGATCCACGGGACCGAAGCCTTCGGCCGCCTTGTCGTTGCCCAGCAGGACGAAATCGCCCGTCCAGGTGGTTTCCATCTGATAGTAACCGTCGACAGCCTCGCCGGCAATCGGCGTGAACTTGTCGATGTCCATATCGTACGTCATGGCGTAATACGCCGCGCCGGCCACCTGTTCTTTGACCGGGAAGGCCACGGTCAGCGGTTTCTCGAAATCGGTGTAGACCTCGCCGCCCACCATGATGCGGATTTCCACCATGCTCAGCGCATTCTGATAATCCTTAACGGCGGGGTTCTGCAGATACGCGGCCAGCGCGTTCTTGACGCCGCTCTCCGACTTATCGATGACGACCAGCTCCGCGCCCTTGGGCAGATCGCCGGTCACCCGGATGCCGGTGGCGGCGTCGGTCAGGGTCTTGTTCTCTTCGATATCCACGGTTTTCTTGTAGGCCTCCACCTTCAAATAGCCCAGCGGCGCCTGCCAGTTGGCGTAATTAAAGGGGTACTCGGCCTCCGGATCGCTTCCCTTGAAGAACAGCTTGATATACCGGGCCTGGGCCGGAATGTTCTCAATGTTGTAGTAAGCGAGATACTGGTTGCCGATGGCTTCGTTTTCCGGATCGCCGGGCACATAATCGTCGCCGATTTTCTCCCGGGTATACTTGATGTCGCTGGCGGTGAAGGGCGTGTATTCGCCGTCCAGGGTCTCCGACCAGGAAATCTCGAACACGCCGGGAACTGCCGATTTGAAAATGCTGGCGTGGATATAGGAGGCCACGAACTCCAGAGACTTGAGGCCGTTTTCGAACTCGTAGACCACCGCGGCGTCCACCTCGGTCATCTGCTTGAAGAGAATGCCGCTGGATTTGTCAAATTCCGCGCCGAACTTGTACTTATAGATATTGGCGTTGACCTCCCGCTGCAGGCTGAACACCTGGTTGATATCGATGTCCTCGCGGGGGGTGATGGTTTTGACCGCCTTGGGGAAGGAGCCGTCGTCGAACTTGTCGAGGAAGGTTTCGGTCTTGGCGGTGTTTTCCGCGGGCGGATTGGCCTTCAGCTCGGCCAGCTTCTCCTCCGCCGCTTTCAGCACGTCCAGCTTGGTCACCAGCGCCTTCTGCGTCTCGGTCAGGGCATTATAAGCGTCGCGGCACTCGGTGATGAGGGCTTCCTTATGCAGCATGACATAGCCGATGGAGGCGATCTTGTCGTCCACCGCCTTGGCCGCCCGTTTGTCAACCTCGGTCTGGCTGTTGTAGATCAAATCCTCGATCCGTTTTTCCGCCGCTTCCAGCTCGGCCAGCTTGGTCACCAGCAGCTTCTGCGCGCCAGTCAGCTCCTCATAGGCCGCCCGCACCGCCGCCACAGCCTCTTTGTCGGTCAGCTGGAGTTCATCCACAGCAGGAAGAGACGCGACCAGCGCATCGAACGCCTGGGCCGCCTCCTTGTCCAGCTCTGACTGGGGAGCGGGGGCATAGCCGAGGGAATTGACCTGGATGTACTGATCCTTCTGCGCAAATTCCAGATAAAGGGTCTTGATGGTCACCTTGCCGTCCTGGCCGGCGTGGCTCATCACTTCGCTTACTTCACGCAAATCGATAAGCCCGCTGCCTTTGTTGCCAGTCAGATCCTTGCTGTCCAAAATAACTACCGCGTCCTTGCCGCCACACCACAGTTTAAGCTGGAAGCCGGCGTTGGATTCCATATCATAGGCCAAATAGGGGGTTTCGTTCAGATTGATTTCCTTGGGATCGTCGTACCGCAGCTCCGGATATGTGTAATCAAAACAGACCATTTTCCAGGGATCCTGCGTGATGGTGTAGCCCCACGCCGCTGGATTACCCCACACGTTGAATTTGTCCGCATTGGTAAACGCAGGGGTTTTGATTTCCGATTTGGGGGCGGGAACAAATTCATACGTATTGAACTGAACGAACTGATCCTTCTGGGCAAATTCCACATAGAAGGTGTTGATCGTGACATTGCCGTCCTCATCCGCCGCCTGTATGACCTCGGGAACCGTCCGCAGATCCACCAGGCCGGTTCCTTTGTTGCCGGTCATGTCCTGGCTGTCTACAATCACGTTGACAACCTCTTGGGGGTTGTTGGCCGAGCAAAAAAGCTCCAGCCTGAAGGCCGCGTTGGATTCCACATTATAGGAAATACAGGGGGTCTCATTGAGATTGATAGTTTTGGGATCGTCGTACCGCAGCTGCGGATAACCGTAATCAAAGCAGGTCAGCTTCCAGGGATCCTGCTCGATGGTATAGCCCCAATTTGCCGGATTCCCCCAAACGGTAAACTTACTGTCATCGGTGTAGATAGGGGTGTCGCTGCCTTCCCCCGTCGCCCCGGCCGACAGGGGGGCCGCAATCATGCCGCTGGACAGCAGCAGCGACGCCGCCAGAGCGATGGATAGGATTCTGCTGCGCAATGCTTTCATTCTGTTTCCTCCACTCCATATTTCATACGCATGGGCAATAGCGTTCCTTCGGTTCTGTCTCCATCGTACCCATTTCCCATAAAAAAGTAAATCGTTAATTTTCCTTTGTGTATATCGACCGTTTTCCTGGATCGACAAATCCGGCGACCCGCCTGAAATCAGGCTTTTTCCGGTTCGTGCGCCCCCATGGACGGGGGAGCGTCCATCGCCCGTTTTCCGAAGAAATCCCGCTCGCCCCGGTCCATCAACCGTTTTCCGGCATACGCGCAGGGCGCGTCCGGCCTCAGCCGGCACCCCTGCGGCCCCGGGTCTTCCGGCGCGGCCAGCCCCGGATCCTCACCCGTCCGGTTGGAGGGGAGCACCCGGATGGTTTCCTCCTCCTCCGGCGCCTGGCCGGCGAAAAAGTTGCTCTCGAAAGTCATGACCAGCCCCCGGTTATCCCGAGGGTTCCCCTCCCCGTCCTTGGCGTCCACGAACCGGGAGGCCGCCGGCGCCCTGTCCACGAACAGGTTGTTGGCAAACACCGCGTCGTTGCGGCTCCACAGCAGGGTGGAAATCGTCCCCGCCGGGTAGCCGAAATCGGTGATAAAGGTGTTGTTGTACACCTGCAGCCCCGTCACCTCGATGCCCTTGATGGTCAGCAGGCTGTTCCGGTCGTTGCGGCTGATGTTATAGCGCACCACCGTCCCCCGGTTGTAGTGCCCCGTCTCGCCGTCGGTGCAGACCAGCAGGAAGCCCCCCTCGTTATCGTGGCTGTAGTTGTACTGGATCAGCGTGTCGTTGCAGTTGATGTCCACGTCCAGCCCCTGGCCGTCCCCGGCCCCCAGCCGGTTCTCATACAGCTCGTTGAACTGCATGACGCAGCCGTCCGAGTTGTGGGGCCACATGCCCGCGTATTGGGTTAGTTCCCCGTAGGAGGTGTTGTAGACGGTGTTGTATTCCAGCACCGCCCCCTTGGTGGTGCTGATCCACATCCCATCCCCCGGCAGATCGTGGACGCGGCAGCGGCGAATAACCACCCCGGTGCAGGGGGTGAAGGGCAGCGGCTGGATGTCCCAGGAGGCTATCTCCGGCCGTTTGCCGTAGACGGAGTTAAGGATAATCCCGCAGGAGCCGGTGTCGGAAATGTCACAGTCCTCCACCGTCAGCCCGTCGAACCGGCAAGGCGCGGCGGCCGGCTCCACCGTGATAATCAGCCCCGCCGTTCCCCTGCTCAGCCGGCCGTTCACCTGCCGCACCGTCAGCCGCCGCAGCACCGTGTGCCGGAGAACCTCCGTGCGGCACCCTTCGCCCCCGGCGGTCACCGCCAGCCCGGAACAATCGCCGGGCGCGTGGGCCGTGTTGCGCAGCTCCAAATCCGCCAGCTCGATATACGCGCAGTTGCGCAGCCGAAGCGCGGCGGGCGCGCCCCGGCCGTCGATTACCGGCTTCTCCCCCTCGCCATAGGCGCCGATTTGCACCGGCCTGACCGCCTCTCCGGCGGCGGTCAGGGTAAACCCGCCCTGGTGGCAGGCTCCCGCCCGCAGCCGGACGACGGTGCCCGGCGGCAGAATCCCCCGCGTCAGCGGCTCCAGATCCCGCAGCGCTGTCTCGGGAGACTCCCCCCGGCGGCTGTTGTCTCCGGTCAGGGGATCGATATACACGGTCATAAAAATCGCCACCCTTTCACAGATTTCCTCGTGAAGCAGGGGGCCGCCAAGCCAATGGCGGCCCCCCTCTCTATGGTTCGTGTTATCCCTGGTGCGCGCCGATGGACGGCGTGCCCGCGACCTTGCCGCCGAAGAAATCCTTGCCGCCGTTGTTCGCGATCGCCTTGCCCGCGCCCAGGCAGGCCGAGCCGCTCTTCAGCTTATAGCCGCCCGCCGTGCTCCGGCCAATCTTCCCGCTGCCGGGATTGGTCAGGCCGGGATCCACGCCGATCTTGTTGCTGGCGGCCACACGGATGTTCCCCTCCGCCGTGGGCGCCTTGGCGGGGGAACGGCCAAAGAATACGTTGTTCTCGAACGTCATGGTCAGCTTGGCGTTGGACGTGCTGGCCCCGTTGCCGTCCTTGTTGTCCACAAACCGGCCGTAGGAGCCGCTGCCGCCCGCGAAGTTGTTGACAAAGATGTTGTTGGTGAACACCGCGTCGTTTTTCCCCCACAGCAGCGTGTCGATGGTGCCGTTGGAGTATCCCTTGTCGGTGTAAAAGGTGTTGTTGTACACCTTCAGACCGGTCACCTCCCGGCCCTTGATGGTCACCAGGCCGTGAAGATCGTTCTGACTGATGTTGTACCGTACCACCGTGTTCCGGTTGTAGTCGTTGTTGTCGCCGTCGGTGCAGACGAGAACGAACCCGCCCTCGTTGTCGTGGCTGTAGTTGTACTGCACCACCGTGTCGTTGCAGTTGATGTCCACGTCCAGTCCCTGGCCGTCACCGCCGCCCAGCCGGTTGCCGTACACCTCGTTATACTGCATCACGCAGCCGTCCGAGTTGTGGGGCCACATGCCCGCGTAGGCGGTGTTGGTGCCGTCGCCGGTGTTGTAGACGGTGTTGTATTCCAGCACCGCCCCCTTGGTGGTGCTGATCCACATCCCGTCTCCCGGCAGATCCCGGATGATGTTGTTCTTGATGACCACATTGGTGGCAGGGGTAAAGGGCAGCTTCTGCAAATCCCATTTGGTGATTTCCGCCCGTTTGCCGTAGTTGGAATTGATGATGATTCCACAGGCGCCGGTGTCGTAAATCTCGCACCCTTCGATGCGGAAATCGTTGTACCAGCAGGGGTTAAGCGATTCCCCGTTTTCGATATAGATGCCCGCCGAGCCCCGGCCCACCACGGCTTTCATCCCGTGGATGGTCAGGTTGGTCAGGTAAATGTGATTGAGCGCGCCGCCCGCGTGCTTCTTGCCGCCGCTGGTGAACGTAATGCCGCGGACTATATTGCCGCTCGCGCCCTTGCTGGTGATTTCCAGGTTGCGCATCTCCAAATACTGGACGTTGCGCACGTTGATGACCTCGAATTTTCCGCCGCCGTCGATGATCGGCTTGGCGCCCGTGCCGTACATGTCGTACACGATGGGCGCGCCTTCCTTGCCCGAGGCCGTCAGTCCCAACTGCTCTTTAAAATAGCTGCCCGCCTTGAGCAGCACCTTGGAGCCCGGCGTCAAATCGCCGTGCGGCACCCGGCCCAAGCTCTTGAAGGGGGCGTTGGCGGACAGGCCGTTGTTGGTGTCCTTGCCCGCCACCGAATCCACATAATAGGTCACAGGCTTGCCCGCCGGCTCAGTTTTGTCCCCGCCGGGCGTCGGCGTTTTGCTCGAATCCCCGTTCGGCGTCTGTCCGTTGGTGGTTCCGCCGCCAGAACCGCTGGAATTCACCGGCCGCCCGCCGTTCTGGGTGGCATCGCCGGAGGTCGTGTCTCCCGAGGCGTCGCCGGAGGGCTCTCCACCGGAAGCCGTGTCACCGGAGACGTCGCCGGGTACGGAGGCGCTGCTTCCCACATTCCAGTTGATATCGTCCCCGGAGGCATCCGGATCCTTGCGCTGACAGCCCGCCAGGGCCAGGGTCATGAGTAAGGCGCCAGCCGTCAACAGGCTTATCCAGTACCGGCCCCGCGTCGTGTACATATGCGTTCATCCTTTCCTGCTCAGGCATTCCATCCGGCCGCCGTCAGTTGTATCGCACCTTATCCAGCGTGTCCCGGTGGACGGTCACCGCGGCCTTCGCCGCCAGCGCCGCTGTCTTTTTCTCGAACTTCTCTTCCACAAGCCGCTTATCGAGGACGGCCCGCACCTCTTCCAGGGGCTTGCGCGTCCCGTCTTCCTCGAACAAAAAGGCATCCGTCCCCTGGTACGCGGCCTGCCGTTCCTCGTCGGTCACCTTCAGCTCGCCCGCGGCCAGTTTGTCCGCCAGGGCCAGCAGCCCCTTGTCCAGGCGGAGGGTGTAATACTGCTCCTCCGTGTAGCTTTCGGGCCCATAAAGCGCTTCTCCCCGCTCCAGGGCCTGCCGCCGCCTCTGGTTCTCCCGCCGCCAGTCCTCGAGGAACGCCTCATACCCTGCGTCCTCCAGCACCCCGGCCTCCAGCATCATCTGCTGCTGCACCTTGACGACGGTCAAGCGATCGAGGGTGCGCTTCTCCAGCGCTTGGGCCGGGGTTTCACCGTCCCATTCGCGCTGCCAGAAGCCCTCGTCCGCCTGCGCGCCGTACCGGGCGGTAAAATCGGCCAGCACGCCGCCCCGTTCCTGGCCGGCCACCAGCAGGTATTCCCGCACATCCACGTCCAGGCCGTTTATCCGCGCCGCCGTCTGAACACCGGGGCGGGCGGCGAGGAACAGCCCCGCCCCCACCGCCGCGAGACACACGGCAAGCGCCCCCAGGCCGCCCCACACGCGGGCCTTGTTACTTAAGCGCTTTCGCATAGTCGTCCAGCTTGGCCTGCCAGACCGGCTTATATTCCTGTACCTTGGCCGCCACGTCGGCGCCGCCCATGATGTCGTACATCAGATTGTCCGGGTCGGTGATGCCGTCCAAATCCGGGACGGCCTCCACCTTACCCTGCAGCTCTTCATACAGCTTCGCCTGCTCCTCGGTGAAATAGCTGCGCAGGTATTCGCCCCGCTTGAGGTAGTCCTGCCGGCAGAACAGGTAGATGTAGGCCGCGCCGCCGGTGGGGTTCTTGGCCCCCTCCCCGATGCCGTAGAAGCCCACGGTGCCGGGGGTGGAATCCTTGTCGCCCGAGGGGCCCACCGGAAAGGGCACGATATCCCAGTCAAAGTTGAATTCCGCGTTGGCGGTCTTGTTGCCGAAGCGCTCCATCATCATGGGCAGATTGCCCGCCTGGAAATCGCTGAAGGACCAGCCCTGCCAGGAGGTGAAGGCCTTGGCCGTATAGGACAGATCCCGGAAATAGGTCAGCGCCTCGGACATTTTCGGGTCGTCCAGGTTGAGCACGGTCTTGCCGTCCTCGCCCGTCTTGACGTAATAGGTGCCGTTGGCCGTCAGGAAATTGGCCGGATCCCAGGAGGAGAAGGCGTAGTTCCGCTTGCCGTTGTCCCCGTCGGAGGACATGGCCTTGCACAGGGTCATGAAGGTGTCGAAGTTCCAATTGCCCTTTTTATAGGTCTCCAGCGGATCCTCCAGCCCGTTGTTCTCGATGGCCGTCTTGTTATACAGGATGACCTGGGGATAGGTGGTGGAGGTGATGCCGTACAGCTTGCCGCCGAACCGGCGGGTCTCGATTTGCTTCTTCGTGTTCTGGAAAATCGGATCCTCCAGGTCGAAATACTGGTCGATCGGCTGCACTAGCTTCTTGTCCACCAAGCTCTTGCCGGAGATCACCAGATCGTAGGAGTTGCCGCTGGCCAGCTCGGTGGCAATTTTGTTATCGTTGTCCTTCCAGTTGGAGAGCACCGTGTATTCCACCGTCACGCCGTACGCGTCCTTGAGGATTTTCCGGATTTCCTCATGCTCCGCTTCCCAGCCGGCGTAGCCCAGAATCTTGATGACGTCCCCATCCAGCTTTTCCGGCAAGCTGACGCTGTTGATGGGAAGCTTGCCGCTGCCGCCGCCCGACTGGCCGCCCTTGTCCCCGCAGCCCGCCGTCATCGTCAGCAGCAGCGCCGCCGCCGCGGCGCCCATGAGCCATCTTTTTCCCTGCATAGTCGATTCCTCCTGTATCTTAATAGGTTTGCCCCTTGTCAGTTCCCCCGGAACCGCCCAGGCGTCTTGCCCGTGTATTTCCGGAAGACGCGGATGAAGGTGTTGACATTTTCATAGCCGCACCGTTCCGCGATTTCATAAACGCTGTCCTGGGTGTCCAGCAGCATGGCCTTGGCCTTTTCCACCCGGAAGCTGTGGATTCGATCCAGCAGGCCGTAGCCGGTTTTCTGCTTATACTGGCTGGAAACCAGCCGCATGGGCATGTTCAGTTCCTCCGCGATCATCCCCACGCTCAAGGACATGTCGGCATAGTTCTTTTCTAAGATGCTTTCCACCTTGGCGATGAAATAGTCCTGCTCCTCCACCCGGCTGCTGGTCACGCAGTCGTCCAGCTTTTTGAGGAACAGGGTGAAAAACACGTGGAGCTGTTCGCTGGTGTTGCACAGGCGCAGCTCCTCCATGTCCCGCCGCTCGCTCTGCGCGTCGTACACCTCGGCCTGGCGGTTCTGCCGCAGCGTGTTCACCATGGCCAGGAACGCCTCTTTGCACTTGTCCTGCACCTCGTCGAAGGTGTTGACCGGATTGCTCAGCAGCAGCTTCTCGAAATCGGCCACCGCCGCCGCCACGTTGCGGTAGTTCCAAGGCTGGCAGTTCTCAATGATCAGCTGCTCCTTCTCAATGAGCCGCTTGTAATAGTTGCCCGCCGCCTCCGGATTGCGGATCTTCTTCTCCACCTCGTCGTAGGCCACCAGCGGCAGGGAGCGCACCCGGGCGTATTCCTGGGCCCGGATGGCCTCCTCGTACAGGGCGCCGATGTCTCCCCGGTTTTCCGACACGCCGGAAACGCCGGCCACGAAGATGAGCTCCAGCTCCTCCTCACATACCCCGCGCAGCACCTCCAGCTCCTCGAGGATGGTCTGCAGCCCCGTCTTGTCTCCCCGTTCCCGGAAATTGATGAGGCAGGCGATTTTCTTGCCGGCGAACCGGGAATAGCAGACGTAGTGCTCGCTGAGCACATTGTCCACCACCAGCTTGATGAGTGCCTTTTCCTCCGAGGCGTTGATGGATTTATCCTTGCGGAACACGCTCTGGTTGTCGATGCTGATGACGCAGACCGCGAACAGCCCGTGGAGGAAGCGGAAGCTCTCGTCCGGCTCCTCCCCGCCCGCCAGCACCAGCGCCAGCTTGTTGTCAAAATCTATGGATCGAAAATGGTCCAGCCGGTCAGATAGAATTTCTCTCTCCGCCACCAGCTTGACGACCAGTTTATCCAGCCCTTCCGTTTCGGCGTCGTCCATATTGACGATCCCCTTTTCGGAAAGCACCTGGAAAGCGTTGCTGATGGTGCGGGACTGCCCGCGGACATACCGGAAGAAGAACCAGCCCCCCGCCGCCAGAATCAGCAGCGCCCCTACCGTCACCGGCAGCCAGACGCGCGCCGCCATCCCCACATAGGATTCGTCCGGCGTCAGAATGGCGTAGGCCAACTCCGTGCGGGGGCTTTTCATGGAATAGCACCGCAGTTTCCCGCGTCCAGCTTCCCCCTCCACCAGCTGGGCCGTGCTTTCCCTTAAGCCGCTGAACCGCAGAGCGCCGGCCGCCGCCACCTCGTTGGTGTTGTACAGCACCCCGGTGCCGTCCAGCCAGTACAGATCGTACCGGGACGGCAGCATGAAAGCGCCGTTGCGGATATTCACCGTGTTCCTGTCCAGCAGGAACAGCACCATCCCCACCCGTGTCGCGCTCTCATCCATCACCGGCCGCACAAAGGTCAGGGTGGAATTGTCCGGATTCTTCCCCGGCGCCAGGCTGAGGAACCGGAACCGCCCGGTGAAATCCGCCGGGTTGAGCAGCACCGTCTGCCCCTCCTCCGTCAGCATGGAGGTGATGCCCGCCAGGTTTTCCCGTCCATTCGCCGTCACACAGATGTTCTGGTCGGGGGACAGGAGATACACGTTGTTGATAAGCGTGCTGGATTCCATCTTCTCCCGGAGGAGTTCGACGACCAGGCTCTCCTTGCCCTTTTCGCCGGTACTGAAAGCCACCAGGTTTTTCTGGCTGACAATGTCCTCCGACAGCCCGAGCAGCTCGTCGATAAGCATCTCGCCCGCGTGCTCCACCTGCTGGAGGGCGTCCCAAGCCTGCCTGTCGTCCCGCTGCCGGATTTCCGCCTCCATCCGCCTGGTGCCCAGGCGCACGCACAGCAGGAACACCAGCAGGCAGCCCGCCAGCAGGAGCAGCAGCTTCCGGAATACACGGACATTCCGGCGTATTTTCACGCGCCGCTTTCTCATAGTCCTCCGCACACCGCCCCTCGTCGTTTTCGCCCCGGCGCCTGTGGCCGCCGGCTGCCGCTTTCGACCAAATCCGAGAGGATTCCGCTACGCTCCCGGATTTTCGCCGCGATTTCCACCATTATAGCATAAAGCGCCGGGTTTGACAGCCGCGGTGGTGCTGGAAGATTTTCCAATCACCCCACGATGCCGCTGCGCTCCACGCTTTCCGTGAACTTCTTCTGGGCGAAAAAGTACACCACCATGGGCGGCAGGATAGCCAGCAGGCACCCGGCCTGCATGCGCAGCATGGTCAGCTCCAGATCCTTGCCGGAAACGAACTTCCACATGCCCTCCCGCAGATGGGACAGGGCCACCGTGACCGTCTTGGTCTGATCCATCAGCATGGAGGAGATGTAATAGTCGTTCCAGTACCAGACCATGGACAGCAGGATGCCGGTCAGATAGATGGCGGCCGCGTTGGGTACCATGACCCGCAGGAAGGTTTTCAGCGGCCCGCAGCCGTCGATGAGCGCCGCTTCCTCCAGCTCCTTGGGCATGCCCCGGAAGGACTGGCGGAAGATGTAGATGAACAGCCCCGAGCGGATCCCCATGCCGAACAGGGCGGGCAGATACATGACGAAGGGGGTGTTGATAAGCTTTACCTGCCCCTCCATGCCGAAGATGGTACGCGTCAGTTCCGCGATGCCCAGCACGTCGAAGTTGGAGAACTTTAAGAACATGGGGATCATGGTGGTCTGGGGCGGCACGATGATGGTGAACAGCACCAGGCCGAACAGCAGGCTGCGCCCCCGGAATTTGTACCGGGCGAAGCCGTAGCCCACCACCGAGGTGACCGCCACCTGGAGCAGGGCCGCCACCATGTTGATCCCCGCCGTGTTGGCCAGCGCCTTGGGATACTCCATCACGTCGAAGGCCTGCTTGATGTTGTTCAGGGAGAAATGCTTGGGGATCCACACGATGGAGGGATCGAGGATGTCCGCGTCGCTGCGGAAGGTGGTGCTGAGCATATACAGGATGGGATAGAGGATGACATAGCCGATGCCGATGAACAAAAACAGCCGAAAAATCGCCCACAGCCATGTTTTTCCCTTGTTCAGCCGGGCCTTGGTCAGGATGTCGGAGGAAACCTTCGCGGTTAGCCGATCCGTCAGTTGCATGGGATTTCCTCCTTTACTCCACACTGTAGAAAATCTTCTTGGACACCAGCCCGAGGATGGCCCCCAGCACGGCCATAATGGCCGCGAAATAAATCCAGGTCATGGCCGCCGCGTAGGAATAGTGCAGCTGGCTGGTCTCGCTGAGAATATACTGCATCAGCCCGTTGGAATAGCTGGTGAAGCTGTCGATGATGGTGAAGATGACGTTGACCAGGATAATGGGGCTGATCATGGGCACCGTGATTTTCCAGAAGGATTCCCACGCCGTGGCCCCCTCCACGCTGGCCGCCTCATACAGGCTGCCCGGGATGGACTGAAGCCCCGACAGGAACAGGAGAATCTGGATGCCCGACATCCACGTCATGTCGAAAATCCGGTCGATGACCGAGGTCATGAAGGACAGCAGCTCCTCCGGCACCCCGATTTGAAACAGGACGCTGGATATGTCCACCGAGGACACCATGTATACCGAGGTGGTGTCCGATATGCTGTGCACCGCGCCGTCCCCCTTGATCACCGACAGCAGCACCGTGGAGGAGAGCATCAGCGGCAGGAAGAACAGGGTGCGGGCCGCCCCCCGCCCTTTGAACTTCTGGTTGAGAATCACGGCCACGAACAGGCTGAACACCAGAATGATGGGCACCTGATACACCAGATCGCCGAACGCGGCGGACAGCTTGGGCAGAAATGCGTCGTCCTCCAGCAGGGCCTGCTTGAAAAACTGCACGCCCACGAAGGGCCGATCCAAGCCGCCAGCCCGCACCGATACGTTCTGGAAGGCGTAGAGCAGGGAGTTGACGATGGGCGACAGGAAGAAGATCAGGAACCCGATGATCCACGGCAGAATGAACAGGTAGCCCGTGCGTTCGTTCCGCTTTTCCAGCGTGGACAGCTTTCTCATGCCGCTCCCTCCCCTCTCTGAAACACGGCGAAGTCCTCCGGCCCCACGGTGCCCAGCTCCCCGGCGTAGGCCTCCTTGCCGTAGTTGACCACCACCGTGACGCCGTCCGCGTAGTCCACCCGCGCCACGCCGTCGGCGGGCTGGGTGTGGTTGACGATGGCGCGGCCCTTTACCTGAGCGTACAGGCCGCTCAGCCGGGCGTAGTACCCGGCCGCCTCCTCCTGCCAGTCGCGGTAGTTGGAGTTGTAAATGCCCTGCAGGTAGGTGTCCTCCACCCGGTCGAAGTTCTGGCTGTTGAACACGTACTGCAGCGACGCCCCCGTCTCCGCCGCGTAGAGAAACTGGGTGTGCGCGTCGGCGCTCAGGTTGACCGCCGGCACCGAATAGCTCTTATACCCGTGCAGCACCAGCTGGTAGAAGGGCACCCGCCGGCTCTCGATGTCGAACCGGCTGTGCTCCGCCGGCGCCCCTGCCACGTAATCCACGTAAGGGAGCAGGAAGGCGTTGACGTCGTCAGCCATCACCGGCCCCGCCTGCGCGGCCTTCCGGAACGCCTCGACATACGAGGCCTGGATGCCCAGCCGGTCGTGCCCGCCCTTGCGGAAGTCGGAATACAGCTCGCTGCCCGCCGTGCCCAGCCCCAGCCCCGCGTAGGCATAGTCGGTCTTTTTCAGCACCTTGTCCAGCACCTCCCCGTATTTCAGGGGAGAGAGCAGGTACCAGGGGGCCAGCCGCTCGTTATAGAAGCCGCTGATAAAGCTGTAGGAATACTGCAGCGCTGGGGCCGCGGTGACGGTGCGGGCCACGCTCGAGGACTTGGAGAACCCGTTGCCGGTCTTGTAGAAATCCACCAGGTTCACCCCGGCGAACACCCGGTCCCCGTTAGCCTGCGCCGTGTCGAACAGGGCGGCGAACTCTTTCTTGGAACCCAGCTTGCTTTCCAGCCGGCCGCCCGTCGGCAGCTTGCCCATGTAGCCCCCGTCCTGCCAGCCGCGGTAATCCACCGTCAGCCCCTTCAGCCCCGCCTGCCGCAGCTCTCCGAGCATGGCGGTCATCTGGGAATAGGTGGTCAGCGGCACGACGATGTCGGCGGGGATCCAGAACACGCTCCCCCGTCTCTCCAGCGCGCCGTAGCTGGTGATGTAGAAGGGCAGGTCGTCCCCGAACTCGCTGCGGGTCATTCCCTGCTCCTCGGCAAGCAGCCGCTGGTAGCGGGAGGCCATGTCGAAATAGGTGCCCGCCCCCTCCAGCGGATAATACCGCAGGGACAGCGCGTCGGTCTCGGCTGGGCGGCTGGCGTAGGCCAGCACCTCCCGGGCGTTGCGGTCGCTGCTGTTCAGGGTCATCCGATCCGCCGGGCGGTACAGGAAGGAGAAATACCCCATGTTCCGCTTTTCCTTGAGATTGGACAGCTGGGCGTTGGCGGTGGCCAGCCCGGCCCCCTTGTCCGCCACCACCAGCAGGCCGCCCTCCTGCCGATGGATGCCGAGCACCGGCAGCCGCGCCGTCTCGGAGGCGTAGGTGTCCCGGATTTTGGTGGTCACCCGATCCCGGCCGTAAATCGGCTGGGCATAGGCGCTGGGCGCCCGGGCCGCGTCCGCGAAGTCGATGAGGGCGCCGGAGCCGTCCGGCACCAGGAGATAGCCCTCGTCCCCCGCCGCGCCGCTGCCGAAGAAGGGCAGCACCGCAATGGTCGAGAGGGTGTACTCCCCTTCCTCTTTCACCCCGTCCATCGGCACGGATACCTCCAGGTAATCCGCCCGCAGCGTGTACCGCAGAGGCACGGTGATCCCCTGCTGGGGGAAGCGGTAGGTAAACTGCACCCCGTCGGCCGTTTTCTGGCAGGTCATCCCGCCCTTGTTGAGCGAACCGACGGTGCTGATAAGCTCGTTTTGCACGAACTGCTTGTCATAGAAGGTGATTTTCATCTGGGCGGAGGCCAGCACCTTTTCCTGCCCCGTGGGCTTCTCCCCCAAATATTCCGGCGGGTTGGTGTACCAGAAAACCCCTTTCGCCTTGTGATACAGCGCCGCGTTCCCCGTCGCCGAGTCGGCGTAGAGGATGAGCGCCGCGTTCTCCGCCACCGGTGTCAGTCCCTTGGTGGCCAGCTCCTCCACCGCCTGCGCGGAGGGGGGAGCGGGCTGGGCCGCGGCCGGCAGGGCCGGCACGCCGCTGAGCGTCAGGCCGCAGACCGTCAGCAGGGCCAGCACCAGCAAACCGATTCGTTTCATTTGTGCAAGCCCCCTCTCAGCGGAACCGGAAGTTCAGTTCGTTAAATATGGTCAGAATGAAGGACACCACGTTTTGCCCCAGGGTGAACATCAGCACCAGCAAGAACAAAATCAGCGCGATGCCCACCACGGTGAACGCCATGGTCAGCACGTTCTTGGACAGGCTGAACTGGTGCATGGTCATCATCCCGATGAACAGCAGCACCGCCACCCACACGGTGATGAGCGTCATGGCCGCCTGATAGAACATGGCCTCGTTGTTGGTCAGGAAGTGGCTTAACACCGTCATGGGGATGGAAAACAGCACATAGGGCAGCAGGGAATAGCAGGTGGCCACCCAGATTTCGGAAAACCGCCCCTTGCCGTCGAGCAGGGTGCAGAGCATCCAGTTGGCCACGCACCAGACGATGACCAGCCCCACCGTGCCCGCCAGGATACCGAAGATGTTGACGTCCTCCAGGTTCTTGTCCTTGAACAGGTACCCGGTGCCCACCTGGCTGACGACCGAACAGACGTAGAACAGCGCCAGCAGAAGGGTGGCGTATTTCACCGAACCCTTTTTGTTGAACTTCATTTCCTCGAAGGCGGTCACCGGATGGACGAGCAGATAGAAGAGATACCGGGCCTTGGACATCTGCGCGTAATTCATGCGCCCTTCCTCCTCTCTCGGATCCGGCGAAGCAGCCGCGGGAATACCCGGAACTTTTTACACAGCCAACCCGCGACTATCAGCAGCGCGAGTCCCAGCGCGATAGCGTAGAAGTTGGCCCGGATTCCCGCCTTGCGGATATCCCCGTAGGCGCTGGAATACCCGTCGGTGTCGTTGCACTTTTCGAAATACTCGACGGCCTTCTCGCTCTCCCCCACCTGGTACAGGGCCTTGCCGATGCCCCGGTTGGCCAGGACGGACAGGCTGTTGTACTTGAGGATCTCGTACCAGTAGGGCAGGGAATCCTGATACCGCCCGTCGGTGTAGATGTCGATAGCCGTGTGCAGCGTCTCGCCGTAGGGGGTCAGCTCAAATACGGTAATGGCATTGCGCTGGGCGTCCAGCACGAACACGTTGTTTCCCACACCGCAGAGGCCCACCGGCTCGGTGAACGCCCCCTCCAGGGAGCCGCTGCATCCAAAGACGGTCAGCAGGTCGCATTCCTGGTTGTACTGGAAAATCCGGCTGCGGCTCCGGTCGAGGACGGTGATGTACTTGCCGTCGATAACGTCGATGGCCGTCAGCGCCGTCTCATAGGTCTCGCCCTGGAGCTGGAAGGTGCCAGTATCCCCGAAAAACAGCTTGTCGTTGGAGCTGGAGCGCAGGATGTTCTGCCCCAGGGGGTTAAGCTTGCGCACCCGCTCGCTGGGACTGGAGGCCGCCTCGGTGGTCAGATAGACAAAATCCTCGCTGTCGATTTGGATGGAGGAATACTGCACCGGCACATACCGCCGCATCCGGCTTTTCTGCGCGCTGGTCATGAAGTTCTTCCAGAAGAAATCGGCCAGCAGAGACAGGCTGACCTCCACCTTATTGCTGCCGTAGAAGCCGGCGAATTCCCCGTCCGGGCTGAAAATCACCGCCCCCTGGTATACCCCCTCGACCAGCACGTACACCGTACCCGCCGAGGTGACCACCAGGTCCCGGGGCTTGAATTCCGTGTTCGCCCCGAACAGGTCGCTGTCCGGCTTTCCCAGAATCCGCAGGACGTTCCCGTCCCCGTCCGCCACCAGCACCCGCTTGTTGCCGGTGTCGGCGATGTAGTAAATCCCGTCCGCCGTCACAAAGACGTTGCGGGGGGCGTTCAGCGTCTCGGTTTTGTCCCCGTTGCGGAAGGTGGACAGCGCCTTGGCGCTCTTCCGATCGGCCGCCAGAGCCACGATCCGGTTGTTGCCGGTATCCGCCACGTAGAGCCGCCCCGCCGCGTCCTTGAAGATGTCCTGGGGCGCGTTGAAGGCCCCCACCCCCAGCATCTGCCCGTCTATCGTCCCCACCGGGACATACGCGTCCGGCGCCGGGGTCGGGCGGCTGTATCGGTCGTAAACATAGCTGTTGTAGGGGACGCTGGCCGAGGCCGGCAGGCCGGGCAGAAGCAGAACCGCGCACAGCCCCGCCGCCAGCCGTGGCAGCCATTTGTGTCGCCACATGTGCATAGGTCCATTACTCCTTTAATCCGGATTGGGCCATGGTTTCGATGACCTGGCTCTGGGAGAAGGTGAAAATCAGGATGGGCGGGATCATCAGCAGCACCGCCGCCGCGGCCCCCACGCCCACCCGGGAGATACCGCCCTCGCTGATCTGTCGGAACATGGTGGGCAGCACCTTTAGGGACTCGTCGTAGATGAACTGGGTGCCCTCGTAGTTCCAGATGCTCTGGAAGGCGAAGATGATGCAGGTCATCCAGGCGGGCTTGACGTTGGGCATGACGATGCTCCAGTAGGTGCGGAAGGTGCCCGCGCCGTCCACCTTCACCGCCTCGATCATGCTGTCTGGCAGCACCGAGATGAACTGCTTCATCAAGAACAGCCCGAGGGACGAGCCGATGGCCGGCAGAATCAGGGCGAAATAGGTGTCGATCATGTGCAGGGTGGACATGACGAGGTACAGCGGCAGCGCCGTCACCTCGGTGGTGAACAGCAGGGAAAGCACCACCACCTGGAAGAACGTCCGGCTCCCCGGGAAGGTCGCCTTGGCCAGCGGATAGGCCGCCATGGAGGCGATGATGACATGGGCCGCCGTGGCGATAATCGACACCAGCAGGGAGTTGAATATGTACCGGGTGAAGGGCACCCAGGAGTTGGCCACCAGCTGGGTCAGCTGATAGAAGTTTTCGGTGGTGGGCCGGTTGACAAAAAACCGGGGCGGAAAGAGGAAGATCTCCTCCATCGGCTTGAAGGACTGCAAAATCGCGTAGATGAACGGCAGCAGCATAAACCCGCCCACCAGGATGAGGATCACCAGGATGAAGACGTCGCCGCCTATCTTCCGGTTGAGTTTTTTGGAAGCTATCCGTGCCATAAGCTCATTCCCTTATCATCAGTTGGTGTAACCCCGCAGCAGCCGGCGGATGACCTGGTTGGTCAGCAGCATCATCAGGAACAGCACCGTTGCAATGGCGCAGGCGTACCCCATCTCATACCGCAGGGTGCCGTAATCCAGGATGTGCGTGACGATGGTGCTCGTGGAATAGTCGGTGCTGGGAAAGCCGGTCAGCGCCATGCAGATCCGGCCCACCGAGAAGGAGGAGCTTATCTGCATGACCGCGGAAAAGAGCAGCGACGGCCCGATGGCCGGGATGGTGATCTTGACGAACTCCTGGAACCGGTTGCGGATGCCGTCGATGGCCCCCGCCTCGTACAGGCTGCGGTCCACCCCCTGCAGTCCGGCGATGAAGGCCAGGAAGCTGGTGCCCAGGGAGAGCCACAGCTGCACCACGATGACAATCCCCAAATCGTAGCGGGGATCGGTCAGCCACAGTATCGGCTCGTTGATGACGCCCAGCTGCATCAGCAGGCCGTTGGCCATGCCGTAAGCGTCGCCGCTGAAGATGAAGCTCCAGATAACGTACAGGGCCCCCGAGATGGAGGGCGCGTAAAACACCAGGGTGAACAGGTTGCGCGCCCGCACCGGCAGCTCGTTTATCAGCCAGGCGAACACCAGGCAGAGGAAGTAGCTCAGCGGCCCGGTCAGCAGGGCGAATATCAAGGTGTTCTTCATGGACAGCCAGAACACATCGTCGTCCAGGAACAGCCGCATGTAGTTGAACAGCCCCCGGAACTGGGGCGGCTCCAGCAGGTTGAAATAGGTGAAGCTCATCACAATGGCCAGCACCACCGGGATCACCGTGAACACGGTGAAAATCACGGCGTAGGGCGCGACCATCAGGTAATTGTCCCGGTTCTTCCGGATTTCCCGCCCGTACCAGCGCAAGCTCTTCTTTTTGCGGGCCTCTTTCTCCATTGTCCGTCTCCGTCCTTTCAAAGCGCGGGATAAACCACAACTCTAGGCAAGCGCTGAATGCATCAGGCCTAGCGGCTCAGCGGCGGCTTGACGGGGGAAATCCCCTATACCAGGCCAACCACTGGATTTCATCATCGCTTACCTAGTCCAGGCCGAACTCCACCCGCTTGCGCTGGATCTCGGCGTTCATTTCCTTGTTGTACTTATAAAGGATTTCCCGGGCGTTGGAATAGTAAATGGTCACGTTGCGGAACGCGTTGTACAGGTTCCGGGAAATGTAATAGCTGGCCGGCACCTGGGGGATCCCCTTGACGTTCTCCCACTGGCCCAGCAGGGTTTTCTGCTGGGCCTTGGTCCAGGGCAGCAGCTTGAGCGCCTCCAGGTTGGCCGTGTCGTACCGGGCGGAAGCGCCCAGCAGCGCCTCAATGGTGCGTCCGTAGGCCGCCTGGGTCTGCGAACTGGCAAACCACTTGACGAACGCCCAGCCGTTCTCCTTGTCGCACTTGTTGAAGATGACCGCGCTGGTGCCGGTCAGCCCGGCCGCCCGGTTCAGGCTGCCGTCCTCTCTGGGCGTGCCCGGCAGCTGCCGCATCTCCCACAGGCCGCTAAGCTCCGGCGCACCGACGCACAGCTGGTTGTACAGGGTGTATCCCGCGATGCCGATCGGCATCTCGCCGGTGCGGAACCGGTTGTAAAAATCGAAATCCTGGGGCAGGCCGTACTTGGTGTAAAAATCGGTCCACTCCCGGAAGGCCTCCAAGGCCTCGGGCTTGTCGAAATTGGTGGACGACCGGCTGTCGTCGAAATAGTTGAGCCCCTTCTGCAGCAGCAGGGTGTCGAACATGGCGCTGGTGCCCGAGCCTGCGCCGGTGGCGTCGATGACTACTTTGGGAAGCCCCACGTTCATGTTCTTCTGCTGGATAACCGGAATCATCTCATACAAATCCCGCCAAGTTTCCGGGGCCTTCAGCCCCAGCTCCTCCAGGATGTCGGTGCGGCAGAACAGCATCTGGAAGCTGCCGGTCAGCGGCATACCGTAGACCCCGTTCTCATAGGAGTAGGGCACGAAGCTCTCCGGCGAGAACTCGGCCGCCGCCTCCTCAAAATCCGGGAACTGGCTGAGATTGACCACCGCATTGCGCACCGCCAGATTGACCGGCTGATCCTGGGCGATGAACAGGGCGATATCCGGCCCCCGCCCGGCGAAGGTGGCCTGAATCATGGAATCTTTGGCCAGCTTGATGTTCACCGGAATCCCGGTCTTGGCCGTGAAATTCTCATCCACCAGCTCCTTGATGATCTGCACCTGATCCCGCCCGAGGCCAATCCACACATCGAGGGCCTCGGCCGCGGCGGTAGTATCTCCGATGGAGTTGTAATCCATGACAAAGGAGCCGGCGAACTGCTTCGCCATGTAGGACAGGGTCTGGAAGAACCCGGCGTTGGCCTTCGGCACGGCCACGTCTTCCGACTGGATGCGCAGATAGTCGATTTCCAGCGGCTGATTTTTCAGGTTGAGCATCCAAGCCGACAGGCTGGAGATGTTGCTGCTGAAATTGGACAGCCGCTGGGGGATGGTGTCCACATCCTTTAGGAATCCGTCCAGCTGCACCACCAGCCGGTCGATGTTGGCCGTATCCCCGTCCCGGATGCCGGAGGAGGCCTGTATGTTCTCATAAGCGGCCTGGAGCCGGTCGCGCACCGCCGTCATCTCCTCCCGCAGCCCCGGGATTTCCTTTTCCAGGGCGTAGTCGCGGAACAGATCGGGCTGGGTGCCGGTGACCATGAGGATCCGGCGGTACAGGGTGTTGAGCTCGAGCACGCATTCCTGCAGCTCCGCCGTGATGGCCGCCGAATCGCCGGGCACCACCTCCATGCGGATGGTGTGGGTGCCCACTCCCAGATAGAAGCGGTAGGGTTTTTCATCCCCGAGCGTCTTTATGTACCAGTCGGGCGAGAACCCGAAGGGCACCTGCATCATCTCCGCGAACGGCACCTTGCCGTCGATGGTGATCCGTCGGTTGGAAGGATAGGCCCGCTGATAATTCTGCCGCGCCCTCACCGCGATGTTGTAATACCCCGCCTGCGTCACGTTGAAGGACCATTCGATCCACTGTCCCGGCGTGGACCAGTTGTAGGATCCGATAGTGTTGTACCGCATCAGCACTGGGTCGGAGGGATAGGTGTTGGCGTTGGAGCGGTCGTACATGGGGGCCAGCGCCGAGGAGGATTTCAGTGTCGCATCCTCGCCCTGCAGCTCGATGACCTCGTTTTTCAGCTCCATCCCGTTGCGGCTGTCCGATACCGCCACCGCGTAGGGCTCCGCCGTTTTGAGGTTGCGCAGCACGATTTTCTCCAGCACGAAATCCGTGCGGATGCCGGTGAGCTTCAGCGTGTTCTCGCCTTTTTTAAAGCAGAAGACATACGGCTCGTTGAGCACACCCTCCGCATCCTGGAAAAAGGCGCTTTGCCATTCCAGCACCTGGGTCTGACCCGGCCGGATTTCGTTGCCCGCTTTGTCGTACTTTTTCTCTGTGGTCTGGTTGCGCCACAGCTTGCTCAGGGACAGACTGCCCGCGCTGCGGGAGGGGGTCTGCCCGTTTATCTCCATCGACAGCTCGATGGCGTTGTTCTTGCTTTCCAGCGCGTAATAGACAAGCTCCACCGCGTACAGGCTGATGTCCGGCAGCTGGAAAGTCCAGGTCACGCTGCCGTCCGTCTCGCCCTCCTTCCACTGGAGGACGTTGTCCCGCCCCTCGAAGGTGGGCAGCACCGTCAGCCCATCCCCTTCCTTTGAAGAGAAGGCGGCTGCCGGAATCTCGGCGGCGTCCGTGCGCCGAGGCACCGACGCGTATTGCGCGATATATTGGCGGTAGGTCATGTCGGCGGTGTCCGCGTCCCGGCTCTGCGCCGCGCCTCTCCCGCCTTCGGAGGAGGAAGCGGCCGCAGCCTTCGCCGGCAGCGAAACCCCCGGTGTCCCCGTCAGCAGCAGCGCCGCCGCGAGGCCCAAAACAGCCGCCCGCTTCAAACCGGTGATCCTTTTCAATGGGAACCCCTCCTACGATCATCTAAACCCGCGGCGGGGCTTTCCGCCGCAATTTCATGATACTAGGATGGGGAAAGCGTGTATATCGTCCATTTTCCAAAATCCTCAAAAATCCGGCCGATTTTCCCACAAACCCGCCCTCCGCGGCAAATTTGACGATGCCGGAAAATGGACGATATACATTTCCCCTTATCTATTGTAGGCTTAAGGCAGAGGAACCCAACACTACATAGGGAAAGGGAGATTCCACGCTATGAAACATCCTTTGAAGAAGCTGGCCTCGGCGGTCCTGGCGACGGCCCTGCTGGCCTCCTGCATGTCCGTCGGCTTTCTGGCAAGCGCCGCGGGCAGCTACGTGTTCACTGACAAATTCGGAGATAACAAATTTCCCAAAGCGGTCAGCGTCTTCGTCCAGGGCGGCGGCGCCACGGACAAGTGCTATGGCTTTACAACCAACGCCCCCATGGTGGAATCCATGCCCGACGACCGCGAACAGGTGATGATGAAATGCATGACCGAGGTGGAAAGCTCCATCACCTACGAATTCAAAGAGGGCTTCACCTCTTTTGAATACATCGGCTACGGCGGGGGCGGCTGGGCCGGTATCTACGGCAAAAGCGGCCTGTTCAAAATCCAGTGGTCGGATACCCTGGGCGGCACCTACCGGGACTTTAAGCAGCTGGTTGTCGGCCCCAACAAGGGGAAGAGCACCGATCTCGCCGTGGGCGAAATGACCCTGGATCGGCCCGACCAGGACTCCGCCGGCCTGGCGTACTTCTATTCCAACAAGATCCCCTCTGCCGCCAAGTACCTGCGCCTGTGGTTCAAGGGGGCCGGCACTGGCGACTCGTACTATGAGCAGTGGCAAGCCGCCTTGGTGAGCCTGAACGTCAAGGCCAACGGCGCCGATCCCGACGCTGGGAAGCCGGCGCCCACCACCAAGCCCACCGAAGCCACCACCAAGCCGAACAGCACCACCGTCAAGCCGGACGGCACCACCGAGGCCAAGCCCGTGGACGCCACCACCGCGCCCTCCGAAACCGCCGCCCCCTCGGATGAGACCACCACCGCTTATACCGGCGCCACCGACGAATTCGGCAACCCCGTGCGCACCACCGCCGCCACCACCGCCGCTCCGGTGGTCATCACCTCCTCCAACGCGGCGTTCAAAATCGACGAAAGCTGGAAAACCATCACCGTTCCCGCCGGATCCACGGTCGGCGACCTGGCCAAGGCTCTGACCATCGCGGCCGGCTACGAAATCAAGCTGTTCGACAACGCCAGCAATCCCATCACCTCCTCGTCCGCCGAGCTGACCAAGGATACACTGGTGCGTCTGTATAAGGACGGCAAGGTAGCTTTGACCTATACCATCAGTCCAGAGGGCGAGTCCTCCTCCGGCTTCCCCCTGTGGGCTATCTTCGCCATCATCGGCGGCGTCATCATCGTCGCCGGCGTGGTGCTCCTGATTGTCTTCCGCGACAAAATCTTCAAGAAACGCGTCTAAACGATAACATGGCTCTGCGGAATCAACCGCAGAGCCATGTTCTTTATCGAGAGGCAGCAAAAGACCGGGCGGTCTTTTGCTTGGCGATATTGCGTGCTTTGACGCCATGGGGCCAGGTTAAGCCTCCCGGTTTTCCTCAGTCCACGGCAGTCCCCAGGCGGACAGACCCGTCCTCCTCCCAAAACAATTCCTTGAGCTCCAGGTACTGCTCGTTGCCGGGCAGCCGCTCGCAGAACGAAAAATACCACTTTCCCCGGAAAGCAAATACCTCGCTGCAGGAGGGAACATGCGCGTTGTCGCCGGAATGGTCTTCCGCGCCCAGCAGTAAACCCTTCTCCCGCCAGCCGCTTATGGGATTGTCTGAAACCGCGTAGGCGGAACCCTTGCCGCAGTTGGTATAGAACAAATAATAGCGCCCCTGTCGCTTCATCACAAACGGGGATTCCGCGCATTCCGTGCAGCCGGGCAGCCGGATGATTCCCGCCTCCTCCCAGTGGATCCGATCGCGGGAGGAAGCAACGCCTATCGCCGCGTGCAGCTGTCCGGCTTCGTCTTTCCATCGGGTGCAGACATAGAGGTAATATTGGCCGTCGTCATCCAAAAACACCATGGGGTCCCGGCAATCCGACCATCGATCCTCCCGCCAGTCAAACCATGTGCCGGGCACAAACACCGGATTGTCCGGCCAGCGCTCCCAGCTTTGCAGATCCGTTGAGGTTGCCATACAGATGGTCTGGGCGATTTCAAAGTTAACGCCCGTGTAATACATAAAATAACGCCCCTTATCGAGCAGCAGAGAGGGCGACCATACCGAGTAGCTGTCCGGGCCGCCCTTTTGAACCGACAAACAGGGCCGCCGTATCTCCCAGTGAATCAAATCCGTGCTGACCGCGTGCCCCAGCGTATCCGCCATGCGTTCCGGCCAGTCGTAGCCTATGCGGCCCCGGTTGTAGAACAGATGCACCCTGTCGACTTCCACCACAAAGGTATGGTCGGCCAGGCTGATACCGGGCTCGGTGAATTTCCCGCGAAGGGGGAATTCCCCGCGTTCCAAGGCTTCCAGATGGAGAAACGCGCGGCGCATCAGATTCTCCTCGTCCAGCCCCTCCGGGCGGTCAAAGCGCCAGCCCGGTACGTTGCCGCGATGGATAACATCCGCCCGGTCGGCCAGCGCGTCGATCGAGGCCACGGTTTTGATGGTTTCAAAGTCCTCGGCGGTGCGAAAGGGCGCGACGCGGCTTTTCAGATCACAATAGTACCGATGGAAAGTCATGGTCCCTCCTATCCGACGGAGCGTTTGTCCGCCTCAACGGGTGATTTCTTTTTCCCAAGACCTGTGCGAAAGAAGAATAGCAGAACCGAGAGAATATTAAAGATTTCATTGGCCATGCCGCCGATGGAAAACGCCATGCAGTTGTACACCAGCCACGCCGGCGAGACGCCGAGCAGCTGCACCCAGCGGATACTGCGCGGATGATTCATCCACATGGCGACCGTCATGAGCAGCAGCACCGCCAGCAGCCATAGGCTGACGATGCCTTCCCAAGTCAAAACGCTGACCGCCGTGTAGGCCGCCAGCAAAGCCGCCAGCCATACCGGGCTTCGCGCCCACCCGCGTTCCTCCCGTAAATACACAACAAGAGCGCGTAGCACGCAAACGGCATTGAGCAGCACGCCCGGCATCTGCCCCAGCAAGCCAAAATGAAGAGTAAACAGCGCCGTCCCCAGCATTTGCATAAAAAATAACTGCCGATTCTTTTTGCACTGAAAGGACAGCACCACCAGGGCCGCCGCGGCCACTCCCACTCCCTGCGTAAGAAATGGATACAGACTATCACCACCAAACTACGCATTTTATAAACCGGTTTAATTTCATAGTATACGTATTCTGCAAATAAAGTCAATATAATATCCTATAAAATTCTATATTTTTAGAATTCTGATATAAAATTATTCAAAACACGATAAAACGGTTAAATCCAACCCGCTTTCCCGCAAAAGAAAAGCCGCCGCATGGGAATGCATTCCCATGCGGCGGCTTTGGCGCGGACGGAATCAGTCTTCCGCCTGCTGCTTGGCGTTTTTCTGCGCCTTAATGACCTTAAGCCGGGAAAAATCCTCCCGTTCCTTCTCTTCCAGGGAATCGGTGATGAACTTCACGGTGCTGGTCAGGCGGGGGATGATGATATTCTTCAGGGCGTTGGCCCGTTTCTGGGTCTTGTTGACGGCGGTGGCCAGGCGGTACACGCTGTTTTCCACCTCCGCCAGTTCGGCGGTCAGCTTCTTCACACGGTCGAACTTGATGTACGCCTCGTCCACCAGGGAGCTGGTGGACATGAAACCATAGCGAAGGGAAACCGGCTCGGCGTCCAGCTTGACCATGGGGATTTCCACCCCCATGACGCTGCGCACCGTCAGCTCGAGGCCGTTTTCCACCGGCACCGACGCGGCGATGTCGTCGCAGACGCCGTGGGCCACGTTGGCCCGCTGCAGCGCCTGATACGCCTCCGCGTAGCAGGAGTCGATCTGGGACTGGATCACCGCGGCCCGGTCAATGAGCTGCATCATTTCCCGGACAATGATGTTCCGCTTGCGATCCAGCAGTTCAAAGCCCACCTTGGCTAAATCCAGGGATTTTTTGGTGTTGATGAGGTTGCCCTTGGTCGGAAAAACTTGATCAGCCAAGTGAAATCACCGCTTTCATACAGGAGTGAGGACGGCCGACGGGCGGCGCCGCGTCAGTGCACCTTCAAGGGCTGGGCCGTCACGGCGGCTTCGGGATGGTAGTGGGCATCCAAGGTCTTGTCGTCTACCCGATCCAGCTCTTCCCTGGGCAGGGTGGAGAGCAGCCGCCATCCCAGATCCAGGGTCTGGTCAATGGAGCGGTTTTCATCAAAGCCCTGGTTGATGTACTGCTGATCGAACATCCGGCCGAACTCCAGCAGCTTCTTGTCGCCCGGCGACAGCTCCTCCTCGCCGATGACCGAGGCCAGAGAGCGGGCTTCCTGCACCCGGGCATAGCAGGCGAACAGTTGATTGGACACCGCCGCGTGATCCTCCCGGGTGAACCCCTCGCCGATGCCGTCCTTCATCAGACGGGACAGGGAGGGCAGCACCGACACCGGCGGGTAAATCCCGCTGTTGTCCAGGCTGCGATCCAGCACGATCTGGCCTTCGGTGATATAACCGGTCAAATCGGGAACCGGATGGGTGATGTCGTCGTTGGGCATGGTGAGAATCGGGATTTGCGTCACCGACCCCTTGCTTCCCTTGATCATGCCGGCCCGCTCGTACAACGACGCGAGGTCGGAATACAGGTAACCGGGGAAGCCCTTCCGCCCGGGGATTTCACCCTTGGAGGCCGAGAATTCCCGCAGCGCCTCGGCGTAGGAGGTCATGTCGGTCATGATGACCAGAATGTGCATCCCCAAATCGAAGGCCAGGTATTCCGCGGCGGTCAGCGCGCAGCGGGGGGTGAGGATCCGTTCGATGATGGGGTCGTTGGACAAGTTTAAGAACATGGCAACCCGTCCGAGCACACCGCTTTCTTCGAAGGAACGCTTGAAGTATTCGGCCACGTCGTTCTTGACGCCCATGGCCGCGAAAACGATGGCGAAATCGGAACCCGATTCGTCGGCGATTTTCGCCTGCCGGACGATTTGGGCCGCCAACTCGTTATGCCGCATGCCGGAGCCGGAGAAAATAGGCAGCTTCTGGCCCCGGATCAGGGTCATCATGCAGTCGATGGAGGAGATGCCGGTCTCGATGAAGTTCCGGGGATACACCCGGGACACGGGGTTGATGGCGGTGCCGTTGATGTCCCGTTGCTCCACCGGAAAAATATCGCCCAGGCCGTCGATGGGGCGACCGGAGCCGTCGAAGATACGGCCCAGAAGCTCGGGCGACAGGGGCATTTCCACCGGGTGGCCCAGCAGACGGGTGCGGGTGTTGTCCAGGGCGATGCCATTGGTGCCTTCGAACACCTGGATAACCACCCGTTCCCCCTCCATCTGGACGATACGCCCGGCCCGTTCGGTGCCATTGTCCAGGCGGATGGAAACCGTTTCCTCGAAGGTGGCGTCCTTGACGCCGTCTAGGGCGATGAGGGAACCGTTGATTTCCTTGACGCCGATGTATTCGATGATCATATGGTCAGTCCCCCTCCTATCGTTTGAGCGCGGCCAGCGTGTCGTCGATTTCCTTGTAATAGCCGTCCAGCAGCTCCAAATGGTCGTTGGGGACGTCGTATTTGATGCGGCTGACCTTGTCGAATAAGCCGAGCGCGAGTATCTGCGACAGGGGCACCGATGCCGCCACGATGGCCTGCGCCGCCTTGTGCAGGTACAGGATGACCCGCATCATTTTCAGCTGCTTTTCCAGCGGGACATAGGTGTCGTCCTGATGATACGCGTTCTGCTGCAGGAAGCCGACCCGGATGACCCGGGCGGTCTCGATGACCAGCTTTTGATCGTCGGGCAGCACGTCGGAGCCGATGAGCTTGACGATTTCCATCAGCTGGTTCTCCTCCTGAAGCAGCTGGGCGATCTGGGTGCGGCAGGCGAGGAAATCCTCCCCCACGTTCTTCTTGTACCAAGCGGTCAAATCGCCCAGATACTCGCTGTAGCTGGAGGTCCAGTTGATGGCGGGATAGTGCCGGGCGTAGGCCAGGGATTTGTCCAGCGCCCAGAAGCAGCGGGTAAACCGCTTGGTGTTCTGGGTGACGGGTTCGGAGAAGTCGCTGCCCTGGGGGGACACGGCGCCGATGATGGTCACGCTGCCGGAACCGCCGCCCAAAGGCTCCACCATGCCCGCGCGCTCATAGAACTCGGACAGGCGGGAGGGCAGGTAAGCCGGAAACCCTTCTTCAGCGGGCATTTCCTCCAGGCGGCCGGAAATTTCGCGCAGGGCCTCGGCCCACCGGGAGGTGGAGTCGGCCATGATGGCCACGTGATACCCCATGTCGCGGTAATACTCGGCCAGGGTGATGCCGGTGTAGATGGACGCCTCGCGGGCGGCCACCGGCATGTTGGAGGTGTTGGCGATGAGGCAGGTGCGATCGGTCATGGGCCGGCCCGATTTCGGGTCAACCAGCTCGGAGAACTCCTCGAGCACCTGGGACATTTCGTTGCCACGTTCGCCGCAGCCGATGTAAACGATGATGTCGGCGTCGCACCATTTGGCCAGCTGATGCTGGGTCATGGTCTTGCCGGTGCCGAAGCCGCCGGGGATGGCCGCCGTGCCGCCCTTCGCCAAGGGGAACAGGGTGTCGATGACCCGCTGCCCGGTGATCAGAGGGGCGTCGGCGTACTTCCGGCTGGCCACGGGGCGGGGGGTGCGGATGGGCCACTGCTGGCAGAGGGTCAGATCGTGATCCAGGCCGTCCTCGTCGGTGATGGTGACCACCGTGTCGTTCACCTTGTAGGCCCCGCTGGGCTTCACGGCCTTGACGGTGCCGTACAGTTGGGGAGGCACCATGCATTTATGGGTGATGATGGGGGTTTCGGGGCAGGTGGCGTACACGTCGCCGGGATGCAGGGTGTCCCCCGCCTTCACCAGCACCGTGACCTCCCACAGCTTGTCGGCGTCGATGGAGGGCACCGACACGCCCCGGTTGATAAAATCGCCGGACAGCTTCTCGATGGCCTTCAGGGGCCGCTCGATACCGTCGAAGATGTTGTCGAGAATGCCGGGACCCAGCGTGGCGCACAGCGGGCCGCCCGTGGCGTACACCGGTTCCCCGACCTTCAGGCCGGTGGTGTTTTCATATACCTGGATGGTGGTCGCCTTGGCGGTGATGCCGATGACCTCGCCCACCAGCTTTTCCTCGCCCACCAGCACCATTTCCATCATGGACAGGCCGGTATTGCCCAGCACTGTGACGACGGGGCCGTTGATGCCAAAGACTGTATTCATACCAAAAGCCCCCTTATTCTACGGTCAAGCCGGAGGTCTTGGCGAACCATTCCCGTTGGATGTCCAGCTTAGTGTCCAGGGAATCGTCCGCCAGCATGCCGGTGGCGGCGTTCAGGCCGCGCAGGCCGCCCAGGTGGATGTCCGCGGAGGTCTCCACCCGGCTGCCCGCCGGGCAGAGGGCCGTCAGGTCGGGGATCAGCGCCTCGTCCCGGGGCGCCACCTCGTACACGGTGCCCTCGGCGGGCATCCGGGCCGCCATGGCGGTCAGCGAGTCCTTGAGGGACTGGCGGTATTCCGGCGTGGCGGTATAGGCGGCCAGCTGTTCCTTCACCTCGGCAAATATGGTTTCGGTCATGTCCCGGCGCTTGCCCAGCAGCTTTTTACGGGCATCCAGCTCCCGGCGGGACATTTCGCGGCTGGCGTTGTTCTTCAGCTCCATACGCTCCCGCTGGATTAGATCATAAGCGTCCGCGAGCACTTCCTGCTCGGCTTGTGTCAGCCGCTCGATTTTATAGTCTTCCACCTCTTGGTGGATTTTCTGGCGCTGTTCCTCCGCGTAATCGGTTATCGCCTGTACGAATTTACTGACTTTCTCATCGCTGTTCGCCATACGCAGCTCCCATCTCCGGCGAGTTGTCTGCGCCGCAGAGCGGCCGTATGCCGCGGGCCTTTCGCCGGAAAAGCCCGCTCCCGCAGGGTTTAGGTAAGCGCTGAATAAATCGGCCACAGCATCTTTTCGGCGGGGATTTACTCATCGCTTACCTAGATTTTGATTCCGATGGCCTCGCGGACATACCGGGTGATGGAATCCTTGGCGCGGCCGTTGCCGTGCCGGTCGGGGATTTCCACGATAAGCGGCCGGGACCGATTGAGCTTCAGATCGTCCACGAGGTCGCCGCACATCTTCACGAGATGCTCGGTCATCAGGATGACCGCCACATCGTCCATGTTCATGGCGGCGGCCAGGGCCTGGTGCACCTCGTCGGGCTCGTGTACCACCGTGCCCTCGATGCCGGCCAGACGCATGCCTACGCAGGTGTCGTTGTTGTCACTGATGACATAAAAGCGCACGGGTACTCACTCCCTTCCGCGCGGCCGGCTATTTCAGGATGAGAATCATAATGGCGATCAGCAGGCCGTACAGGCCGAAGCCTTCGCCCAGGGCGACGAAGATGATGGATTTACCGAAAGCCTTGGGATCCTCCGCCGTGGCGCCGATGGCGGCGGGGGCGCCGGAGGCAACGGCGATACCGCCGCCGATGCCGGCCAGGCCCACAGCCAGGGCGGCCGCCAGGTATTTCATGCCGTCGCCCACGCTGGTGACAGCGGTGGCAACTTCTTCGGCGGCGGCGGGATCGTTCGCGGCGGCGGAGGCCATGAAGGGCACGGCGCAGGTGGCTGCCACAATGAGAATCAGGGTCAGGAAGTGCACGCGCATGACCTTCTTGGCGGGCTTGCCCTTCTTCACCAGGATAAAGGAAATCAGCAGGGAAACAGCCAGCAGGGCCACCGGAATCATCAAATACGCCATGTTCATAACAAGTACCTCCTAAATATAATCGATGTGCGGGAAAATCTCCCCCAATTTATTTATCAGCCGATACGGAGAGGGGCTGGAAAGCGCGGCCGTCGCCGACGTAATACCGGCTGAACATTTCATAGAACTCGAGACGCATGACCTGGATGGACACCAGCAGGGCCTCCATCCCCATGACCAGGGCGTTGCCGATAATCACCGCGATGGTGAAGCCCAGCGGGCCGAACAGCTCAGCGATGGCAAACACCGCCATCATCATGCCGGCGTGAACCAGCACGAACGCGGCCACCCGCAGGAAGGACATGGTATTGGATACATAGGACAGCAGGATTTCGAATTCCTCGAAAAAGTTCTGGATGATGAACTCGCCCCATTTTTCTGGCTTCCAGTCCTTTTCCCCTGCCATAAGCTTGCCCAGCGGCTCTCGGAAGAAAATCACCACCAGGGGCAGCACGATAAGCAGCAGCACATAGGGCAGATTCAGCACATGGACGTCGAACAGCAGCTGACAGCCGAAACCCAGCACCAGCGAGCCGTAGAACACCAGCCCCGCGATGCCGTTCGGACCAAAGACGGCGCTTTCATAATTGCGCTGCTTGAAGCCGGAATAGATGTTGAGCATCATGGCCAGCATGATGAGGGTCAAGCCGATGACCACCGCGAACAGGATGATGTTGGTGGCCATGGCGGAGTTCATGACCTCGATGGGCTTTTCCTCCAGGCCGAACAGCGCCTTGTACATGGGATCCAGCACATGCTCGAAACCGAACACCGACCCGTACACCAGGCCGAAGACGGCGGAGGAAATGCCGCAGGGCAGCAGGATGCGCCCGATGGGCATCTGCTTGAAATGCCACATGGCCCAGCCGATGACGGCCACCAGGATCCCCTGGCCTAAATCGCCGAACATGATCCCGAACAGGAGGGTGAAGGTGATGGCCACAAAGGCGGTGGGGTCGATCTCGTTATACCGGGGCAGGCCGTACATGTCCACGAAGTATTCGAAGGGCCGGAAAGTCCGGGCGTTGCGCAGGGTGACAGGGGGCGTGTGGTGGGTGTCCCCCTCCGCCGACTCAATGGAATACTCGATGGCGTCGATGGCGTCCAGCGCGGTCTGGAACTTTTTCTCCTCCCGGGCGGGGATCCAGCCGGCCAAGATAAACTTGTCGTTGTACCGGGCCGCGTACTGCCGCACGCCGAACAGGGTGGCCAGCTGCTTGTACCGGGCATGCACCTGCAGGCACAGATTCTTTTCTTTGGCCCAGTAGTCCGCGATTTCCTTTTTCACCTGGTCGAGCGCGGCGTTGGTGGCGTTCAGCTCGGTGCGCAGCTTGCCGACGATTTCCTCCGGGGTGCCCACGGCGGAGGGAATGCGCAGGCGCTCGAAGTACAGGCTCGAGAAGATCCGATCGATGTCGGAGGCCATCTCCAGCGGGGCGAAATACACGCCCCAGTAATACTCTGCGTCGCTCGCTCCCGGGAAAAACAGCACATACGGGTTCTGGCTGTAGGCGTTCAACTTCTCAAAGCTGTCCTTGGGCAGGCGGCCGAAGCGCACCTTGATGGTTTCGCAGTGGATGATGCTGTCCAGGTCGATATTCAGCCCCCGGAAATGCTCGAACTGCTCGATATCCCGGTTCTGGGCCTCCGCCTTGGTGGTCAGCTCGCTGCGCCTCTTGGACATCTCGGCGGCCTTCGCCGTGAATTCCTCCACATAGGCGGCCATGTCGTCCATCTCCATGGTGGAGGGAGCCACGCGGCCGGACAAATCGCCCTGCACCCGGGCGATGGCCGATTCCAGGGTACTCAAGGGGACGCTATAGGGGTTCTCCTCCTTGATGGTCATGAAATCGGAGGTGTCGGAAAAGAAGGTCATGGCGTCGTCAGGCTGGAACACGCCGCTTTTTCCGCAGGCATAGACTACCTTGTCCAGGCTGGCCATCTGTCCGATCACGCTGACGAGCCTCATTTTTGCAACTGCCAATGAAATTCACACCCCCTTATTGGTCGAGGAGGACAAGCATGGGCTTGATTTCCTCCGGGGGCATTCCGTACCGGATGCCCTCAATGATGTTGATGATGTCGTCCAGCTCCACATCCATCAGGATGATATAGGAGACGAGCACCACCATCGGATGGATGGAGTAATGGATATGCCGCCGGGCATTGAAATACGGCACCCGGTGATGCAGATCGTGGATAAACCGCCGCTGGGCCTCCGGCAGGGACTTGCCCACCCGGGTGGTGTAAAAAATCCGGAGCACCTCGTCCGCCGTGGGGGCGTCGATCATCTTGTCCATGGTCTTTTCGGGAATGCAGCGCCCGGACGGCAGAAGGTTGGCGCGGATTAGGTCGGGCGCCATGCCGAAATACCGCTTCATCCGCACGATGCGGGAGACGTTCTGCACGTCGATCTGGGTGCCGCACAGGTTCTCGAGCTGCTCGTGCAAATCGCCTGACGTGTCGTCGATGATGGTCAGCAGGGTGTTGGTCAGATAGGTATGCAGCGCGTTTTCTATTTCCGTAATGCGGATATGCCCGTTCTCCGGCGGGAACTGGCTGATCATTTTCGCGTAGGGCGTCCCCCCCAAGGCGGCGACCAGCTCCGCCTGGTTTTTCGCCTTGCCCATCTTCATGAAATCCAGGCGCGTCTGGCTGGTGAAAAACAACGGCATAGAGAAGAAAAATTCGTCGCTGCGCCCCGCGTTCATCAACCGCAGGCACTGGATGATCTGGTCGATTTCCCCCCGCCGGATGATGTAGGCGGACATGTGCATCCCCACGGTGGCGTCGTACCGGCTCAGAGAGGAATAGTCGTTGAACAGCTTGCGCCGGAGCAGCATCTCCAGATGCCCCCGATGGATGGTAGTCTCGTTGATTTCGGTGAGCATCACCGCATAGGAGGTACGGTTTTTCAGATAAGAGGCCACCTCACTGACGCTGTGACAGTTCAGCAGCTCGAGATAATTCTGCGATTTCAGGCTGTTGCCGTACATGGCGCGGGCCTTCGCCAGAATAACGTTGGCGGATGGTGCCGATGCGCGCATGGCCATGCCCCCTTTCGTGGATACCTTACCGTCAGGATTCCTTCACCTTTTTGACAATATCGGCCACCCACTGCGTATGCTTTTGCGCATACAGCCGCTCGAGGCGGGCCGTCTGTTCGGCATAGTATTCCTCGCGCTTGCGCCATTTCTGCTCGAGCAGCGTCTGTTCGGTCTCGGCGTTGATTTGGATGCGGCGGCGGGCGCGATCCAGGTATTCCTCTTTGAGCGCCTCGGCCCGCTTGACGAGCTCCTTCTCCGATTCCAGCTTTTCCCGCCGGGCGGCCTCGGTGATTTCCTGCGCCTTGCGATCCATATCGATGATGCGCTTGATCATTTCTTCCATGAACGCCTCACGCCTTTCTGTCTATCGGCGCCGGGAAAATTTTCCGGATATGCCGACGTAATTTCGGGGGAGAATGACCTTTTGTCATTCTCCCCCGAACGTATGCTGTTTCATACAAATAGGATGGCCTTGGATTTCAGTATATACCTGTAAAAATAAAATTACAATGTTCAAATTGGCGAAATGTCACGGAATTTCGTGTGTGGTTTCGTCAATTTTTCAGGCTCTGCATGGGGGCTGGAATCCGGCCGCCCCGGCCGATAAACCGGGCGGGCGAGTAGGTGTTCAGCGGCATCACCGGGCCGCCGCCCAGCAGGCCGCCGAAGCTCAGTTCCTCCCCTACCGTCTTGCCGATGGCGGGTATCAGGCGCACCGCCGTGGTCTTGGAGTTGACCATGCCGATGGCGGCTTCGTCCGCGATGATGGCGGAAATCACCTCCGCCGGCGTGTCGCCGGGGACGTTGATCATGTCCAGCCCCACCGAGCAGACCGCGGTCATGGCCTCCAGCTTCTCCAGCCGCAGGCAGCCGCAGCGGGCGGCGTTTATCATCCCCGCGTCCTCGGTGACCGGGATGAAGGCGCCGGACAGGCCGCCCACATGGGAGGACGCCATGACCCCGCCCTTTTTCACCGCGTCGTTGAGCAGGGCCAGGGCCGCGGTGGTGCCGTGGGCGCCGCAGCATTCCAGCCCCATTTCCTCCAGGATGTGGGCCACCGAGTCGCCCACCGCCGGGGTGGGCGCCAGAGACAAGTCCACGATGCCGAAGGGTACGCCCAGCCGTTTGGACGCCTCCCGGGCCACCAGCTGGCCCATGCGGGTGATTTTGAAAGCGGTCTTCTTGATGAGATCCGCCACCGCCGTCAGGTCGCAGTCCCCGGCCTTAGCCAGGGCCGCCCGCACCACGCCGGGGCCGGAAACTCCCACGTTGATGACGCAGTCGGGCTCGCCCGCGCCGTGGAACGCCCCCGCCATAAACGGGTTGTCCTCCGGCGCGTTGCAGAATACCACCAGCTTGGCGCAGCCGATGCAGTCCCGGTCGGCGGTGCGTTCCGCCGTCTCGCGGACCACCTGGCCCATCATAGCCACCGCGTCCATGTTGATGCCAGCCTTGGTGGAGCCGATGTTTATCGAAGAACAGACGTGATCGGTGACGGCCAGCGCCTCGGGGATGCTGGCGATGAGCTCCTTGTCCCCGGGAGAAAAGCCCTTCTGCACCAGGGCGGAGAAGCCGCCGATGAAGTTCACCCCGCAGGTTTGGGCCGCTTTCTCCAGGGTGACGGCCATCTTCACCGGATCCTTGTCCTCGCAGGCGGCCAAGATCATGGCGATGGGGGTGACGGAGATCCGCTTGTTGATAATCGGGATCCCCAGCTCCTTTTCAATCTGCTCGCCGGTTTTCACCAGGTCCTTGGCGTACCGGGTGATTTTGTCGTAAATTTTCCCGCAGGCCTTCTCGAGACTGCTGTCGCAGCAGTCCAGCAGGGAGATGCCCATGGTGATGGTGCGTACGTCCAGGTTTTCCTCCTGAATCATGGTGATGGTTTCCAGTATATCGTGGGCGTTGAGCATAGTGTTCCCGTGCCTTTCCTGGCGGGGGTGTCCCCGCCCCAAAATTCCAGTGGGTTTCGCCGTTAGATGGTGTGCATGGCGTTGAAAATATCTTCATGCATGGCATGGACGGAAAGGCCCATTTCCTTGCCGATAGCGGTCAGCTCGTCCGCGAACTGGGTGAAGGGGATGTCGCTTTTCGAAATGTCCACCATCATGATCATGGCGAACATATCCTGCAAAATGGACTGGGTAACCTCCAGGACATTGATGCCGTGCCCGGCGCATTGGGCGGAAACCCGGGCGAGAATCCCCACCATGTCCTTGCCGATGACTGTTATCACTGCGCGCATACTCTGCTCCATTCTCCGCCGGATCCGCCCCGCGGCCCGGCAGTGCTGTTTTCATTCGTCCTATTCTACCATATTTCAACCGGAAAAGAAAGAGCCAATAAAAAGCGGCCGCCGAACGAAAAAAGTCCGGCGGCCGACTCGCGTTCGGCCCTATTGCAGCACAATCAGCAGCTCCCGGCTGCAGGAGAGGAACTTGGCGCCGCGGTAGACCCCCGCGGCCCGGCTAATGGCCGACCAGTTTTGGCGAAGGCTGTCCGCGAAGGCGTCGAAATCCCCCTCCACCCACAGCCGGGCGATCCCGTCGCCCCTGTCGGCGGCCTTTACCAACGCGGCCACGGCATCCACCTGGAACGCCCGCTGTACCAGGCGGTTTTTATGGTAGTAATTCAGCGCCGTGGCGGTGCAGTCCGGCAGGGGATAGTTCTCGGCATCCATGGTATGATCCTCCCGGATCTGGGCGGTGGTGATGTTGAAATAGCCGTAAAACACCGGCTTGTCGGCCTCGCGGATGCCGTTATAGACCGGATCGTCCCAGGTGATGTCCACGTGGTAATACGCGCCGTCCAGCTGCACCAGATTCCAGGCGTGCCCCTCCCCCTGGCTCTGACCGGTGACAAACAGGCAGGGCACCCCCGCCTGGTATAATAGGTACTGAAAGGCCTTGGAGTACCCGTCGCACACCGCCAGCCGGTTCACCAGCGCCCCGTAGAGGTTGTGAATCTGGGGCCGGCTCTGCGATTCGTCGTATGCGGTCTGTTCGACCAGCCTGTCGTGGATGGCCAGCTCCCGCTCATAGGGGCTCATGTCCCCGGTAATTCCCTCCAGCAGCTTCGCGGCCGCGGCGTTCACCGCCGCCTTGGCAGCGGGCAGATCGGCGGCGCTGAAGGTGTAAGACGGGGTGATGTCCACGATTTTGTCGCCGTCCGTATAGCGGTAGCTGTACGGCGCGTCCAGCCAGAAAACCTGGGGAAAATCCGCGCGGACATACGCGTACGCCCGCTGCATCTCGTCCAGGCTCAGCTTCAGATCCGCCAGATACACGGCCCCCTCCCTCCGCTCGCTGACGGCGGCGGCCAGCCGCCGATAGGCGGTCAGCAGCCGGGCGTTCCCGCTCAGCTGCCATGCGCCGTAATAATCCGCCGTGTCCAGCGGCGACAGGGCCCGGCTCAGCGGCTCGTCGGCCGGCACCTGGGTGGGGGGCGCCGTGACGGGGGCGGTGCCCTCCGTCACCCGCTCCCCCGTCGGCCGGGTCGTGGAGGTTGCGACGGGCTTTTTTTTCGTTGTAGGGGCCGCCGTGGCGGCGGTGACGTTCTGGGAGGGGAGCGTCGACGAGAAGGCTGTGGCAGGGCCGTCGGCCGACGAAACCGTCGTGGTTTGCGCAAAAGGGGAGAGCGTCTCACACGTCCCGTCTTCCGTGCGAAGGCCGGAGGAATCCGCCGTCGACAGCGGTTCGACCGCTTGGCAGGCGGAAAGGGCCAACAGGCCGGACAGGCAGAGGGCCAGCCAGCCGGCCGGCCGGGCAAACGCGATTTTTTTCATCGACAGCGCCCCATTTCTAAAAGCCTTTTTCTTCATTTTACTACAAAACAGCGATCTTGTCACCGATTCCTTCATTTTTCCCCCGGAATATGCTATGATGCAAGGGCAAAGGAGTGGTTTCCATGACATGGGTGGATTTTCATATGCATACCGACGCCTCGGAGGACAGCGACGCGCCCCTGCGCTCCATGTGCGACGCGGCGGTTGCCAAGGGGCTGTGTGCCGTCGCCGTCACCGATCACCTGGAGATGGTGGACTATGAGGACTATGCCGGCACGCTGGTCAAATCGTGGCGCGACAGCGGCGAGGCCGTGCCCGCGTACGCCGGCCGGCTGCGGATCGCCCGGGGGATCGAGCTCGGCGAGCCGCTGGCCGACCTGAAGCGGACCGAGGCTATCCTGGACGCCTATGATTTCGACTTCGTTTTAGGTTCCCAGCACAAGCTCAACAGCCTGGACAGGGAAACCAACATCGATTATTACTTCTACGACTACACCGACAAGGACGTCGGGCTGGTGATGGACGAGTATTTCGACGCAGTGCTGGAGCTGGTCAACTGGGGGCGGTTCCACGCGCTGGCCCATCTGACCTACCCGTTCCGGTACATCCCGGAGGAGAAGCGGCCCGCCGATTTCAGCCGGTGGCAGGACCGGATCGACGCGATCCTGCGGCAGCTGGCCGTCAAGGGGCTGGCGCTGGAGATCAACACCTCCGGCCTGCGGCAGCCGGGCGGTACCACCCATCCGCCCCTGTCCCTTACGCGCCGGTTCCGTCAGCTGGGCGGCGAGTTCATCACCATCGGCGCGGACGCCCACCGGCCGGAGGATGTGGGCACCGGCCTGCGGCAGGCGGCCGCCCTGGCCCGGGAGGCAGGATTCACCCACCAGGCCGTGTTCTTCGGTGGAAAAATGGAATTGCTGCCGCTGGAATAACCGGCAAAGCCGCCGCGCAGGCATCTGCGCGGCGGCTTTACTTTTATAGAGTATACAACTTGGCGGCGCCCTTGGTCATCAGATTCCGGTAGAGGAGGGCGCTGGCGGCGAGAAACGCGAGGGTGACGCCGGCCATGGTCCACACCGGGGAAAAAAACGCCTGCAGCCCGAAGGTCAGGCCGGCGGCCACCCCCACCAGACCCATGCCGCCCAAGACGGCAATCATGGTGGCCTGGCTCTGCTTGATGACCTCCGTTTCAGTTTTCCAGGTGAAATGAGGATAGGCGAGATTGACGCGCAGGCCGAACAGCGGGGTGAACACGGCGGCGGCCAGAGGCAGGGCGAACAGCAGCAGAAGCTCCGGCAGGCCGGGGCGCGTGGCGACGGCCAGCAGGGCGGCGCAAACCGCTGTCAGCGGCACGGTGACAAGCATCCCCAGCAGCAGCTTGCTGCGAAAAATATCCTTCGCGGTCACCGGCAGAGCCTTGAGCGCCTGGAAGTGCTCCCCCTCCAGGGAAATGGCGCTGGCGGCCGTGTTGGACATAACGATGAAGAAGCAGAGCAGCAGCGGCAGGGCCAGCCCGATAACGTCCCGCAGGCCGGGAATTTCCAGCGCGCTTTCCAGCCCGTCCATCCCCACGACCAGCAGGGCCGCCGACGCGACGAGCAGCAGCAGCATGCCGACGGCGGTGTTCATGACATACAGGGGCGAGGCTATATACCTCCGCCATTCCTTGCGAAACAGGGCGGCCAGAGGGGTGGCGGTCTTCATGGCCCGCAGCCGGTAGCCGGAGGAGGCGCGCCCGGCGGTAAGCCGGGAATTCCACCGGCGGAACCGCCAAGCGGTCAGGGCGCAGAAGCCGGCGAACGGGGCCGCCGACACGGCCAGGAAGAGGGTGAGGGCCCCCACGTCCCCCCGGCAGACCGCCCGCACGAACAGAGGGGCCAGGACATACGCACGGCCCACGGCGTCCATGACGGCCTGGCCGATGTCAGCGAAGTTTTCCACCAGCGTCTGGGCCATAGTGGAGGCGACCACCACCCCGCACACCAGCACAAGGGACACCAGCAGGTTGACCAGGCTGGAACGCTTGAAGCGGGAGGAAACCAGGGCGAGGAAGGTGCCGATCACCGCGGCCGCGATCAGGGGCACCAGGGGAACAGCCAGCAGCGCCAGGAGGAAATATAGGGTATAAAACCAGGGCGGCGCGGCGAACACCGCGTACACCACCCAGGCGGGCACCATCGTCAGCAGGGTAAACGCCAGGTTCACACCGTACAGCATCAGCAGGCGGCTGGCCACCAGGCTGCCCGTGCGCACGGGCAGGGACATCAGAAGATCGTAATCCTTAAAGGCGAAGAGCAGACCGGGGGCCTTGTAGACGGTGGTCACCAGGGACAGGACGGAGGCCACGGCCATCATCAGACCGGGCACCAGATCGAGCAGGCCGGCGGGCGCCAGCACGAAGGCCATGCCGACGCTGTACAGCGCCATCATCCCCACGAGCAGCAGGACGACCGCGCCCATCATGACCAGGAAGCCGGTCAGCTTGCGCTTTTCGCCGGGATCGCCGGTATGCCGGACCTTATTGAACCCGAACAGGGCCAGCAGCTGATTCTTCAGCAGCAAACGCACTTCATTCATCATCGGTCAACTCCAGGAACACGTCCTCCAGGCTCTGACTGCCCTTGACGGCGTCGGTTTCGCCGCAGGCGATGAGCCGGCCGGCCTTAATGATGGCGATCTTGTTGCACAGCTTTTCCGCCACCTCCAGAACGTGGGTGCTGAAAAAGATGGCGCTCCCCCGCCCGCACAGCTCATGCATGATTTCCTTGAGGGTATGGGAGGCCTTGGGGTCGAGGCCCACGAAGGGTTCGTCCAGCACCAGCAGGCGGGGGGCATGGAGGAGGGCGCCGATGAGGGCCAGCTTCTGCTTCATGCCGTGGGAATAGGAGGAAACGAGGCCGCCCAGGCTGCCGGTCAGCTCGAAGCGGCGGGCGTAATCGGCGACGCGGGCCTCCCGCTCGGCCTTCCCCACCCGGAAAACGTCGCCGATGAAATTCAGATACTGGATGCCGGTGAGATGCTCGTACAAATCGGGGTTGTCGGGGATGTAGGCGGTGACGCTTTTGCAGGCCACCGGGTCGCTCTTCACCGAATGGCCGTCTATTAAAATCTCGCCCTCGGTGAAATCCAGCACCCCGACCACGGCGCGGATGGTGGTGGTTTTGCCGGCGCCGTTATGGCCGATGAAGCCGAAAATATCGCCAGCTGCCACTGTCAGGGACAAATCGTCCACGGCCCGGCGGCCGCCCTTGTAGGTCTTGGAAAAATGAGAAATCGTCAGCATAGGATCCAATCCTTTCCAGAGCGGCGCACCGCTCTACTTCTCCCTCCGGCCGGGGCGCATGTCCGCCGGCGTCAGGATGGTGGTCAGCCGCCGCTGCCTGCGTCCCTCCCCGGGCGGGAGCGCGGCGGCCTCCATTACCAGGGCGCTCAGCTTTTCACCGAAGGCCTGCCATTCCGCGTCGTTCATAAAGAGGGTGGCGGCGGACACGCCCAGGCCGTCACGGGCGGGATCCGCCTCATCCTCCGCCAGATACCGCTCCACCTCCCCGATGAGGCTTATCAGCAGGGCGGGCAGCATCCGGCGCAGCTCCTCCTTCGTCGGCGGGCCCTGGGCGGGCTTGCCCAACTTCTCGTCCGCCGGATTATCCGTCAGGGCGTAGGTGCGTTCCACCGTCCCCCGCACCCGGGTTTCCTCCACCACCGTGAGATACCCCAGCTCCGTCAGGGTGCGCAGATGGCGGTAGAGACTGGCGCGCGGAATGTCGGGCAGGGCGGCGGCCAGCTCCTGCACGGTGGCGGTGCCCAGAAGGGCCAGCCGCTGCACCAGGCGCAGGCGCACCGGATGCATCAGGACGCTGTGCGCAAAGTCGGCCAACGTCATCTCACCTCCAAGATTATTATCAATTTTGATAATAATCCAAAATTCGAGACTTGTCAAGACAAAGAATGACAGGATTGTTATTAAATTGTAACCATAATCGCCTGTTTTCCGGTAGGCGGCGTGGTATAGTGGGGGGAGAATACAGAGGGGATTCGTTTGAAAGAAAGACACCCGCCTTTCGTTCAAACGGGTTTTGTGGAAGGGAATGAATCATGATCATGAAAACGCCGGCCTGACCCAGCAGCAGCTCAAGAACATCTACGCCGGCAAAATCACCAGCTGGAAGGCGGTGGGCGGCGCGGATCGCCCCATCATCGCCTTCCAGCGCAACGCGGATTCGGGCAGCCATACGCGCCGGGAGAACGCGTGGGGCGCAAATAAATCCGCCGTTCCCCGGAAGTCCCGGGGAACGGCGGATTTATATCTGTTTTTTGATCCGATCGAGGGCACCCTTTTCCAGGCGGCTGACCTGGGCCTGGCTGATGCCGATTTCGCTGGATACCTCGATTTGGGTCATGCCCTTGAAAAAGCGGAGATTGAGGATGCGCTTCTCACGGTCGCTCAGGTTCCGGATGGCTTCCTTCAGGGCGATTTCATCCAGCCAGTTGCGATCGTCGTTGTGATCCCCCACCTGATCCATCACATAGATGGTGTCGCCCCCGTCGGAATAGACCGGCTCGTACAGGCTGACCGGCTCCACGATGGATTCCAGGGCCAGCACCACATCCTCCTTGGGCATATCCAGCTCCTTGGCGATCTCCTCCACGGTGGGATCCCGGAGCTTTTCGTTGGTGAGCCGCTCCTTGACCTGCATGGCCTTATAGGCGGTGTCCCGCATGGATCGGCTGATGCGGATGCTGTTGTTGTCCCGCAGGTAGCGGCGGATTTCGCCGATGATCATGGGCACCGCATAGGTGGAAAACCGGACGTTCAGGGTGACGTCGAAGTTATCGATGGCCTTGATGAGGCCGATGCACCCCACCTGGAACAGATCGTCCAGGTTCTCGCCCCGTTGGGTGAAGCGCTGAATGACGCTGAGCACCAGCCTCAGATTGCCGTTGACCAGATCCTCCCTGGCCGACGCGTCCCCCTCATGCATCCGCCTGAGCAGCTGCATCTTCTCGCTCTCGGTGAGCACCTTCAAAGTCGCGGTATTCACCCCGCAGATTTCGACCTTGTTGTACATCGGGACACGTCCTCTCTGCAAATGGCGTGGCCCGTGAAAGGGCCCTGCTTCCAGTATTGCCAGATGCAGGGAGAACATGCAGGAGGGTGAAAAAACCTCGCTGGAAAAAAACGGCGCGAACGGAAAATCAGCCCGCCCGCTCGATGTCTTTTTTCAGGCGCTTGATGATCTTTTTTTCCAGACGGGAGATGTAGGACTGAGAAATCCCCAGCAGATCCGCCACCTCCTTCTGGGTATGCTCCTGGTTGCCGCTCAGGCCGAAGCGCAGCTCCATTATCAGCTGTTCCCGTTCGGACAGGCGGCGCACGCACTCGAGCAGCAGGTTTTTTTCCGCCTCCTGCTCGATGTTGCGGTTGACGATGTCGGGATCGCTGCCCAGGATGTCGGACAGGAGCAGCTCGTTGCCGTCCCAATCCACGTTGAGGGGCTCGTCGATGGACAGTTCGTTGCGCAGCTGGGTGTTTTTGCGCAGGTGCATGAGGATTTCATTCTCGATGCAGCGGGAGGAATAGGTGGCCAGCTTGATGTTGCGGGAGGGGCAGAAGGTGTTGACCGCCTTGATGAGGCCAATGGTGCCGATGGAGATGAGATCCTCGATGCCCACACCGGAATTCTCGAACTTCCGGGCGATATAGACCACGAGACGCAGGTTGTGCGTAATCAGCATATCCCGGGCGTCCGGATCCCCCTCCTCCATCCGGCGGAAGACGTCCGCTTCCTCGGCGGGGGTCAGGGGCGGCGGCAGCGTGTCCGCACCGTTGATATAGTGGACGTCCTCCCCCGCACGGCGCAGCAGCCGCCGCCAGAGGCGGGATAAAAAGCTCTCCAGCCGCGGCAGCAGGCCGGCGGGCAGAGGCACTTCCTCGCGTTTGACTGTGATCATGGTTCGATTTCCCCCTTAGAGCAATTAGCGAATAAACTGGCACAAGTTCGGCGGTAAAAATGGCGTGAAGACGTCGTTGTCGTCCTTGGCGGGCGCCAGCCCGCCGGCGTCCTCCGCCTTGCCCCACATCATTTTTCCTCGCCTCCTTTTATGCCATTCCACCCGCCAATTGCTCTAGATGAACGCCCGGCGATGGGCGGAAAGCTCGCGGATTTCGCCGGCGGCGCGTCGAACAGGCCGGCGATGTCGGTGCCCACCAGCGCGTCGTAGTCCCCCCGGCCCAGTTCCTCGCAGACGGCCACATAGGCACCAGTGGCGTCCCGGTTCGCGCCGTTTTCCGCCACCACGGTCAGATGCTCCGGGCGGAAGGCGGGCAGCAACCCGTCGCCCCCCACCGAGCGGAAGGGTACCAGCCGTAAACGGCTGCGCACCGCGGCGGCCGCGCCGCCGTTTCCAGCCCCGGCCTCGCCGGAGACGAAGGCGGCCGGATCCCGGAGTGCCTCCCGCACCTCGGCGGGCAGGACGCTCTCCAGCGCGGCGCGGCGGACCACCGCCACCGGGCTGCCGGAAAACAGTTCGGTCAGGCTGTTGCCGCTGTCGTACAGGGCGCGCACCGCCGCCGTCCGCCCGCCGCAGGTCACCAGCAGGCGGTAATCCCGGCCCAAAGGCGCCTTTTTGCGGGTAAACCGGTCGTACAGGCACAGGGCGCCGTAGCTCACCACGGTCAGCAGCACGAGGGTCAGCGGAGAGACGTCGTAATACACCACGCCGCCCACCACGTAAAAGCCCTGGGGCGCGGCGAAGAAGTACAACGCGCCGGCCATGCCGGCAAACAGCGTGGAGATGACGAAAAAGACCACCACGGCTTTTATGTACGGCAGCCGCCCCCGCCAAGGAAAGGCCACCAGGAGAATGACGCAGGCCGCCGCCAGCTTGACCGCCGTGGCGGCGGCCGTGGGCAGGTCGGGCAGGAAGATCAGGCAGGAGGTCGCGGCCCCCAGCAGGGCGCCCAGCACCATCCGCCAGCGGCGGCGGGGCAGGCGCAGGATGCGGGCCGTGGCCAGCAGAAGGATGAAATCGATCCACAGGTTCAACGCCAGCAGCACATCGATGTAAATGACCGGCATCCGCCTCGTCCCTTTCGTATACAAACGCCCGTCCCAAGGTCACGCGGACATCCGGGCTTGTATATCCATTATATCGTCAGGCGGGGGGAAATTATGCCGAATGAGGAGAGGCGGCGGCGTTTTTTTATGAAAAGGCTGTCGAATTCTTCCTGCCCGGACGCCGGGATTCGCCGGAATTCGCGGAAAAGCGCGCGGCCGGTTGGCTTTTTCGCGCAAATGTGCTATACTGGCAGCGCGCGGCCGGGCGGCCGAACTTTACACAACAAGGACGGGACACACACCATGAATCTGCACATCAAGCAAGCGGTTCTCCATGTGCTTGACACCAGCATCGACACGCCGGTTCTCTCCGACGCCTGCCTGGAACTGAGCGCGGACGTATACGAGTTTCTGAGCCAGCACGTGGAACGGGCCGCGGCCAGCGACGAGCGGAAGACCTGCGAATTCCAAGAGGGATCGCCCTTCCTGACCTATCCCCTGCACGATCTGGAGCAGTTCCTGCCCACCACCCGGGAAATCGCCCTGCGGCTGTTTCAATACATGCGGATTTATCCGGACATCCCGGCGGCCGACGTGCTGATGATGCAGGCGGAGATCGATGAGCAGCCGCATTTTGTGCTGCTCAAGCTGAATTACAAGGAATCCTACATCCATTTTCTGCAAAACGGCGAGGAGGAAAAGCGCACCTCCATCGTGCGGCAGCGCACGGTGCTGCCGGCGCCGGGGGGCAAGGGCGGCGAGACGTTCCTGCTGAACATGGCCACCGGCGGCGTGCAGGTCATCGAGAAAAAGTTCGATATTGACGGGAAAAAGGATTTCTACTTTTCCTCCCGGTTCCTGGAATGCGCCGCCGCCCTGTCGGAAAAGCAGAAATTCCAGGAAATCAAAAAGGCGGCGGAGAGCGTCAACGAGCTGTTTGGCGGGGGCGACAAGCTGGACAAAAAGGCGGAGACCCGGGTGGCGGCGGTGCTCTGCGACTACATGGGGGACGCGCAGGAGGCCCGGGTGGAAAGCCTGTGCGAGGAGCTGTACAGCGACAACCCCGCCGCCAAGGAGGAGTTCACCCGGATCCTCCGGGAGAAGCACGTGGAGCCGCAGGACACGGTGCAGGTGGCCCCCGCCACCGTCCGCCGGATGGAAAAGCAGTCCATCCGCACGCCCGACGGGGTGGAGATCAAAATCCCCATCAGCCTGTACGAGAGCGGCGACGCGGTGGAATTCATCAACAACCCGGACGGCACCATTTCCCTGCTGATAAAGAACATCGAGCTGTGAAAAACAGCTTGGGTTTGTCTGCCGATAAATAAGCGAAGCCGCTTCCACCAACGGGAAGCGGCTTCGCTTATTTATCGCATGTTTGGCTTACATCGCGCTGCGGGCGTGAAGGATCCAGCGGGCGCGATCCAGGGGATCCACGCCCCGGCGGGGTGTATCCTCCCCGCAACCCGGCGGGCACTCGCGGTATCCGGCAAACCGGGAGGAATAGCTGCCCTTGCCGGAGGTCAGGGAGCGGAAGGTCACCGGATAGTCCAGGGAGGTGGCCACCGGCAGGACGGCCTCCAGGGTGAAGGTATCCCGGGTGACGACAGGGGAATCGAATTCCCCCGCATGGCGAGGATATCCCCGATTACCCGGCCGAGATGCGCTTCCCCAGCCGTCAGGCGCACCTGCACCAAGGGTTCCAGCAGACGGGATCCGCAGGCGGTCAGGGCGCGGAGGAAGGCCACCGGCGTGGCGACGAAAAAGTCCAGCGGATGGGTATGGATCGGGTGATGCTCTCCGGCCGTCAGGGTGATGGCCGCATCGGTGACCTCCCAGCCGTGAATCCCCTGCGCGAGGGTTTCCCGGACGCTGGTTTCCACATGATGCTGGTACCGGTAAGGCAGCTCTTTTTCCTTGATGACCGAGCGATAGACGATGCCGCTCCCTCGGGGAAGGGGCTCCATCCGCAGAGTCAGGCAGGCCCAGCAGGGCTTGGGCATGGTGTACCGCTCGCTTCCCTCGCCGGGGGCAGCGGGGGTTTCCTTGTAAATCACGCTGGGGGCGGAAAAATTGGCGTGGAGGCGGTAGCGGCCGGCCAGCCGCTCACTGAGGATTTCCAGCTGGATTTTGCCGGTGATCCGCAGATAGATCTCCCGCTTCTCGCGGTTCCATTCCAGGCCGAGAAGGGGATCCTCCTCGCTAAGCTCCCGCAGGGCGTCCAGCAGGGGGGACAGCTCCTCCTCGCAGGAGGGAAACGCCCGCACCAGCAGCAGGGGCACCGCCAGGCGGCCGGGCCGCCGCCGTTCCTGCGCGCCGAGAATATCCCCCGCGCGGATGGAGGGCAGGCCGTACAGCGCGCCGATCTCCCCGCCGCGCAGCACGCCGGCGTCGGTGGCGCGGCTGCCGGAAATCCGCCGGATCTGGGTGATTTTCTCCATCTCCGAACGGCCCAGCACCGGCACGGCGTCCCGATTGCGAAGCTGGCCGCCGAAAAGACGGACGTGTGCGGCCTTGCCCATGACGGGATCGTGCTCGATGGCGAACACCACACCGGACAGGGGCGTATCCTCCCGGGTGTCGGCCGGAGGCAGAAAGCGGACGATGCCGTCCATCAGCTCCCGCATCCCCACTCCCAGCTTGGCCGAGGCCAGCAGAACAGGCGTGAGCTTCCCCGCCCAGGCGGCCCGGGTCAGGGCATTCTCCAGCGTCTCGTCGTCCACCGGGCGGCCCTCCAGATAGGCGTCCTCCAGAGCGGGATCCGCTTCGGCCGCGGCCAGCAGCGCCTCCTCCCGGAAAACAGGATCGGCAAATGGGCGGGGCAGGACGGCGCAGGCGGCATCCCCCTCCCCCTCCGCCCGCTGCACGGGCAGGCAGGCGGCGGTCAGCTCCCGGCCGATTTGATCGAGCACATCGGCAACGCGGCTGCCCGCCCGGTCGATTTTATTGATCACCAGCAGGACGGGGAGATCCATGCGGCGCAGGGCTTCCCACAGCAGGAGGGTGTGGGCCTGCACCCCCTCCACGGCGGAGAGCACCAGAACCGCGCCGTCCAGCGCGGCCAGGCTGCGCTCCACCTCCCCCGCGAAGTCCACGTGGCCGGGCGTGTCGATGAGCTGGACGACGCCTCCGCCGTATTCCAGCCGGGCGCAGGCGGTTTTCACCGAAATGCCCCGCCGCTTTTCCACCTCCAGCCAGTCGGTCTGCGCGGTGCCCTCGTCCACGTTGCCCGGCTGCCGCACGGCGCCGCACAGATACAGCAACTGTTCGGTCAGGGTGGTTTTGCCCGCGTCCACGTGGGCGAGAATCCCGATATTGCGGATATCCGGCACGGCGCGTTCCTCCCCCGGGCGGTTATTTCGGGCTGATGATGCCGACGCGGTAGGCGCGCAGCAGCATTTTCAGACGGTCGATTTTCTCCTGAATTTCCGCACCTTTATCCATGTCCTTGACCATCAGGCGGTGGCGGGTGGTCTCGAAAATGGTGGTGGTGGTCAGGATGTCCTTGTTCTCCTGAATGGCCGACTGGATGCCGCCGAAGGATTCGTGGGCGATCAGCCGCAGGCCGTGGGAGGAATAGATCAGGGTGTAGCCGGCGATGCCGGTGGTGGCGTGATAGGCCTTGCAGAAGCCGCCGTCGATAACGATGAGGCGGCCGTCCGCCTTGATGGGGCTTTCCCCCTGGATGGCCTTGACCGGCACGTGGCCGTTGATGATATGGGAAGACGAGGGCTCAAGACCGAATTCCCGCAGGATTTTGTCGCACAAGTCGGCGTGCTGGATATGGCGGTAGTAGGGATCCTTTTCTTCTTTCCACAGGGCGGGCTCGGCCACAAAGTACCGTTCGAAGGTGCTGATTTTATCCCGGCCGAACAGCGGGGAATTCCGGCCGCACCACAGATACCACAGGAAATCCACATACTCCTGCTTGAGCGGGTTCTCGGCCGTGGCGTAGTAGGCGCGCCGGGCCGTCTTGTCGGCATAGTCCATATAGGCCCGGCCGCTGTAGGAGCGGCCGTCCGCCGCCGTGAAAACGCGGAAATTGCCGTCCTCATCCATGGGGATGCAGCCGTGGAACAGCAGGTTTTGGTTGATTTTCAGATACATGCTTCCATGGCTGTACAGGAAGCCCACGTGCTTTTGGAGCCGTTCGCTGCCCAAGAACGCCCGGCGCAGGGTGGCCATCAGCTCCCGCTCCGCCACCGACAGGGCATAGGGATCCGCCGCGTCGAGGGTGGGGAAATGGCAGTCGTTGAGCGGGTAGGCGATCCCGCCGATGGTCACCGTCCGTTTGTCGCAGTCCACGTTCCCTAGCAGCAGGCGGTCGTCCATGCCGTATTCCGGGTGGCGGCGGATGATCTGCCCCTCCAGCTTGAACTGCATGATGGCAATGGCCTTGTGCACCTTGGACAGGGTGTCCATGCTGGTGGGCAGATAGTCCTTGTCGTCCGGGTTGCGGGGCATGAACCAGGTGCAGTCCTTATAGGTCTCCTGCGCGAAGCTGATCATGTCCCTCAGGCTGATGCCGTAGCCGTTTTCCACGATATCCAAGGTATTGTACTGTAGGGCCAGGTTGAGCACGCAGGCGATGCACGCCTCGTTCCCTGCCGCGGCGCCCATCCAGAGGATGTCGTGGTTGCCCCACTGGATGTCCACGCAGTGATGCTCCATGAGCAAATCGAGGATGTTGTCCGCCCGCTCGCCCCGGTCGTAGATATCCCCCACGATGTGCAGGCAGTCCACGGCCAGCCGCTTGATGAGGGAGCAGAGGCACTCGATGACCTCCTCCGCCCGGTTGATATCGATAATGGTGGAGATGATGTGCTGGTAATAGGACTGCTTGTTCTCCTCGTCGTAGTTGGTATGGAGCAGCTCGTCCAGAATATAGCCGAAGGCCTCGGGCATAGCCTTGCGCACCTTGGAACGGGTGTATTTGGAGGCCACCAGCTTGCAAACCTCCACCAGCCGGTAGAGGGTGATGCTGTACCAATCGTCCATATTGACGGTGTCCCGCTTGATTTCCTCCATCTTTTCCTTGGGGTAATAGATAAGGGTGGCGAACCAGGCCCGCTCCTTTTCCGGCATGGAATGAGCGAAAACCATGTCCACCTTTTCCCGGATGACGCCGGATCCGTTGTTGAGAATATGGCGGAAGGCCTCATCCTCGCCATGGAGGTCGCTCATGAAATGCTCGGTGCCCTTGGGCAGGTTGCGTATGGCGTTCAGGTTAATGATCTCGGTGCAGACGGACGAGATGTCCGGGTACTGCTGGGCCAGCAGCTTAAGATAATCCTCCTGGCGGCGCAGCTCCTCATTCTCCAGGCTCACGGCGGGCCTCCTTTCCGGCAATTACAGGCCCAGGCGGGCCCGCAGGGCGGCGGTTTTGTCCGTTTTTTCCCACGACACGCCCAAGTCCTCCCGGCCGATGTGGCCGTAGGCGGCCAGCTGCCGGTAAATGGGACGGCGCAGGCCCAGCTGCCCGATGATGGCGGCGGGGCGGAAATCGAAGACGGCCCGCACGGCCTCGGCCAGCCGGTCATCAGACACCACGCCGGTGCCCTCGGTATCCACCAGCACCGACACGGGATGCGCCACGCCGATGGCATAGGCCAGCTGCACCTCGCAGCGCTTGGCCAGGCCGGCGGCCACCACGTTCTTGGCCGCGTAGCGGGCCATATAGGAGGCGGAGCGATCGACCTTGGTCGGATCCTTGCCCGAGAAGGCGCCTCCGCCGTGGCGGGCGTAGCCGCCGTAGGTATCCACGATGATTTTCCGGCCGGTCAGGCCGCTGTCCCCCTGCGGGCCGCCGATGACGAAACGGCCGGTGGGGTTAACGTAAATCTTGGTCTGGTCGTCCATCAGCCCGGCGGGGATCTCCGGGCGGATGACCCGGTCAATGAGATCGGCGCGGATGGTCTGAAGCGACACGTCGGCGCTGTGCTGGGTGGAGACCACCACCGCGTCCACCCGCACGGGGGTGTTCCCCTCGTATTCCACCGTCACCTGGGTTTTTCCGTCCGGCCGCAGGTAGGGCAGCGTCCCGTCCTTGCGCAGGGCGGCCAGCCGTTTGGCCAGCCGGTGGGCCAGGGAAATGGGCAGGGGCATCAGCTCGGGTGTTTCGTCGCAGGCGTAGCCGAACATTAGCCCCTGATCCCCCGCGCCGGTTTTATCGAAATCCTCGGCCTGGGCTTCCCGCCCCCGGGCCTCCAGGGCGTCGTTGACGCCCATGGCGATATCGGGCGACTGCTCGTCAATGACGGTGAGCACCGAGCAGGTATTGCCGTCAAAGCCCTGGTTCGCGTCGTCATAGCCGATATCCCGCACCACCTGCCGGGCGATGGCGGGAATGTCCACGTAGCAGTCGGTGGAAATCTCGCCCATGACCAGCACCATGCCGGTGGTGGCGATGGTTTCGCAGGCCACGTGTGCCGTTTCGTCCTGGGCCAGAATCGCGTCGAGCACCGCGTCGGAAATCTGATCGCAGACCTTGTCGGGATGCCCCTCGGTCACCGATTCGGATGTGAAAAAATGCCGTGTGTTTTCCATACTGTACCTCTTTTCTTTTCCATGCCAATCAAAAACGCCGCCCGGCAGAAACCGGGCAGCGTCGTATTCCACCTCATCTTCCGGTTTCCACCGCAGGATTTAGCACCTTGCCACTCGGCAGGTTGCTGGACATCATCGGGCCTGTTCCCTCCGTCGCTCTTGATAAGGGCCTATTCGGTTGTCACGGTCTTATTTTAGCACGCCTCGCGGAAAAGGACAAGACCGGGCGGAATTTTTCCCGAAGATGCCCAAAACGCAAAGGGGCGGCGTTACTTTCCCTGTGTAAGGTAGCGATTTTTCTGCAGGAAGGGGGCGAGGGCCTTAAACAGCAGGCCCGCCAGGATGCAGTTGGTCACCGCGATGATGAGGTTCATGGGGATGATGCCCGGCAGCATCAGGGACATCACCACATCGTGGGGAACGCCGAAGGCGTGGACGGTCAAAATGAGGTTGAGCGGAATCATCACCAGGGTCCTGGCCAGGGAGCCCAACGCCATGCCCACGGTCATGCCGGTCAGGCTGGGCTTGCGGTCATAGAGGATGCCCACCAGCAGCACCATGGCGCCCGATGCCACAAAGTGCATCACGAAGCCCACCCAGCCGTTGATGCCCAGGATAAAGGCCTGCACCAGGGAAGCCACCAGCAGGATGAGCAGGCCGGGGATCGGCCCATACAGCAGGGTGCCGATGAGCACCGGCACGTCCGCCATATCGTACTCGATAAAGCTGACGGCCGGGATGATGGGGAAATGGATGAGCATGACCAGCACCACCGCGATGGCGGCCAGCATGCCCATTTGAACCAGAGCGACGACATCGGTGCGGATTTTTTTCATAACAAGACCTCATTTCCGGCGTTTCGCGGCGCAAAAAATCCCATAACGGTGCGGCTGACGCCGCCCATTATGGGACGAAACATACGCAGGAGGCTGCGCACGTCTTCTTTCATCCGGACTGACCGCACTGCTGCGGAATACCGTCGGCTTTGGAATTTCACCAAATCGGCCCGGCACTGAACGCGCCGGGTTCGCGGGCTGCGGGAGGCTGCTCCCTTACCGCCGGTGGGGAATCGCACCCCGCCCCGAAGACAACCATATATTTTCGATTTCTAAGTATAGCACGCAACCCAAGAGCCGTCAAGCTTTTTAGCAGGATTGCCAAGCGCAGGGGACTGTGGTATACTAGAAAGGATTTTCGGAGGGGATAAACTTATGGATATACAAAACGTGCCGCGTATCGTGCAGGAGCTTGTCCCGGGCAAGCAGATCACCCTCGCGCATATCATCGCCAACCCGGACGACATTCTCTATCAGAAGCTGGGGCTGAACCCGGCGGTGGACTATGCTAAGGCGGCCATCGGCATTCTCACCATGAGCCCAAGCGAAACGGCCATCATCGCGGGAGATCTGGCCATCAAGACCGCCGGCGTGGATTTGGGCTTTGTGGATCGGTTCAGCGGCACCCTGATCGTGACCGGACGGGTGTCGGAGGTGGAGGCCGCCCTGAAAGCCATTGTAGACTACGCCCGGGACGTGCTGGGCTTCACCGTCTGCCCCCTGACCCGCACCTGATGAAAAAGATCCTGCTGGTGGGGCGCAGCGAATGCGGCAAGACCACCCTGACCCAGGCGCTGCGGGGAGAAACCATCCATTATCACAAGACCCAATATGTCAACCATTTCGACGTCATCATCGACACCCCGGGCGAATACGCCGAGAACAAATTTCTCGGCCGGGCGTTGGCGCTGTATTCCTACGAGGCCGACGTGGTGGGGCTGCTGCTCAGCGCGACGGAGCCGTATTCCCTCTATCCCCCGTGCGTGGCGGCCAGCGCCAACCGGGAGGTCATCGGCATCGTCACCCAAATCGATCAACCCCGCGCCAACCCCGCGCAGGCGGAGGCTTGGCTGCGGCTGGCGGGGTGCGAGACAGTGTTTCATGTCAGCGCCGCCAGCGGGGACGGCGTCTGGCGGATCCTCGAATATCTGCGGCAGGAGGGGGACGTTCTGCCGTGGGACAACGCGTGAACCAGGAGAACCGGGCCGACGGCCGGGTTCTTTTTTTCTGCCATCCAGCATATATACTACGGAAATGCAGACAACCCATGCGGATTTTACCAGTCTTTCCAGGGAGACCCCTGCATGATTTTGCAATTTCCTTGTTGAAACGGCTCGAATAATCTGGTATACTAGCAATAACAATTTATCCAGGCAGTCGCTTTCCCTGTGCCTGGACATAAGGAGTGGCAGAATATGAATACATGTCCGAAATGCGGCGGCAATTACGAAGGCGACGTTTGTCCTTTCTGCGCGGCGAGCGAACAGCAGGCCGCCCCGGTTCAGGGACAGGAGTACGCCCAGCAAGCACCCGTTCAGGACGCTCAGCAGATTCCGACGCAGGGCTATCAACAGGCCCCGCAGCAGGGCTATCAACAGGCCCCGCAGCAGGGCTATCCGCAAGGCTATCAGCAGGTTCCTCCTCAGGGCTATCAGCAGGTACCGCCCCAGGGGTATCAACAGATGCCGCCTCAGGGGTATCAACAGGTGCCGCCCCAGGGGTATCAGCAGGTACCGACCATTGTGGTCAACAATGTGAACACCAACAACGTGGGCGGCGCCGGTATGCCCGGCATCAGCCCCAAGAGCAAGATGGTCGCGCTTATTCTCTGCATTTTCCTGGGCACCATCGGTATCCATCGGTTTTATGTCGGCAAGGTCGGCATGGGCATCCTCTATCTGTTGACCGGCGGCTTGTGCGGCATCGGCTGGATCGTCGACATCATCCAGATCGCCTGCGGCAACTTCCGCGACAACATGGGGCTGTTCCTGAAGAACTAACCCGCCGGCAGGCTGCCATTATAATATGTGCTTGTAAAAAAGCAGGCCGCTTCAAAAGCGGCCTGCTTTTTATTTCCCGGTCAATAGGGACAGGGTTTCTGTACGGCTGCGCGGATCGGTTTTCATCCGGCCGCGCAGGGCGGAGGTCTGCGTCCGGGAGCCGGCGGCCCGCACCCCCCGCATGGTCATGCACAGGTGTTCCGCCTCAATAATCACCGCCACCCCCTGGGGCGACAGCTCCTTTTCCAGGAAATCCGCCACCTGGGCGGTCAGCCGCTCCTGCAGCTGCGGCCGGCGGGCGAAGGTGTTGACGATGCGCGCCAGCTTGGACAGGCCAATCACCCGGCCATCTTTGGGAATATAGGCGATGTGCGCCACCCCGGTGAAGGGCAGGAGATGGTGCTCGCACATGGAATACAGCGGGATGTCCCGCACCGTCACCATTTCATCCGGAGAATCCTCGTGAAAAATCTTCACATGGGCGTGGGGATCCTCCTCCAGGCCGGAAAACACCTCCGTGTACATGGCCGCCACCCGCCGGGGCGTTTCCTGCAGCCCTTCCCGTTCAGGGTCCTCCCCGATCGCCAGGAGCAGCTCCCGCACGGCCGCCTCGATGCGCTGTGTATCCATAGGAAATCCTTCCTTTCTCTTCCTAGAGCAATTGGCGAGTGAAATGGCATAAAAGGAGGCGAGGAAAAATGGCGCGGGGCAAGGCGGAGGCCCGGATCAGGCGGCGCCCGCAACGCCATTTTTACTGCCGAACTTGTGTCGTTTTATTCACTGCTTGCTCTAAAGAGCAGCTCTGTGGGACAGCGCCGCATGGCATTCATTATATCGGGATCTGCCGGTTCCGTCAAGGTTTCGGAAGAAAACAAGCAGACGGCTTCCGCCGCCTCCTGCGAGGAGGGCACAGTAATTCGTATCGGGAACCGCCTTCAGGCTGGGGAGCGGTACAGCAAAAAAGGATGCGGGAATTTACCGTCCCGCATCCTTTTCCACTCAGCCCTCTTTCACCAGGGAGCGATACAGCTTGATATACTCGTTGGCGGAGCGGCCCCAGCTAAAATCGGTACGCAGGCACCGATCCATCAAAACCGGCCAATCGGTTTTGTTCGCATAAGCGCCGAGCGAACGGCGGATGGCGTACAGCATGTCGTTGGCGTTGTAGGTCTTGAAGGTGAAGCCCATGCCCATGCCCTCGCCGTCGCCGCAGTCGCGGATGCTGTCCTTCAAGCCGCCGGTTTCCCGCACGACGGGAACCGTGCCATACCGGCAGGCCACCATCTGAGACAGGCCGCAGGGCTCGCTCTTGGAGGGCATAAGGAAGATATCCGCGCCGGCGTATATCTTCCGGGCCAGCTCTGGCAGGAAGCCCGCGCAGTAACAGAATTTCTGCGGATAGCGGCCCTGCACCTCCCGGAAATAGTTCTCATAGGCCCAGTCGCCCGATCCCAGGATGACCACCTGCAGGTTTTCCTGCAGAAGCTCGTCCAGGACGTATTTGACCAAATCCAGCCCCTTATGGGCCACCAGCCGGGTGACCATGCCGACGAGGGGTACGTCCGCCGCCTCGGGCAGGCCCAGCCGTTCTTGCAGAGCCCGCTTGTTTTCCGCCTTGCCAGAGGGATCGTCGGCGGAATAGGTCTTGTAGATAAGCGGATCGGTCTCGGGGTTGTACCCCTCGGTATCGATGCCGTTGAGGATGCCGGTCAGCTTCCATTCCCGCGCCCGCAGGATGGTGTCCAGGCCGTGGGAGAACCAGGGATCCAGGATTTCCTGCGCGTAGGTCGGGCTGACGGTGGTCACCTTGTCGGCCATCTCGATGGCACCCTTCATGAGGTTAACGCAGCCGTCCTGCTCCACGATGGTTCTGCTGCTTTGCGGAATGCCAAAGACATCCTCCAGGATTTCCATGCCGTATTTGCCCTGGTACTGGATGTTATGAATGGTGAAAACCGTTTTGATGTTTTCGTACCCCTCCCTGCCAGCGTAGAACAGGCTGTAATACACCGGAACCAGGGCGGTCTGCCAGTCGTTGGCGTGGATGATATCGGGTTTGAAATCAATGTACGCCAGCATTTCCAGAATCGCCCGGGACAGGAACGCAAACCGCTCCGCGTCGTCGTAATGGCCGTAAAGGCCGGGGCGCTTGAAATAATACTGGTTGTCCAACAAATAGTAAATCACACCGTTGTGGCGGGCCTCGAACACGCCGCAATACTGCCGCCTCCAGGCCACGGGAACCGACAGGCTGGTCAGGAAGGTCATGTTGTCCCGCAGCTCCTGCGGAACCGATTCATACAAGGGCAGTACCACGCGGCAGCCGATCAGCCGCACCCGCATCGCATGGGGCAGCGATCCCGCCACATCCGCCAGGCCGCCTGAGGCGGCAAAGGGAAGCGCTTCGCTGGTTGCATACAAAACTTTCATGGTATCCTCCTATTCCGCCGCACGCAGGCGGCACAGACAGTCTGCTTGTTTGCCGCCGCTGCTTTACACGGCGGATCCCTTGCCGATATAAATCGGATAGCTGCCGAAGCCCTGCAGCGTCCGGCCGTCCTGTATAGACACGTTTTTATCCAGAATCACATAGCACAGGTTGGCCCCCGCGCCGACCGCCGTGCCCTGCATCACGATGCAGTTTTCCACCCGGGCGTCCCGGCCGATATTGACGTCGCGGAAGATGATGGAATTGCGCACCGTGCCGTCCACCCGGGCGCCGTCGGCCACCAGGGAATGGCTGACCGAGGCGTGCAGGCCGTAGAGGGCGGGCGGGCAGTCCCGCACCTTGGTATAGATGGGCCGGCTCGACAGGAACAGCTGCTGGCGCACCTCGGCGTTCAGCAGCGCCATATTGGCGTCGAAATAGCTGCCCAGAGAGGAAATCACCATGGTCATCTCAGGCACTTCGTAGCCGTACAGCCGCATATTTTCCACCTGCCGCTGCAGCACGTCCCGTTCAAAATGATGGTAGTTGCGGCCCAGGCAGGTGGCCACCAGCCGCTGCAGCAATTCCTTACGCAGGACATACAGCCCCAAACCGTAAGCGGACTCCCCGGCCGGGCGAGTATTGAGCACGATGTCCTTCACCCGGCCGTCCTCGGCCGTCCACAGCAGAAGATTATCCGGCGTATCCGGGACCGGGCCGCGCTTATAGGCGATGGTAATATCGGCCCCGCTGTCCCTGTGAGTCTCCAGCAGAGCGTCGTAGTCAATGTTGCCCACCACATGGCAGTCGGACATCACGACGTATTCTTCCTTGGAATTGCGCAGGAACGGCTCGATTTCCGCAAGAGAAACGATCCGGCCGTTGTACATTTCCTCGCTGGTTCCAAAGGGAGGAAGGAAATACAGGCCCTGATTCTTGCGGGACAAATCCCAGGCCTTGCCGGACCCCAGATGATCCATCAGCGACTGGTAATTCCGCTTGGTCACCAGACCCACCTTGGAAATGCCGGCGTTGACCATGTTGGACAGGGTGAAGTCAATAAGCCGGTACCGGCCGCCAAAGGGAACCGAACCCAGCGCCCGCAGCGCGGTGAGATCCCGCAAGGCTTCGTCGTGCATATTGGAAAACAGGATGCCCATGGCGTTGTTGTTGCGCATATCAGTCGTTCCCCTTTCCGTCGGATTCGATCATGGCTTTGGCCGGGATAATCTGGCCCGGCGGGACATGGACGCCCTCGGCGACCACCGCCACGCCCCAATCGCCCAGGTCGGGGCAGTCTTCGGGGCGGGCGCCGATGATGGCGTTTTCCCCCACCTCCACGTTTTCCGCCAAGATGGCGTATTGCACCTTTGCACCCCGCCGCACGCAGGCCCCCGGCATGATGATGGAATCCCGGATTTCCGCGCCCTCCTCGATGGTGACGCCGGAAAAAATCACCGAAAAATCCACGTTTCCGTAAATGTTGCCGCCTTCGGAAATCATGCTGTTCTGTACACACGCGCCGTCGGCGATATAGTGGGGAGGCAGGCCGGGATTGCGGGAATAAATCCGCCATTCGGTGTCGGACAAATCCAATGGGACGTTGGGGTCGAGCAAATCCATATTGGCTTCCCACAGGCTCTCGATGGTGCCGACATCCTTCCAGTAGCCCTCAAAACGATAGGCGCACATTCTCTCCCCCGCCGCTAACATGGCGGGCAGTATGTTTTTGCCGAAATCGTTTTGGGATTTGCGGTTTTTCTCGTCCTCCGTCAGATAGTACCGCAGCTTTTTCCAGTTGAACACGTAAATGCCCATGGAGGCCAGGTTGCTCTTCGGTACGGTCGGCTTCTCATCGAACTCGTAAATCGAGCCGTCCTCGTTGCAGTTGAGGATGCCGAACCGGCTGGCCTCCGACATCTCGACCTCCAGCACCGCGATGGTGCAGTCCGCCTCGTTTTTCTTATGGGCCTCGATCATCTGGGAATAGTCCATTTTATAGATATGATCGCCCGAGAGGACCAGCACATATTCCGGGTCGTACCGCTCGATAAAGGCCAGATTTTGATAGATGGCGTTGGCGGTGCCCTTGTACCAGTCGGCCCCGCGGCTGCGCTGATAAGGCGGCAGGACGTGCACCCCCGCGTCCATCCGATCCAGGTCCCACGGCTGGCCGGAACCGATATAATCGTTGAGCTCCAGCGGCTGATACTGCGTCAGCACCCCCACCGTCTCAATACCGGAGTTGACGCAGTTGGACAAAGGGAAATCGATGATGCGGTATTTCCCTCCATAAGGGACGGCCGGCTTGGCGATGCGGCTGGTCAGAGCATACAGGCGGCTTCCCTGGCCGCCCGCCAGCAGCATGGCGACACATTCTTGTTTGCGGAACATGGCGATACCTCCTTGATTTCATCGCGGGGAACAAACACAGGTCTATTTTTTCTTAGCTGGCGGTTTCGCGGCGGGCTTGGCCGCTGCGGCGGCCGGCTTCTTGTCCGTTTTAGGGGCGGGACGCTTTTTCTCCCGCACCAGCCGGAAATACAGCACCGACAAAGGCGGAATCGTCAGCTCCATGGACTGCTCGAAGCCATGCATCGGCACCGGATCGGTATCAAAGGTGCCATTGGTAATCCCCTGCCCGCCGAACTCGGCGGCGTCGGTGTTGAACACCTCGGTATAGGTGCCGTAAAACGGGGCGCCGATGCGGTAATGCTCCCGTTTGACCGGGTTAAAGTTGCACAGGGCCACCAGCTCGCCGCCGTGATTGTCCATCCGGCGGAAGGAAATGATGCTTTGGGTATAGTCGTCATGGGCGATCCAGGAGAAGCCCTCCCAGGAAAAGTCATTTTCCCACAGGGGCGCGTTGTCCCGGTAGAAATGGTTCAGCGATTTGGTGAAATGCTGCAGCATCCGGTGCGCTTCGTAATCCAGCAGCAGCCAGTCCAGCCCGCTTTCGTAGTCCCATTCCTTGAACTGGCCGAACTCGCTGCCCATAAACAGCAGCTTTTTGCCCGGATGGGCCATCATATAGCCCAGAAAAGCCCGCACGCCCGCGAATTTCTCCTCATACGTGCCGGGCATTTTGTTGATGAGGGAGCCTTTGCCGTGCACCACCTCGTCGTGGGAGATGGGCAGGACGAAATTCTCGGAAAAGGCATAGAAAAAGGAAAACGTCAGGTTGTCGTGATTGAACTTCCGGAACCAGGGATCCAAGGAGAGATAATGGAGCATATCGTTCATCCAGCCCATGTTCCACTTGTAATTGAACCCAAGGCCGCCGTCGGCGGTGGGGCGGGATACCATCGGCCAGGAGGTGGATTCCTCCGCGATCATCATGGCCTTGGGATGGGCGGCGAAGACCGTCTCGTTAAGCTCCTTAAGGAATTCCACCGCTTCCAGGTTCTCCTTGCCGCCGAAACGGTTGGGGATCCATTCCCCGTCCCGCCGGTTGTAATCCAGGTACAGCATGGAGGCCACCGCGTCCACCCGGATGCCGTCCACGTGAAAGACCTCCAGCCAATACATGGCGTTGGATATCAGGAAGCTGCGCACCTCCGGACGGCCGTAGTCGAACACGCAGGTGCCCCATTCCTTGTGTTCGCCCTTGCGGGGATCGGCGTATTCGTAGCAGGGTCCCCCGTCGAAATGATACAGGCCGCATTGATCCTTGGGGAAATGGGCCGGCACCCAGTCGATGATCACCCCTATCCCCGCCTGGTGGCAGCGGTCGATGAACCGCATGAACTCCTTGGGGGTGCCGTACCGGGAGGTGGGCGCGTAATAACCGGTCACCTGATAGCCCCAGGAGCCGTCGAAGGGATACTCCATGATGGGCATCATCTCGATGTGGGTGTATCCCATTTCCAGCACATAGGGGATCAGCTCGTCCCCCAGCTTCTCATAGGAAAAGGGATTGCCGTCGGGATACTGCCGCCAGGAACCGGCGTGAATCTCGTAGATATTCACCGGGCAGTCGTAAATGGTAGCCTCCTCCTTGGCCCGCAGCCACTTGCCGTCTCCCCAGGCATAGCCGCCGACGCTGAACACCTTGGAAGCGTTGCCGGGGCGCGTCTCAAAATGGGCGGCGAAGGGATCGGATTTCATCACGCCTTGTCCATGCTTATCTACAATATGATACTTGTACGTATCGTATTCCTGCAAATTCTGCGCCGTGCATTCCCAGACGCCGCCGGTCAGCCTTTCCAGGGGCTGCGCCTCGGGATCCCATTTGTTGAAATCGCCGACCAGGGACACGGCTTGCGCGTTTGGCGCCCACACCCGGAAAATATATCCATCCTCCCCGGCGGCATGGCACCCGAGCACCTCATAGGCGCGGCTGTTCTGTCCCCGGCAAAAGGCCGACAAGGCCTGTTCAATCTCCGGCATCATGCCGGCGCGCGGATTGCTGTACATGAGCATCCCTCCATGGTGGATTGGCGGCCGAACCATTCCCGGCGGGCGCCGCGGGGAATATCCGCAGTTCGCCCACAGGTTTTATTCAGCATGTCCGATTGTCATCGGATTGGAAGTGATTACCTTTATTGTAGCAACTGCCTGTGTGAATTGCAAGCGTTTTTGGTAAGTTTCTTAAAACAAATTGTTAACGAATTCAATATACTTGTATATAAAGCACAACAATCAATTTGTATTCCTAGACAAATCGCTTTTCAGGGCAGTCCACATTCGCTTAGTATATCCCAACCATGTTACAAAACCTGTCGAAACCTTAAAATTGCCGATAGTCATGACCACCCGTAAAACGGGTGGCATGAAGGAGCCCTAGAAGGGCATAGGA
>ERZ506979.143-NODE-143-length-61510-cov-16.856562_pt1 | contig 61510 bp, 54 predicted proteins | sample MGYA00512887_ERZ506979 | MGnify/ENA metagenome assembly ERZ506979 | reverse complement strand
CGATGCGCACGCGCTCACATCCCTTCGATCAGGTGCACGACCATGCGCCCGGCGTCGGGGTCGATGCTGCGCACGAACTCCGGCCGGTCGGGGATGAGCACCTCGCGCGCGCCCTGCACGACGTAGACGCTGCCGCGCGGCAGGTCGAGGATCTCGCGCAGGGTGCCGACGGGCTCGCCCGTGTCGGTCTCGACGGCGATGCCGAGCAGGTCCTGCTGGAAATACTGCCCGTCGGGCAGCGTGACGTCCGCGCGCGCGATGGACACGACGCGGTTTTTGAGCGTCATGGCGGCGTTGACATCGTCCACGCCCTGAAACTTCACGACGAGCATGCCCTTGTGCACGCGGCTGTGCGCGACGTGCACGGGCGCGCCGTCGATATAAAACGTCCGGAAGCCGAGCAGGAACGCCGCGTCATCCGCCCACGGCTGGATGCGCACCTCGCCGCGCACGCCGTGCGTGTTGACGATCTTTCCTGCTTCCAGATACGGTTTTTGCATCGTTGGTTGTCCCCCTTTTTGGGTGTTGGGTGCAAAAAACGCACTGCACGGGTGCAGCGCGTTTCCTGCGTCAATCCATGATCTCCACGGAGACTTTCTTGCCCTTTCTCTGGGCGACGGCCTTCATCAGGATGCGGATCTCTTTGACGATCCGGCCCTGACGGCCGATGACCTTGCCCATATCGCCGTCGGCGACGCGCACTTCAAACACGGTCTCGCCGTTGGCCTCGCGCTCGGTCACAGAGACCTCGTCCGGTTTTTCCACGAGGTTCTGCACAATATAGGTCAGAAGCTCTTTCATCTTTGGGGTCTCTCCTTATTCCGCTGCGATGGCTTTCTTGAGCAGCACACGAACGGTATCCGTCGGCTGTGCACCGTTGGCGAGCCAGTAGTTGGCGCGCTCGGCGTCGACGACGATCTTCTTGTCCGCGCTCAGCGGATCGTACGTGCCGATCTCCTCAATGCATCTGCCGTCGCGTGCGAAACGGGAGTCCGCCACCACGATGCGGTAGTAGGGGGCCTTCTTGGCGCCCATTCTGCGAAGTCTGATCTTGACCATGTATCTTCACCTCCATCAATGTTCTCTGTATCTCCAGCTCCCGGCGGGAGCTTGGAACCGATTTAGAATCCGTACGGCCGGCCACCGCCGCCGCCGAACAGATTGCCCAGACCGCCGAAGCCGCCGCGGCCGCCGCGCTTCATGCGCTTCATGGCCTTGCTGTTGCCGGACATCTGGCGCACGAGCTGCTGCATGAGCTCGAACTGCTTGAGCAGCTTGTTGATCTCGACCACGCTCGTGCCGGCGCCCGCCGCGATGCGCTTTTTGCGGCTGGAGTTCAGGATGGCGGGGTTGTCGCGCTCGCCGGGGGTCATGGACTGGATGATCGCCTCGATGCGGCCCATGGCCTTCTCGTCGACGTTCGCGCCCGAGAGGGCCTTCGCGTCCATGCCGGGGATCATGCCGGCAATGTCCTGCAGGGAACCCATGCCCTTGAGCTGCTGGAGCTGGTCGTAATAATCCGTGAGCGTGAAGCGGTTCTGCCGCAGACGCTCGGCCATTTCCTCGGCCTTTTTCTGGTCGAGGTTCTGCTCGGCCTTTTCGATGAGCGTGAGCACATCACCCATGCCGAGGATGCGGCTGGCCATGCGGTCGGGGTGGAAGGGCTCGATCTGGTCGAGCTTCTCGCCGATGCCGGCAAACTTGATGGGCTTGCCGGTCAGCGCCTTGATCGACAGCGCGGCGCCGCCGCGGGCGTCGCCGTCGAGCTTTGTGAGCATGACGCCGGTGATGTCGAGCGCATCGTCAAAGGCCTGCGCGGTCGCGACCGCGTCCTGGCCGATCATCGCGTCGATGACGAGCAGGATCTCCGCGGGGTTCACGGCGGCCTTGATGTTCTGCAGCTCGGTCATGAGCGCCTCGTCGATGTGCAGGCGGCCGGCCGTGTCGAGAAACACCAGGTCGTTGCCGTGCTTTTTCGCGTGCTCGATGCCGGCCTTTGCGATCTCGACCGGGTCGCCCTGCCCCATCTGGAACACGGGAATGTCGAGCTGGCGGCCGACGGTCTCGAGCTGCTGGATGGCCGCGGGACGGTACACGTCGCACGCGACGAGCAGCGGGCGCTTGCCCTGCTTGCGCATGAGACCGGCGAGCTTGGCGCCGTTGGTCGTCTTACCTGCACCCTGCAGGCCGACGAGCATGACGACGCTCGGCGAGTGGGAGCTGATGTTCAGCTTCTGGTTCTCGCTGCCCATGAGGGCGGTGAGCTCCTCGTTGACGATCTTGATGACCATCTGCGCGGGCGAGAGGCTCTCGAGCACATCCGCGCCCGTGGCGCGCTCGGTCACCTTGCGCACAAAGTCCTTGACGACCTTGAAGTTCACGTCCGCCTCGAGCAGCGCGAGCTTGACCTCACGCATGGCCTCCTTTACATCGGCCTCCGTGAGCCGGCCCTTGCCGCGCAGGCGTTTGAACGCCTCGGTCAGCTTGTCCGACAGGGATTCAAATGCCATGGTATCTATCCTTTCAGATCCTGAAGCTGCCGCAGCGCCTGCTCGGCCAACAGCCGGGCGTCGCCGCCGACGGTATCGCGCAGCTTCGTGAGCGTATCCTCCAGCGCGGCCGCGGCCGTGCGCTGCGCAGCGAAGCGCTGCACCAGACCGAGCCGGGCCTCCGTATCGCGCAGCGCGGCGTCCGCGCGGCGGATGTTGTCCCACACGCCCTGGCGCGAAATGCCGCTGCTGGCGGCGATCTCCGCCAGAGAGAGGTCCTGATTATAATGGAGGTCGTAATACTCCCGCTGCTTGTCCGTGAGCAGATCGCCGTAAAAATCGAACAGCATCGTGCGCCACACGGTCTCATCCGGCATGGTGGGGTCCCTCCTCGCTGTAAACCATTTTTCCTTTACAGCACGAGTAGTATACGCCAAGGCCGCGCAGGTGTCAAGTATTTTTTCTTGTCACCGCATAGATTTCCCGCCGGATGGGAAAAATTCCGGTATTGCAAACCGTTTCTGGAGGGATCTTCATGGCCGAAACCAACACTGCCGCCCTGCGCGCACAGGGCGGGCGCGACGCCCGCGCCCTGTCCGTGACCGGCCGGGGCCGCGCGGACACCGGGCGCATCCGGCGCGCAGCGAAAGCGCTCGCGCGCATGGCGCGCACCGTCACGCCCGAGACGCCGAACGGCCAGTGGCTGCGCGACAACCGGAGCTTTGCCTGCGCTGCTGCGGGCGATGCCGCGGCGGCCCTGCGGCACGCGCGCGTGCGCACGGCGGGCGGGCAGACGGCGTTGGGCGCGTGCTGTGCGGGGCTGCTGCGCGCATGTGAGGGCGCGCTGACGGTCAAGGCGGCGGAGGCGTATCTGGAGGGGTTTCAGGACGTGCTGCCGCTCGAGACGGCGGAACTCGCCCTGCTCGTGCCGGGGCTGCAGGCGGCCGTGGTGTGCGCGCTGGCGGAGAGCTATGCCCATGACGGCGCGGCCGCGCCCGCGCTCTTCACCTCCCTGCGCGCACTCGGCACGGCGGCGTGGGGCATGCTCGCCGAGCGGTGCGACCGCGTGGGGCGCATCCTCGCGCGCGACCCGGTGGGCGTCTACCCCGCGATGGACGCGGCCACGCGCGCGCACTACCGGCAGGTCACGGCGCGGCTGGCGCGGCGGACGGGCCGGACGGAGATTGAGATCGCCGAGGACGTGCTCGCGCGCGCACAGAGCAGCGAGGGCGCGCGGCGGCACGTGGGCTGGTTTTTGCTGCGCGAGGTGCTCGGCGCGCCGGAACGTCGCCGCGACGGCGGGTGGTACATCGCGGCCGTCGTGGTGGGGACGCTGTTTTTGTCGCTGCTGCTGGGCTTTGCGACCAAAAGCGTGTCGGGCGCGGTGCTGCTGCTCATCCCGGTGTCGGAGGTGGTCAAGGGTCTGCTCGACGCGGTGCTGCTGCGCGTGACGAAGCCGCGCTTCGTGCCGCGGCTGGCGCTGCGCCGGGGCATCCCGCCGGAGGGGCGGACGCTGTGCGTGATTGCAGCGCTGCTCACCTCCCCGGACGATGCGCACGCGCTCTGCGCGCGGCTGGAGGAGTACTATCTCTGCAACCGCGACGCGCTCGGGCAGCTCACGTTCGGCCTGCTGGCCGACCTGCCGGAGGCGGACATGGCGCACGCGCCCATCGACCCCGCCATCCTGCGCGCGGCGCGCGCGGAGATCGCCGCGCTCAACGCGCGCTGGGGCAGCCGGTTTTATCTCTTCACGCGCAAGCGGGTGCCCACACCCGACGGGAAATGGAGCGCGTGGGAGCGCAAGCGCGGCGCACTGCTGGAGCTGGCGCGGCTGGTGCTCGACCGGCCGGGCGCGCTGCAGTGCGCGGCCGGGGACGCGGCGGGCCTGAGCGGTACGGTGTACCTGCTGACGCTCGACGCCGACACGCGCCTGACGCCCGGCGCGGCGCGCGCGCTCGTGGGCGCGATGCTGCACCCGCTCAACCGCGCCGTGGTGGACGCGCAGCGCGGTGTGGTCACGCGCGGCTACGGCCTGCTGCACCCGCGCATGGCGACCGAACTGGAAAGCGCAAACGCCACCGACTGGGCGCGCGTGTTCGCCGGGCCCGGCGGCGCCGACCCCTACGGCGGCGCGTGCGGGGAATTATATATGGACTGCTTTGACCGCGGCGGCTTCCCGGGCAAGGGCATCATCGACGCGCGCGCGCTGCTCGACTGCTGCGGCGGCGGGGTCATTCCGGAAGGGCGCGTGCTGAGCCACGACGCGCTTGAGGGCGCATATCTGCACGGCGGCTTTCTCGGCGACGTGGAGCTGACGGACACCTTCCCCGCAGCCCCGCTGGCCTGGGGCGCGCGGGCGCACCGCTGGATCCGCGGCGACTGGCAGAACGCGCCGTGGATCTTTGGGCAGCGCGGGCGGGCACTGCACCCGATCGACCGGTTCCGGCTGGCGGACAGTCTGCGGCGGTCGCTCGTCGCCCCGACGACGTGGATTTCCATCTTCCTCGGCTGCGTGCTGCGCTGGCCGGGGCTGCGGCTGGCGGCGTATGCGGCGCTGCTGGCGCTGGCGCAGGGGCTGATCCGCGCGCTCGGCCAGCCGATCGTGCACCCGGCGGACACGCGCGTGCGCTACCACAGCGACGTGCTGCACGGGCTTGCCAGCGCCGTGGTGCAGACGGTGCTGCGGCTGATCCTGCTGCCGTGGGAGGCGGTGCTCAACGCCTCCGCCATCGTGACGGCGCTGTGGCGCATGACCGTGTCGCACAAAAACCTGCTGCAGTGGCAGACGGCGGCACAGCAGGCGGGAAAGCGCGACGGGCTGGGCGCGTATCTGCGCGCGCTCTGGCCGGCGAGCGCGCTGGGCCTGCTCACGGCCGTCCTGACGCCGAGCCCGACAGGGCTGGCCGCCGGCATCGTGTGGGTGCTCAGCCCCTTCGTGCTGGCAGCGCTCGGCGCGCCGAACACGGCCGGGGCTGCGCCGCTATCGCGCACCGCGCGGCGCGAGCTGCTGGGCTGGGCGAAGGCGACGTGGCAGTATTTTGAGACGTTCTGTACCGCCGAGGATCACTATCTGCCGCCGGACAACGTGCAGCTCCAGCCGCCGACCGGCACGGCGCACCGCACGTCGCCGACAAACATGGGGCTCGCGCTCGTGTCCGCCCTCGGCGCACACGCGCTGGGCATCGACAACGGGCACGGGCTGGAGCTGGCGGAGCGGATGCTCACGACCATGGAGCAATTACCCCGCTGGAACGGGCATTTTTACAACTGGTACCACACGTGCACGCTGCGGCCGATGCCGCCGCTGTATGTGTCCACGGTGGACAGCGGCAACTGCGCCGCCGCCCTGCTCACGGCGGCAAACGCCCTGCGCGGCTGGGGGCGGGACGAGCTGACGGCGCGGGCGCAGCAGCTCTGCGACGGCATGGACTTCGGCCCGCTCTACGACCCGCAGCGGCGGCTGATGCACATCGGCATCGACACCGGCAGCGGCAAGTGGTCGGAGAGTTACTACGACCTGCTGGCAAGCGAGGCACGGCTGACGTCGTACTTCGCCGTGGCGCGGGGCGACGTGCCGCGCGAGCACTGGCGCGCCCTGTCGCGCGCGCAGGTGCAGAAGGACCACTACCGCGGCTGCGTGTCGTGGTCGGGGTCGATGTTTGAGTACCTGATGCCGGAGCTGTTTCTGCCGCCGGTGCGCGATTCGCTGCTATGGGAGAGCGCGAAGTTCTGCCTCTACGTGCAGCGGCGGCGCGTGCATCCGGGGCAGGTGTGGGGCGTGTCGGAGAGCGCGTACTTCGCGCTCGACAGCGCGCTGAGCTACCGCTACAAGGCGCACGGCTGCGCGGCGCTGGCCCTGCAGCCGGGCATGGACAAAGAGCTCGTGCTCTCGCCGTACAGCAGCTTTCTCGCGCTGGCGGTGGAGCCGCGCGCGGCGATGCGCAACCTGCGCAAACTCGCGGCGCTCGGGCTGCTGGGGCAGCACGGATTTTTCGACGCGCTCGACTGCACCCGCGCGCGCACGGGCGGCGGCGGGCAGATCGTGCGCTGCGTGATGGCGCACCACCAGGGCATGAGCCTGCTGGCGGCGTGCAACGCGCTGTGCGGAGATCAGGTGCGGCGGTGGTTCTTCGCCGACCCCGCCATGCGCGCGCACGCGACCCTGCTGTCCGAGCGGCTGCCGCTGGGCGCGCCGGCGCTGCGGCGGCACGCGGAGGAGCCGGCCGAAAAGGCGCGCCGCCGCGCCCTGCCGGACTATGCGGCCGAGGGCACGGGCATCGACGCCGAGGCCCCGCGCTGCGCGCTGCTCTCGAACGGCACGTACTGCCTCGCCGTGACCGAAGCCGGGCAGAGCTTCGCCCGCTGGCACGCGCTGAGCGTCTGCCGCCGCGCCCCGCGCGCAGACCCCGCCGCCGGGCCGGTCGTGCGGCTGGAGACGGAGGACTTTTCCGGCCCGCTGCTGCCGGGCACAGCCGAGGGCGCGCAGTGGCGCTTCACGGTGCGCGCAGCGCAGTTCACCACCCGGCACGGGGACGTGACCGCCGTGCAGACGCTCACCGTACCCGGCCGCGCCAACGGCGAGGTGCGTGCGCTGACGCTCTCGTCCCCGAGCGGGATCGAGGGCACGGTGCGGTTCGTGTTCGAGGCCGTGCTCGCACCGTGGGAGGATTATGTCAACCACCCGGCGTTCGCGCGGCTGGGCTTTCAGAGCGTGCAGCGGCGCGACGCGCTGCTGCTGCGCCACCTCGGCCGCGGCGAGAAGCCGGAGGCGTGGCTGTGCGCCGCGTGCGACCGGCCGGGCACGTGGCGGGCCGAGGGGCCGGTGCCGGGGTGGCTGCGCGCGGGGCGCGTGGAGCTGACGGTGCCGGTGCAGGCAGCGCCGGACACGCCGTGGCGCGTGCGCTTTGCGCTCGGCGTGGGCGCGCGCGAGGACGATGCGTTCACGGCGGCGCAGCGCGCGCTCGTGCTGCCGCCCGCGATGGCGGCGGCGCTGCCGGAGGAGCTCGCGGCGCAGTACGGCATGACGGGCGCGGAACTCGATGACGCCATGGCGGCGGTCTCTCCCCTGCTGTTTCTAAGCGTGGCGGTGAGCGCCGTTCCGGAGCAGCTGGCGCGCCCCGCGCTCTGGGCGCAGGGCATCTCGGGTGACCTGCCGGTGTGGTGCGCGGAGGCGGAGCGCGGCGTGCTGCGGCAGTGGGCGCTGCTGCGCGCGCTGGGCGTGGGGTGCGACCTCGCGCTGCGCAGCGGCGACGGCGGGGACTACCAGCAGCCGACGGCCGGAAAGGTGCGCGGCTGGCTCGCGGCGCTCGATCTCGCGCACACGCTCGATGCGCCCGGCGGCGTGCACCTCGTGCCGGAGGGGGCCTTCCCCGGTGTGGCGGCGGCTGCGGCCATCCGCCCCGGCATGGCGCACACGCGCTGCACGCTGCCGCTGCTGCCCCCGCCGGGCGACCGGCGGTATCTGCCCACGGGGGCCGATGTGCACTGGGACGATGACGGCACGGTGTCCTTCACCGGGCTGCCGCCGCGCGCGTGGAGCCAGGTGCTGACCAACGGCCGCTTCGGCTTTCTCGCCACCGACGCGGGCACGGGCCACATGTGGCACCGCAACGCGCACACCGGGCGCATCAACCGCTGGCTGTGCGACCCGTGGGTGCTGCGCGGCACGGAGACGCTGTGCATGGCATCGCGCGCGGGCGCAGTGTCGCTCTTTGACGACGACGGGCGGGTACGGGTGGAATACGGCTTCGGCTGGGCGGCGTGGGAGCGCAGCGTGGACGGCATGTCCGTGCGCGTGACGGCGTTCGTGCCCGAGGACGCGGACGCGCGCGTGCTGCTCATCGAGTGCGCGGGGCGCGCGCGCATCACGTGGCACACCGACCTCGTCTGCGCCGGGCGCGACGCGGACGCGCCCACCGTGGTGACGGCGTACACGGACGGCATGCTCACGGCCGAGAACGTGCGTGCGGACGCGCCGACGCTCTTTAGCGCAGCGGCGGGCATGCCGCTCGCGGGCTGGACGTGCGACCGGTTTTCGTTCCTGCGCGGGCAGATGGACGCGCGCGCCGGCGCGGGGCTGAGCCCCTGCTTCGCGCTCGAGGGCACCGTCGACCGGCAGGGCGTGATCGTCTGCGGGTGCGACACGCGCGCAAACCTCCTGCGCCTGACGCAGCCGGACGAGGCCGCGCACGCCCTGCGCGCGACGCGCGAGCGGTGGCTGGGTGCGGTATCGCGCCTGTGGATGACGACGCCGGACGCGGACATGAACCGCTACCTCGGCGGCTGGGCGGCGTACCAGGCGCTGTGCTGCCGGCTGCTGGCGCGCACGAGCCTGTACCAGAACGGCGGCGCGTTCGGCTTCCGCGACCAGCTGCAGGACGCGGTGAACCTCCTGCTGCTCGACAATACACCTGCGCGCGAGCAGATCGGCCGCGCGTGCGCGCACCAGTTCGCCGCCGGGGACGTGTGCCACTGGTGGCACGAGGGCGCAGGGACCGAACACGGCGTGCGCACGCGCATCTCGGACGACCTGCTGTGGCTGCCGTGGGCGGTGTGCGAGTACGTGGAAAAGACCGGCGACACGGAGATTTTAAGCGCCGAGTACCCCTTCCTCGCTGGCGAGGAGCTGGAGGAAAACGAGCACGACCGGTACCAGCCGCTCGAGCCGGGCGCGGAGCGCGGCACGGTGCTCGAGCACTGCCGCCGGGCGCTCATGCGCGTGCTCGCGCGCGGCGTGGGCACGCACGGTCTGCTGCTGATCGGCACCGGCGACTGGAACGACGCCTTTGACCGCGTGGGCGCACAGGGCCGGGGCGAGAGCGTGTGGCTGACGTGGTTTTTCGCCATCACGGCGCGGAAATTCGCCGCCCTCGTGGGCGGGCACGCGGCCGGGCAGCTCACGCTCGCCGCCGACCACTGCACGCGCGCGGCCGAGGACGCGTGGGACGGCGCGTGGTACCGGCGCGGGTACTATGACGACGGGCGGCCGCTCGGCTCGGCCGGAAATGATGAGTGCCGCATCGACGCGATCGCGCAGGCGTTTGCCGCCCTCGACACGCACGCCGACCGCGGCCGCGTGCACACCGCGCTCACGAGCGCGGTGGAGCAGCTCTTTGACCGGGAGCACAACGTGGTGCGGCTGTTTGACCCGCCCATCACGCGGCGCACGCCCGAGACGGGCTACGTGCGCAGCTACGGCGCGGGCCTGCGCGAAAACGGCGGGCAGTACACCCACGGCGCGCTGTGGCTGGCCATGGCGCTGCTGCGCACGGGCCGCACGGCCGAGGGCGCGGAAATTCTCCACGCCGTGCTGCCCACAGCGCACGCCCCCGCGCGCTACGAGGGCGAGCCGTTCGTGCTCGCGGCCGACATCGCCGGCGGGGACAACGCGGGCGCGGCCGGCTGGACGTGGTACACGGGCGCGGCCGGGTGGTACCTGCGCATCGCAGCGGAGGACCTGCTGGGGCTGCACCTGTGCGGCGGCGTGCTCTACCCCGAGCCGCACCTGCCGGCCGGCTGGCCGGAGTGCACCGTGCGCTGGCGCGACGGGGCCGGTCTGCTGCACACCATCCGCCTGCGGCCCGACGGCGTGACCGTGGACAATGCGCCCTACGACGGCGGCGGCATCGGCAAAAAGCGCCCGAAACCCTATTCCCAAGATAGGTAAGGCGTGATATAATAAAGTATTCAAAAAATATGGACACACCATAGGCGAAAGGAGCGTATCTTATGGAACGCATCCGCACGGAAATTCTCCCCGGCGTGTGGCTGACCGCCCTGCGCACGGATAAGTTCAAGACCGCGTGGCTGAGCGTGAACCTGCTGACGCAGCTGCGGCGCTCTACGGCGGCGTGCACGGCCGTGCTGCCGTATGTGCTGCGGCGCGGCAGCACGCGCCTGCCCGATCTGGAGACGATCGCGGCCGAGCTCGAGAGCCTCTACGGCGCGAGCATCACGCCGAGCGTGCGCAAGCTCGGCGAAATCCAAGCCGTGGGCTTCGAGGCCGAGTTTGCCGACGACGGCGCGGTGGGCGAGGACGTGTTTCCCCGGCTGGCGGCCGATGTGGCCGACCTGCTGCTGCACCCGAACACGCGCGGCGGCCTGCTGCGGCCCGACATTGTCGACAGCGAGCGCGAGAAGCTGCTCGAGCGCATCCGCGCCGGGATGAACAACAAGCGCGCCTACGCCATCGAGCGCCTGTACGCCCACATGTGCTGCTGCGAGGACTACGCCGTGCCCCGCCTCGGCGAGGAGGCGGACGCCGAGCGCATCCACTACCGCAGGCTCACGATGCGCTACCATGACGTGCTCTCGACGAGCCCCGTAGAAATTTTCTACTGCGGCTCGCTCGAGGGCAAGGCCGTTGCGCGCATCCTCACGGACGTGCTCGCGACGATGCCGCGCGGCGAGATCGACGAGGACATCGGCACCGATATCCGCATGAATGCGCTCGAAGAGCAGCCGCGCTATGTGACCGAGACGCTCCCGGTCGCGCAGGGACAGCTTGCCGTGGGCTACCGGCTGGGCGCGTGCATGGCCGAGCCGGACATTCCGGCGCTGTTTGTCTTCAACGCGCTCTACGGCGGCTGCGTCACATCCAAGCTCTTTTTGAATGTGCGCGAGAAGCTCAGCCTGTGCTACTACGTCGGCTCGCGCCTGAGCACGCACAAGGGGCTGCTGACCGTGACGAGCGGCATCGACGTGAAAAACTACGAGCGCGCACTCGCCGAGATCACGGCGCAGCTCGACGCCGTGCGCACCGGCGACTTTACGGACGGTGAGCTCCAGGCCGCCATCCGCAGCGTGGCCAGCGACCTGCGCGCCACGGCCGACGCGCCCGACGCGCTGGCGTGGTACTGGCTCAACCGCACGGTGCAGGGGCTGGACATCGACCCGGCCGAGATGGCCGCGCTCGTGGAAGAGGTCACGCGCACGGACGTGACGGACATTGCCGCCGGCGTCGTGTGCGACTGTGTGTATCTGCTCAAGGGAACGGAGGAGACTGCCGATGACGAATGAACGACCCGAAAACGTCTGGGCCACGGCGCTGCCGAACGGGCTGCGCGTGCGCGTGCTCTGCAAGCCCGACTTTCAGCGCAGCTACGCCGTGTTTGCCACCTGCTACGGCGGGGCCGACCGGCGCTTCCGCGTGGGTGACACGTGGACGGACACGCCCGCCGGTGTGGCGCACTATCTCGAGCACAAGCTCTTCGACATGCCCGACGGGTCGGACGCGCTGCTGACGCTGAGCGAAAACGGCGCAGACCCGAACGCCTTCACGTCCACGAACATGACGGCCTATTATTTTTCCTGCACGGACGGGTTTGAGGAAAACCTGCGCACGCTGCTGCGCTTTGTCTCGACGCCGTACTTCACGGACGCGAGCGTGGCCAAGGAGCAGGGCATCATCGCTCAGGAGATCCGCATGGGCGAGGACGACCCCGACCGCGCCGTGTGGCGCAACCTCATGCGCTGCCTGATGGCGCGCGACGGGGCGCGCGACGCCGTGGCCGGTACGGTCGAGAGCATCGCGGAGATCACGCCCGAGACGCTCTATGCCTGCCACCGTGCGTTTTACGCGCCGTCGAACATGGTGCTGTGCGCCGTGTGTCAGGACACGCCCGAGCGCGTGGCCGCCATCGCGGCGGAGATCCTGCCGCCGGAGCGCGCCCCCGTCCCGGCCGCCGACCACGGCGAGCCGGAGGATATGACGCCCGCGAACGCACGCATGCGCGTGGAGCTGGCGGTGTCCGCGCCGCAGATGCTGCTGGGCGCAAAGTTCCGCCCGGCGGAAAGGGGCGATGCCCGCCTGCGCCAGACGCTCACGGCGGAGCTCGCGCTGCAGGCCGCCTTCGGCGAGGCGACGGCGTTTTACAACGATCTTTACCGCGCGGGGCTGCTCGGCGACGACTTTGGCTGCAGCGCGGACTACTGCGGGCCGATCGCGCTGGCTGTGCTCGGCGGCGAGAGCAAGGACCCCGACGCCGTGTGCGCGCGCGTGCGCGAGACCGTCGCGCGCATCGCGCGTGACGGCTTTGACGGCCCGGCCTTCGAGCGGGCGCGCCGCGCCGTATACGGCGGCTGGCTGCGCGGGCTCGACCGGTTCGACGATGTGTGCGTCGACATGGCCGAGGGGCTCTTCGGCGGGTACGAGCACATGGACGCGTTCCCGCTGCTGGGCGCCATCACGGCGGCGGAGTGCGCCGCGTGGCTGACCGAAACGCTCGCGCCCGAGCGCCTGGCGCTCTCGGTCGTGGCCCCGAAAGGAGGTGAGGACGATGCCGACGATGATGCGTGACGCCGCCATCAGCTTTCCCCTGCTCGGCGACTGGAGCATTGACCCCAGCGCGTCGTTCACGATCTTCGGCCGCACGTTTTACTGGTACGGCGTGATCATCGCCGTGGGCTTCATCCTCGCAATGCTCTACTGCGCGCGGCACTGCCGCCGCTGCGGCATCGAGCCGGACACGCTCTACGACTTTCTCATCTGGATGATCCCGATCGCCATCATCGGCGCGCGGCTGTACTACGTCATCTTCCAGTGGGGCGACTACCGCGCCCACCCCATCGACGCGCTCAAGATCTGGGAGGGCGGGCTCGCCATCTACGGCGGCGTCATCGCGGGACTGCTGACCGGCATCGTCTGGTGCCGGAAGAAGAAAATCCCCTTCGGCGCGATGGCGGACGTGTGCGCGCCCGGCCTGCTCATCGGCCAGTGCATCGGCCGCTGGGGCAACTTCGTCAACCGCGAGGCCTTCGGCCGCGAGACGACCGCCTTCTCCCGCATGGGGCTCACGCTCCCCGGCCGGGAGACCGTGTACGTACATCCGACGTTTTTGTACGAGAGCCTGTGGAACTTCGCGGGCTTTCTGCTGCTGCACTTCTGGTTCCGAAAGCACGAGCGGAAGTTTGACGGCGAGCTCATTTTGCTCTACGCCGTGTGGTACGGCATCGGCCGCGCGCTCATCGAGGGCCTGCGCACCGACAGCCTGTACATCACCGGCACGGGCATCCGCGTCAGCCAGCTGCTGGCCGGAGTGTCGGCGGCCGCGGCGGCCGTCGTGCTCGCGCTGTTTTACACCGGAAAGCTCCGCCACGCGCCGCGCTATGTCGACCGCGGCGAGCAGCCGAACGCATAAATCCCCGTTTGTATTTTCATTCTCCAAGGAGGTTTTTACCCATGAAAGATTACCGTGGCATGCTCAGCAGCCTGAAGGACAAGGTCGTCGACGCGGCTGGCAAGGCCGGTGAGACCGTGACCAACGCCGCCAACAAGGTCGTCAGCGACGAGATGCGCGACAAGGTCGCCGGCGCCGCGCATGCCGTAGGCGACCGCGCCAAGTACGCCTCGCACATGGCGCGCCTGACCGTGGACTGCAACGCCGAGCTCGAGCGCGTCAAGCGCACGTACACCGAGATCGGCCGCCTGTACTACGAGAACTACCGCGACACGGCCGACGCCTTCCTCGCCGATCTCTGCCAGCAGGTGACGGACGCCAACGCCCACGTCGCCGCGCTCGAGGCACAGATGGACGAGCTGCGCGCCGCCGCGAAGGAGTACCGCCCCGCGCCGGATCTGCACACCGTGGACGCCGACGTCACCGTCGAGCCGGAGGACATCGAGGTCGAGGTGACCGAGGAGCCCGCGCCGGAGGAATAAGCGCGGAAGGGCAAAACAGAACAGCCCCCGCTTCCGTCTGGAAGCGGGGGCTGTTTTTATGCTGTTTCCCGGTCGCAGTAGAGCATGAGGATGGCCGCGACCTGCGCGCGGCTGGCGTAGCCGCGCGGCGTGAGGCGCACGCCGTCGTCCGTGCCGACGCCGCTGACGAGCCCCTGCTCGACCGCCCAGGTGAGCGCAGCGTAGGCATAGCCCGCGACATGGCCCACATCCGGGAAGGCGGCCAGCTCCCCGCCGGTCGCCGCCGGGCGGCCGGACTGTTCATAGAGGATGACCGCGAGGTCCTGCCGCGTGATGGGTGCGTCGGGGTCAAACGTCGCGGCCGACGTGCCGGCGACGAGCCCCGTCCGGTACGCCCAGCGCACCGCGGCATAGTACCACGCATCGGGCGCCACGTCCGTGAACGGCAGCGTGCCCGTGGTCTCCGGGCTGCCGGCCGCCGCCCAGAGCAGCTGCACAATCTGCGCGCGGCTGGCGAGCGCCTCGGGTGAGACGGTGACGGCCGACGTGCCGGCCATCAGCCCCGCGCCGATGCAGTAATCCAGCCCGGCGTGCGACCAGAAGTCCGGCTCCGGCATGTCGCGGAACGTGCGGCCGGGGCACAGCCGGTCATGAAAATACTGCGTGAGCACCGGGAAGCCGTGGCCGTATTCGTCGTCCCGCCCCGGGTCGCCGAGGTCGTCGGCGTAGCTGTAGAGCGTCTGGCGCACGCGCGCGGCGCTCAGCCCCGGCTGCGCGAGCAGCACGCAGGCGGCCGCCGCCGCGACATGGGGCGCGGCGAACGACGTGCCGCTGCGCACGGCCGTGCCGCCGCCCGGCGCCGCGACCGTGACGTATGACCCCGGCGCACACAGGTCCACCGACGCACCGGAGGCCGAATAGCTGTCGTCAAACGTGCGGCTGCGGTCCACGGCCGAGACCGTGAGCGCCGCCGCCTGATTGGCGGGATAGACATCGTCCGCGTCGCCGGTGGGGTTGCTCTGGGTGCGGTTGCCCGCCGCCGTGACAACGACCACACCCGAGGCATACGCCTGCGCGAGGACATTATTTAAAAAGGAGTAGCCCTTCTCGATGGCGTTCGGCCAGCCGAGGCTCATGTTGACGACCGTCGCGCCGTTTTCCAGCGCGTACTCGAGCGCCGTGAGCACGCGCGACGGCTTCGAGAGATTGTCATCGTCGTACACGCGCAGGACCATCACGTCCACCTCGTCGGGCGTGAGGTCGGCAATGAGCCCGGCCGTGGCCGTACCGTGGCCGTTGACGTCCGTCATATCGGCCGTGGCATTGGCAAAATCATAGCTGCGCGCCGACACGCGGCCCGCGAGCAGCGGGTGCGTACAGTCGGCCCCCGTGTCGATGACGGCAACGGTCGTGCGCCGGCCGGCGGGCAGGAGCACGTCCGCCTGATGGCGCAGCGTCGTGAGGCCCATGGCGTGCCCGCCCCAGGAGCGGCTGGCCGTCTCGTCCCAGAGGCCGGCGAGCGTGTCGTCCGCCGTGACCGCCTCGTCGAGGAAGCAGTCCGTCACATCGGGGTCGGATTGCAGGCGCGCGAGCGCGCGCTGCGCGGTCTCGACATCCGAGAATTCGAGCACATATTCCTGCCACGCCGCCAGATGCAGCACCCGGTCGGCGCCGTACCCATCCGCGAGCGCGGGCGCGAAGGCGACCACGCGCGTGGGCTCGGCCGCTGCGGCGCGGGCTCGGAAGCTGCCGCGCGTCGATACCGGCGCGGCCATCGCCTGCGCCAGCTCCAGCGCGCTCGCTACCTCTACCGGCTGTGTCTGCGCGGCCGCCGCCGGCACTGCCAGCGACACCGCAAGCACCAGCGCGAGCAGCAGGGTCAAAAGTCGTTTTTTCATCCCGCGCCTCCTCAGGTCGTGATCGGTACGAACCACAGGTCGCGGTCCACGCTGCCGGAGATGCCCGGCACCGTGCCGTCATAGCTGTACTGCCAGAAATCGTGCGCGTAGTAAAAATCGTCTGCCGTGCCCGGCGCGCTCACCCAGAAGGCATAGTCCTTGAGCTGGGCGAAATCGTAGTCATAGTACCCCTGCCAGCGGTTGCCGTAGACGGCGGCGTCGTAGCCCGCGGCCGTGACCGTCTCGCAGAACGTGACGGCGCAGGCCGTGACGTCCTCGCCGGTCATCTCCGCGGTGCGCACCGTATCGCCGGCGGCGACGGTGCTCTGGTCGATGTTCTCCCAGTCGAACACGAGCGGCATGTCGATCTGATAATCGCGCGCCGCGTCCACGAGCCACTGCGCCTCCTCGGCCGCCTCCTCGGGCGTGACCGCCTGCGAGAAGAAGTACAGCCCCACGTGCAGCCCGGCCGCGCGCGCCCCGGCGACGTTCTGGCGGAAGCGGTCGTCTTCGACGATGCTGCCCTTGCCGTAGCCCCGGTAGCCCGCGCGGATGACCGCAAAGGCGATGCCGGAATCCGCGACGGCCTGCCAGTCGATGTCCTGCTGGAACGTGGACACGTCGATGCCCTGCAGCACACGGTAGGCCGTGCCGGTGTAGGTCACGGAGCCGTCCGCCCCGGCGGAGAAGTCGGACGCCGGAATGTCGAACTTGTCCACGCCCCTGGCGGGGGTGATCCACGCGGTGTTGACGCCGGTGTTCACCTCGACCTGGCCGATGTGCAGCTCGCGCGGCGAGCAGCCTGCGAGCACGAACGTCATCGCCGCTGCCAGCAGCACGGCCAGCACGCGGCGGAATGTGTGATTGTTTTTCATATGTAAGCGTTTCATGCCGATCAGTATACCACACCTGCCGCCGGAACGCAAACCGGGGCCTGCACGCGGCCTCAGTCGGGGTCGTAATAATGCGCGAGATAGCCCGCCGTGCGCAGGGTCTCGCCCGCCATCTGCTCCAGACGCGCGATGCGCGTTTCCAGCTCGCGCCGGGCGCGGCCGGAGCGCGGCATGGCCGCCAGTTCCAGCCGCAGTGTGGCCGCGCGCGCACGCAGCGCGTCGCCCGTGGCGCGGTACTGCGCCGCCAATTCGTTCAGTTGCATGCTCTCCCTCCAAAAACATTTGATTTTCGAAAAATTTTTGTTGACAAACATAGTCGGTTTTGCTATGATACATAGGCCGGTGTTGTGCTGGTATAGCTCAGTTGGTAGAGCAGCTGATTTGTAATCAGCAGGTCGGGGGTTCGAGTCCGTCCACCAGCTCCAAAATTGTATATGGGGGATTTCCCGAGTGGCCAAAGGGGACAGACTGTAAATCTGCTGGCAACGCCTTCGGTGGTTCGAATCCACCATCCCCCACCAGGACTTCCGGATGCAGTCGCATCCGGAAGTCTTTTTTTACCATCCGGCGGGCTGCCCCTACCTGTCCCGGGAATTTTCCGAAGGATTGCAGGAGGGTTGCCCTTTTTCGGGCAACAGGCGGAAAAAAACTTCCGCATGGGTATAATTGGGAGAAAACCCGCCGAAAAAACGGGGAAATTTGGGCGCTGCGCCCATTGCACAGGGGCGGCGGCTGTGCTATAATGCCGTGGCATTATGTGGGAAAAGGACGATTTTCATGACGGAAACGGTACTTTTTATATTGGAGATCATCGGTACGGCGGTTTTTGCCGCCTCCGGCGCTCTGGCCGGGCTCCAGCGCCAGCTGGATGCCTTCGGCGTGGTGATCCTGGGCGTGTGTACCGCCTGCGGCGGCGGCGTTATCCGGGACCTGACCCTGGGCATTACGCCGCCGGTGATGTTCTGCCAGCCGGTGTATGCCCTGGTGGCCATGGGTGTGTCGGCCCTGGTGTTCCTGCCCGCCGTGCGGCATCTGCTGGCGGTAGAGAGCCGGGCCTATGAGCTGGTCATGCTGTGGCTGGACTCCATCGGCCTGGGCCTTTTTACGGTGGTGGGCGTTCAGTGCGCCTTTCAGCAGGCGGAGAACTATAACCTGTTCCTGCTGGTGTTTGTGGGCGTCATCACCGGCGTGGGCGGCGGTGTGCTGCGGGACGTGCTGTCCAACCAGAAGCCCTACATCTTTGTCAAGCACTTCTATGCCTGCCCCACCCTGATCGGGGCATTGCTGTGCGCCCTGTGCTGGCAGCATCTGGGAGATATCCCCTCCATGCTGCTGGGAGCGGCGGTGATCCTGGTGCTGCGGCTGTGCGCCGCCCACTTCCGCTGGGGCCTGCCCCATGCGGCGGACCTTCCGGAATAACCGGCGTTTGTCAAAAAGGACTGTGCCTGCCGCGAAAGCGGCAGGTTTTTTTGTCTGGTGCGCCAGAAATCTTGAGACTGACGCTACTATATCACAAGAATCTTGGTGTGTCAAGCCCATTTTAACAAGTTTCTTGTTAAAAGTATTGACAAAAACCAACAAACGTGGTATGCTGACAGCAGAATCGCGTCGAACCGTGTCGAAGGAGGGCAGAACCATGAGCTTTGGCGAACAGCTGCGCAAGCGCCGGGAGGAGCTGGGCATATCCCGGGCGGAGCTGGCGGACCGGCTGGGAGTATCCCGGTCCGCCATAGGCAATTATGAGACCGGCGTCAGCGCCCCCAAGGAGGAGGTACTGCTGCGGCTGTTTGACGCCCTGGGCGTGGACCCCAACTATCTGTATCGGGACGCCTACCGGGCCAATGGCGGCATTCGCTCCAACGAGGAGCAGGCCCTGCTGGAGAGCTATCGGCGGCTGAGCCTGGCCGGGCGGCAGACGGTCCACACCATGGTCCGCGCTCTGGAGGGCATGCAGCAGGAGCTGGAGCAGGCCCAGCCCCAGCAGGCCCCCCGCACCATCCCCCTGTATTTCAGCCCCGCCGCCGCCGGATACGCCGCCCCGGTGTTCAGCGAGGACTATGAGACCATCCCCGTCACCGGACAGGTGCCCCGCGGGGCCGAGCTGGCGGTGCGTATCCAGGGCGACTCCATGGAGCCTCATATTCACGACGGCGGCGTGGTGTATGTGAACCACGATCCCCTGCAAAACGGCGACGTGGGCATTTTCTGCGTGGACGGCGAGATGGTGTGCAAGCAGTATTACCGGGACCCGCTGGGCATGGTCTATCTGTTCAGCCTGAACCGGCGCAGGGCCGACGCCGACGTGCTGCTGCCCCCCAGCAGCGGCCGCAGTCTCACCTGCTTCGGGCGCTGCATGCTGCACAGTCTGCCTCTGCCTCAATAATTTTTGGCTAATGTGCCAATTCCCTTCGATTATATTTGACTTTTTGCATAAAAGCCCTTACAATAAAAACGCCCTTCGTCATGAAGGGCGTTTTTCTGATAAAAAGGTGGGGAAGACTATGAAAATTCTGCTGCAAGTGGCATTGGTATTCGGCATTTACTGGGTGGGGCAGGGCATCGAGGCGGTGCTGCCCTTTGCCTTTCCGGCCAGCGTCATCAGTCTGCTGCTGCTGTTGGTGCTGCTGCTGACAGGCGTGGTGCAGGTGGACCACATCCGGGAAAAGTCCGACTTTCTGCTGGGGAACCTGGGCTTTTTCTTCATCCCCGTGTCGGTGAGCATCATGAACTATGTGGACCTGCTCTGGCAGCACGCCGCGGCGTTTCTGACGGTGTGCGTGGTGTCTATGGTGCTGACCTATGGGGCCACGGTGTGGGCCGTGCGCCTGACCCAGCGGCTTATGGACCGGGGAGGGAAGCGGAAATGATGCAGGAGCTGTTTGCCCAGCCGTATTTCGGCGTGCTGCTGACGATAGCAGCCTACTGGGCCGGAATGAAGATCCAGCACAAGACCCGGCTTGCCATCTGCAACGGCATGCTGCTGGCGGTGCTGCTGGTGATCGCGGTGCTGCTGGTGTTCCACATCCCCTATGAGAGCTATTACCAGGGCGGGGCGCTGATCAATCTGTTCCTGGGGCCGGCCACGGCCTGTATGGCAGTGACCATCTATTCCCAGCGGAGGCTGCTGGCCAAGCATTGGCTGCCGGTGCTGGTGGGCTGCACCGTGGGCGTGGTGACGGCCATGGGCAGCATTCTGCTGCTGTGCCGCCTGTTTGGCCTGGACCGCGCCATGACCATGTCCCTGCTGCCCAAATCCGTCACCATGCCCATTGCCACCGTCGTATCCCAGGGCCACGGCGGAACGACGGCCATTACCGTGGCGGCGGTGGTGGTGACAGGCATGCTGGGGAACCTGTGCGCACCGCTGCTGGTGAAGCTGTTCCGGGTAAAGGACCCCATGGCCGTGGGCCTGGGCATCGGGGCGTGCAGCCACGCCATGGGCACGGCCAAGGCCCTGGAGCTGGGCGAGACCGAGGGAGCCATGAGCGGCCTGGCCATCGGCCTGTGCGGGATCCTTACCACGGTGCTGGCGCTGTTCGCCGGGTTTTTCGTGGCATAACCATTATCCAAAGCGGGGGCGCTGTGCGCCCCCGCTTTTTGCTTCCCTAACTTGTCAAAAAGGTTTCAAATGTATGGAATATTTGGCGAATATTTTTGATTTTTTTGTTCCGGATGTTCAAAAGAGACTGGGTGCTCCTGAAAATTCTTGTGCACCATTTTGCACAAAAACAGGAGACATGGCCCGGGGAGCTTTGGTATAATATGGATGGAACAAAAAGACCGTCCCACGGCTGGACGGATATAGAAAGGGAACGAATTATGGCTATCAAGATCGGTATCAATGGTTTCGGCCGCATCGGCCGCGTGGTCCTGCGCATTCTGGCGGAGCAGCCCGATAAGTATGAGGTCTGCGGCATCAACCTGCGGAAGGCAGACGTGGACTATATGGTCTATCTGCTGAAATATGACTCCGTGTTCCGCCGCTTCAACGGCACCGTGGAGCACGAGGGCGGCGACCTGGTGGTCAACGGCCACAAGATCCGGGTGTTCAGCCAGTCCGACGCGGCCATGATCCCCTGGAGTGAGTGCGGCGCGGAGTACATCATCGAATCCACCGGCGCCAACAACACCACGGAGAAGGCCTCCCGCCACTTCAAGGGCGGCGCCAAGAAGGTGCTGCTGACCGCCCCCGCCAAGGACGAGGTCACTCCCACCTTTGTATACGGCGTCAACAGCGAGCTGTATCAGCCGGACATGATGGTCATCTCCAACGCCAGCTGCACCACCAACTGCCTGGCCCCCCTGGCCAAGGTCATCCATCAGGAGTTCGGCATCGAGCAGAGCCTGATGTCCACCATCCATGCCTCCACTGCCAAGCAGAAGGCCGTGGACTCCCGGGGCGGCAGCGACTGGCGCACCGGCCGCTCCATCCTCAACAACATCATCCCCACCTCCACCGGCGCGGCCAAGGCCGTGGGCCGGGTGATCCCCAGCCTGAAGGGCAAGATGACCGGCATGGCCTTCCGCGTTCCCACCGCCGACGTGTCCGTGGTGGACCTGACCGCCCGCCTGTCCCGCACCACCACCTATGCCGAGATCTGCTACGCCGTCCGCCACGCCTCCGAGACGTATATGAAGGACATCATCGGCTATACCACCGACCAGGTGGTGTCCACGGATCTGATCGCCGATCCCTGCCCCTGCGTCTTTGACGAAAAGGCCGGCATCATGCTGGACCACGATTTTGTGAAGCTCATCGCCTGGTATGACAACGAGTACGGCTACAGCAATATGGTGGTCCGTATGCTCCAGCACATGTACGACGTCGATCAGGCTGCCCAGGCCAAGTAAAAAAACCTGCATACAACCATACAAACAGGCAAAGGGCCGCCCGGAAGGGCGGCCTTTTGCTATTTCTGATCCTCCTCCGCCTGGCGGGCGATGTCCAGCAGCCAGCGGACGGCCTCCAGCGGGTACCGGCCCCGGGCCGTCTCGCCGGTAAGCATCAGGGCGGACGCCCCGTCCAGCACGGCGTTGTATACATCCAGCACCTCCGCCCGGGTGGGCGCGGGGTGCTCCGTCATGGTGTGCAGCAGCTGGGTCACCACCAGGAAGGGCTTCCCCGCCCGGCGGCACCGGGCGGCCATGTCCTTCTGGGCCCCAGGCAGCCGCAGCAGCCCCAGATTGCTGCCCAGGTCCCCCCGGGCCACGGTGACTACGTCGCAGGCGTCCATCCACCGGGGCAGGGCCTCCCAGCCCAGGCGATCCTCCACCTTGGCAAACAGGGTGAGCCGGTCCAGGCCCCGGGCATGCAGGGCCTCCCGGACCTCCTCCAGCTCCCGGCGGCGGCGGACAAAGGGCTGCATCACCGCCGTGACCCCCTGCCCTGCCGCCGCGTCCAGGTCCAGCAGGTCCTGGGCCGTCAGCGCCGGGCGGAGAAGCTCCACCCCGGGCAGGGTGATGCTCTTGCGGCTCTCCAGCACCCCGCCCCGGGTGACGGTGCAGGTGACGGCCCGGCCGCAGGACTCCGCTCGCAGGGCCATCAGGCCGTCGTCCAGCAGGATATCCCGGCCCGGCCGGATGGCCGCCAGAATATCCGGCTCCACCGGCAGGCCCCCGGGGCCCAGGGTAACCCTCTCCCCCGCCGTCAGGGTCATGGGACGGGACAGGGGCCCCATCCGCAGCTCCGGACCGCGCATGTCGACGATCAGCTCCGCATCCCGGCCCGACGCCTGCCGGGCCGCCTGCACCGCATCGGTCCAGGGGCGGCAGGCAGCCAATGTGGTATGGGACAGGTTCAGCCGGAAGCCGGTGAGGCCCAGGCCCAGCAGGTCCGTCAGCAGCTCCGCCCGGCAGCAGGCAGGGCCCAGGGTGGCGTAGGTTTTCACGGCGTATCCTCCTTGTGAAAATGGTCGTATACCGCCCGGGCGGCGGCCTTGGGCACCACCGCCTCCAGCTGGGGCAGCTCCGCCTGGGCAATGGCCCTGACGCTTTTGAAGTGCTTCAAAAGGGCCTTCTTCCGCACGTCCCCTACCCCGGGGATGCCGTCCAGCCGGGAGGTCAGAGCGGACTTCGTGTGCTTTTCATGGTGATAGGTAATGGCGAAGCGGTGGACCTCCTCCTGGATCTGGCCCACCAGGGCGAACAGCGGGGGACTCTGCTGGATGCCCAGCTCCTGGCCCTCCGCCGTTACCAGCGCCCGGGTCCGGTGGCGGTCGTCCTTCACCATGCCCAGCACCGGCACCGTAAGGCCCAGGCGCTCCAGCACCCGGCAGGCGCTCTCCGCCTGGAGCTGGCCGCCGTCCATCAGCAGCAGGTCCGGCAGAGGCGCAAAGTGTTCATCGCCGTCCAGATACCGGCGGAACCGGCGCTCCAGCACCTCCTCCAGGGCCCGCAGATCGTCGGCGTGGTCCAGGGTCCTGATCTGGAACCGGCGGTAGTCCCGCTTCAGAGGCCGCCCGTCGGCAAACACCACCATGGAGGCCACCATGTCCTGACCGGCGGTGTGGGAAATATCGTAGGATTCCAGCCGCCGGGGGGGCTGCGCCAGCCCCGCCAGGGCTCCCAGCTGCTCCAGGGTCTTGCCGGTGCGCTCGGCATCGGAGGTGATGCGCTCCACCTCCTCCCGGGCGTTGCGGCGGGCCATGCGCAGCAGCTCCGCCCGCTCCCCCCGCTGGGGCACCCGCAGGGTCACCCGGTGGCCGCAGCGGCCCGTCAGCAGGGCGGCGAAGGTGTCCATATCCTCCGGCTCACAGGGCACCAGGATCTCCCGGGGCAGGGCCTGACGGCCCAGATAATACTGGCTCAGCACGGCGGAGAGGATATCCGCCTCCTCCTGGTCGGCGGCGGCGGAGAACACCTCCACCTCCCGGCCCAGAAGATTGCCGTCCTCAATGTGCAGCACGGCGCTGCCGCAGCGGACCTGGCCCGGATACACGCCCCACACATCCGTGTCGGCGCAGACCCCGGCGATGACCTGCTGGGTCTTGCCCAGCACGGAAATGGCCCGGATCCGGTCCCGCAGGGCGGCGGCCTTTTCAAAGTTCAGCTCCTCCGCCGCCTGCTCCATCTCCTGGCGCAGCTCCGCCGTCAGCTGGCGGTAGTGGCCGCTGAAAATGCGCACCGCCTGGCGGATGCGGGCCTGATACTCCGCCTGACCGGGGCCGTCCGGGCGGCAGAAGCCGTCGCAGCGGCCAATGTGGTGATTCAGGCAGGGCCGCTCCCTGCCGATGTCCCGGGGAAACTGGCGGGTGCAGATGGGCAGGCGCAGGGCGCCGCACACCGCCTCGATGGCCAGGCGGGTCTCACGCCGTCCGCCGAAGGGACCGAAGTATTTCGCGCCGTCGTCAGCGGTCTTTCCCACCAGGGAGAAGCGGGGATAGGCCGCGTCGGCGTCCAGCCGCACAAAGGGATAGCCCTTGTCGTCCTTCAGCAGGATGTTGTACCGGGGCATGTGGCGCTTGATGAGAGAGTTCTCCAGGATCAGGGCCTCGAACTCCGTGGACACGAAAATGGTATCGAAATGATCCACCTGGGACACCATGGCCCGGGTCTTTTCATTGTGGGAGGCAGTATCCTGGAAATATTGGCTGACGCGGTTTTTCAGCTTCTTGGCCTTGCCCACATAAATCACCTTGCCGGTTTTGTCCATCATCAGATAGACCCCCGGGGCAAGGGGCAGATCGTTGGCCTTCTGCCGCAGCTCGTCCTTGGTCATGGCGGCGCTCCTTTCAGGGTTTTCCCCAGTATACCACGTTTTGTCCCGGAAAGATAGTTTGCATTTTTCCCGGGGACAGGTATAATAGAGGGGAAAATACACCGCTAAGAAAAGAGGGAGAATCCGTATGTATAACCAATGGAACAGCGCCAATGTGGACCAGCTGGTGCTGCGGAAGGGAGACGGCTGCGTGCTGTACAGCGGTCCGGAGGGCCGGGTGGTCCGGGATGACCACCTGGTCATGAGCGATATCGCCGACGGACCGGCTCTGGCGGCGCTTCTGCGCCGCCTGGGGCTGGAAAACGGGGGGCTTTTCTGCATCCCCCAGGGGGCCAGTGACGAGGCAGCCCGGGCCTTTGGCCTGAAAAAAGGCGTGCCCTGCACCCAGTGGGTCTATGGCGGCAGCCAGCCGCCCCGGGTCCCCCAGGGGGACGTGCGGCCCATTACGGAGGAGTACATTCCCCTGTGCGCCGCCCACTATCACCCGGAGGACGACGAGGCGGCATATCTGCGCAGCCGGATGGAGGCGGGGCAGCTGTGGGGCCTGTTTGAAGATGGGCAGCTGGCGGCTTTCATCGGTGTGCACCACGAGGGCAGCATGGGCATTCTGGAGGTGCTGCCGGAGTATCGCCGCCGGGGCCTGGCCATGGCCCTGGAGGGCTGGCTGATCCGGTGGCATCTGGAGCGGGGCTGGACGCCCTATTGCCATGTGTATGAGGACAATCCGGCCTCCCACGCCCTGCAGAAAAAGCTGGGGCTGACTCCCGCGCCGGACCCGGTGGTGTGGTGCTGGCGGCCCCATGAGGACGGGGAGGCGGACCAATGACCGCCGTTGTGGCCGTGTGCGAAAACGGCGGCATCGGCAAGGACGGCGCACTGCTGTTCCACATCCGGGAGGACCTGCGGCGGTTCCGGCAGCTGACCCTGGGCAAAACCGTGGTCATGGGCCGGAAAACCCTGGAGAGTCTGCCCGGTGGCCGGGGGCTGCCGGACCGGCGGAACCTGGTGCTGACCCGGGACCCGGAGCTTTCTGCTCCGGGGGCGGAGGTGCTCCGGCGCCTGGAGGACGTGCCGGAGGACGCGGTGGTCATAGGCGGTGAGAGCGTGTACCGGCAGCTGCTGCCAAGGTGCGGCACGGTGTATGTGACGAAAATCTTTGCGTCGCCCCAGGCCGACGCGTTTTTTCCCGATCTGTCCCGGGACAGCGGGTGGACAGAAGCGGAACGGAGCGAAATGTATACCTCCGGCGGGGTGCGGTTTCAATATGTGACCTACCGGCGGAGATAAGAACGAAGGGAGCGATTCCATGGCAGACCTGGGCACCAACGTGCGGTATATCAAGGGCATCGGTGAAGTCCGGGCCAATGCCCTGGAAAAGCTGGGCATCGCGACCCTGGGGGACCTGATCTCCTATTTCCCCCGGGGGTATGAGGATCGGACCGCCGTCCGGCCCATCCGGGAGCTGACGGCCGGGGAATGCGTGTGCGTCCGGGGTATGGTGGCGGCAGACCCCACGCCCCGCCGCATTGCCGGAGGGCGCACCCTGGTCAAGACCCGGGTGGTGGACGACAGCGGGTCCATGGATCTGGTTTTTTTCAACGCCCAGCATCTGGGCAGCTCCCTGCGCATGGGGGAGACGTATGTGTTTTTCGGCAGGGTGGAGGACGATCTGCGGCACAGGCAGATGATCAACCCCCTGTTCGAGCCGGAGGGGCGGCAGCAGGTCACCGGACGCATTATGCCCATCTATCCCCTGACCGCCGGAGTGACCCAGGGGCTTATGGCCCGGGCAGCCCGGCAGGGGCTGGACGCCTGCCGGGAGCTGCTGCCGGACGTGCTGCCCGACGGCATCCGCCAGGCCCACAGCCTGTGCTATGTGAATTACGCCTATGAGAACATCCACTTTCCGTCGTCGCCGGAGGCCCTGGAGGTGGCCCGGCGGAGGCTGGTGTTTGAGGAGCTGTTTCTTCTGACCTGCGGCTTGCAGCTGCTGCGGCAGCGGCGGCGGGATGTGGCGGGACCCGCGTGCCATCCCATGGATATGGAGCCCTTTTACCGGCGGCTGCCCTTCGCCCTGACCGGGGCCCAGCGGCGGGCCATTGCCGACGCCGTGGGGGACATGGTGTCCGGCAAGCCCATGAACCGCCTGTGCCAGGGGGACGTGGGCAGCGGAAAAACCATGGTGGCGGCGGCGTGTATCTGGTTCGCCGTGGAAAACGGGTGGCAGACGGCGCTGATGGCCCCCACGGAAATTCTGGCCCGGCAGCATTATCAGGGTCTGGCGCCGCTGCTGGCGCGGTTTTCCATCCGATGCGCCCTGCTGACCGGGTCCACCCGGGCCAGGGAACGGCGGGAGATCCTGGCAGGGCTGGCGGATGGGACCATTGATCTGTGCATCGGCACTCACGCCCTGCTGACGGAGGACGTGCAGTATCAGAAGCTGGGCCTGGTGGTAACGGACGAGCAGCACCGGTTCGGCGTGAACCAGCGGGCGGCCCTGTCCCAGAAGGCGGAGGACCCCCACCTGCTGGTGCTGTCGGCCACGCCTATCCCCCGGACCCTGGCCCTGGTGATCTATGGCGACCTGGACGTGTCGGTGATCGACGAGCTGCCGCCGGGGCGGCAGAAGGTGGACACCTTCGCCCTGGGAGAGAGCTACCGGCCCCGGGTCCAGGCGTTTATCCGGAAGCTGGCGGCGGCGGGACAGCAGATCTTCGTGGTGTGCCCCCTGGTGGGGGAGCCGGACCAGATCCCCGACGAGCGCAAGGCCGTGACGGCCTACGCCAGGCAGTTGCAGGAGCAGGTGTTTCCGGACCTGCGGGTGGCGGTGCTCCACGGAAAGATGAAGCCCAAGGAGAAGGAAAAAGTCATGGCAGCCTTTGCCGCCGGGGAAAGCGATATCCTGGTATCCACCACCGTGGTGGAAGTGGGCGTGGACGTGCCCAACGCCACGTGTATGGTGGTGGAGAATGCAGACCGGTTCGGCCTGTCCCAGCTGCACCAGCTGCGGGGCCGGGTGGGCCGGGGCAAGGAAAAAAGCTACTGCATCCTGCTGTCGGACAGCCGGAACGAGGAAACCCGGGCCCGGCTGAAGGTGATGACCCAGACCAACGACGGCTTCGTCATCTCCCAGGAGGACCTGCGGCTGCGGGGGCCCGGCGACTTCTTCGGCCAGCGGCAGCACGGCCTGCCGGCCATGAAGATCGCGGACCTGAGCTGCGACATGCGGCTGCTGGACGAGGCCCAGACGGCGGCCCGGCAGCTGATGGAGCGTGACCCGGAGCTGACGGAGCCGACCCATCAGGCTCTGCGGGACCGCATCCGCCAGCTGTTCGACACCAACGCGGATATGCTGAACTGAGGAACATACTTTGGAGCAAGCGTTCACGCCCCATGTGGTGGAGCTGGTGACGGGAGACAGCGGCGGCCCTGGCTCCGCTGGCCGGGCTGCCCATGTATGAGGAGCTGAAGGCTCTGACAGAGGAAATATTTCCCGCGCAGCAGATGTGACCTGAAAAAACGCCGCCCGGCAGAGCCGGACGGGGACAGCTGTGAATAAATCCATTGCTTTTCATGACGGCAAAAAAACAACGGGTATCCGGCTTTCACCGGATACCCGTTGTCAGCTTGTCAAAAATCCTTTTTGACAGATGCCCATGCGATGGCAGCGGGATTTTTTTGTTTATTCCCCCCGGTCTGCGCGAATCAGCAGCCGCAGAGCCTCCACACCCACCTCCACGGCGGAGGTGGTGTCCTCGCTCATATCCTGGTCCAGTCCGGCGGCCTCCCGCTCCTGGTTCCAGATCACGTGGAAGCAGCTGCCGCAGCGGCAGCCCAGGGCATCGGCCACCACAAACAGGGCGGCGCTTTCCATTTCGCTGGCCTTCACATGCAGGCGCTTCCAGGCCTCCCATTTGTTCAGCAGCTCATAGGAAACCGGCATTTTGGCCGGACTGTGCTGGCCATAAAACGCGTCCTTGCACTGGACCACGCCGGTTTTCAGGGACTTGCCCAGATTCTTGGCCGCCTGCACCAGGGCGCAGGTCACATCGAAGTTGGCCACGGCGGGATACTCAATGGGGGCATACTCCCGGCTGGTGTGCTCAAAGCGGATGGCGCCGGTGGCCACCACCACGTCGCCGGAGCGCACGTCCAGGTCGATGCCGCCGCAGGTGCCCACCCGGATAAAGGTGTCTGCGCCGATGTTGTGCAGCTCCTCCATGGCGATGGAGGCGGAGGGGCCGCCGATGCCGGTGGAGCACACGGAGACCTTTTCTCCCAGCAGGGTGCCGGTATAGATGGTGAATTCGCGATTCCGGGCCACGAAATGGGCGTCGTCAAACAGGGCCGCGATCTTCTCGCACCGGCCCGGATCGCCGGGCAGAATGACGTAGCGGCCCACATCGCCCTCCACGCAGTGGATATGGAACTGTTTGTCCAGCTTTTGCATAGATGCGCCTCCTTAATGGTGGTTCAAATTACAATGTTCGGTTATTATACCACATATTGCCGCCGTGCGCAAATGAATTCCTCCCGGGCGGGGCGCGTTACATAACGCCCATGGCCCGCAGGGCGGCGGCGAAGCAGAAGATGGTTCCCATGGACAGCACCGAGCTCCAGGCCACCACTTGCTGGGCCAGCTGCTCGTCCCCGCCGATCTCCTGGACCATCACCGCGCTGGTTACGGCTACCGGTGAACAGAAGATGGCCACTATCGTGGGCATTTCCACCGTGGTCAGCCCCAGCGGCTCCCGCAGCAGCAATACCAGTGTCAGAACGATCAACGGGACCACCACCAGGCGCATGGACACCGCCGCCAGGATCTTTTTCCACAGGCCCTGCACCGCATCGAACCGCAGCCGGGCGCCCAGGATCAGCAGCACCAGCGGCGAGGCCACCTTAGACAGGTCGCTGCATGCCTTGTAGATGGACGGCAGGCTGCTGCGCAGAGAGAACACCGGCTGGCCATCCACCTGCGGCAGCAGCTGCCGCACCAGTACGGTGACGAGACCCGCCAGCGCGCCCAGGATCAGAGGGTTGCGGAAGATCTGCCGCGCCTCCTCCCGCCAGGAGATGGATTTGCCGTCTGTGCTGTATGCCGTCAGCATCAGCACTGCCAGCATGTTGAATACCGGCACGCACACGGAGGTGACCAGCGACGCGAAAATCAGCGCGTCCTGGCCGCCCAGGGCGCTGGCCAGCGGGATGCCCATAATGACCTGGTTGGCCCGGAACGTGGCCTGGGCAATGACTACCCGCTGCGCCCGTTCCCGGGCAAACAGCGGCGCCACGGCCACGCCCAGCCCTGCGGCACCCACAATGCACAGCACGATGAAGCCCAGCAGACGCCAATTCAGCACCGACAGGTCCTCGATGGCGTATACGTTCAGAAACAGCTGCACCGGCAGCAGCACATGAAAGCAGAAGCTGTTGAGCTGCCGGTAAAAATCATCGCTCCAATGGGCAGAGCGCCGCAGCCAGCAGCCCAGGGCCATGGTCAGCAGCAGCGGCATAATGGCCCTGCCCGCGTATAAAAGGATCTCCAGCATAATCGTTTTCCTCGGTTCCTGATTTCGAGGGACAGTATAGCAGATTATTCCCTGTTTTTCTACCCTTCCCGTAAAATTCCGTCCTGTGGGCGGCGGGCCTTGCAAATCCCGGAAGAATATGGCATGATAGAGAAAAACCACCGGGGAGGACACCATATGGACACGGAAAAGCTATATGATCAGGATGCATTCCTGCGGGAATTTGACGCCGTCGTCACGGAGTGCTATGAGGGAAAGGACGGCTCCTGTCTGGTGACTCTGGACCGCACGGCCTTTTATCCGGAGGGCGGCGGTCAGCCGGCGGACCATGGCGTACTGGGCGGCGCGGCGGTGCTGGACGTTCAGGAGCGGGAGGGACGGGTGCTTCACACCTGCGACCGCCCCCTGCCGGTGGGCCGGACGGTCCGCGGCGTCATCGACTGGGGCCGCCGCTTTGACCACATGCAGCAGCATTCCGGCGAGCACATCGTCAGCGGCATGCTCTGCGCTGCCTTTTCCTGCGACAATGTGGGTTTTCACATGGGTGCGGATACCGTCATCATCGACTATAACGCTCCCATGACCTGGGAGCAGGTGCTGGAGGTGGAGGACCGGGCCAACCGGTATATCTGGGAAAATCACCTCTTCCGGGCGTACTATCCCACGCCGGAGGAGCTGGCCGTCCTGCCCTATCGCAGCAAAAAGGCAATAGAGGGGCCGGTGCGCATCACAGAGTTCCCCGGGGCGGACCGCTGCGCCTGCTGCGGCACCCATGTGGCCGCCAGCGGCCAGGTGGGATTGGTGAAGTTCCTGTCCTGCCAGAAGCTGCGGGACGGCGTGCGGCTGGAGCTGCTGTGCGGCGGCCGGGCCATGGAATACCTGTCCCGGTGCTGGGACCAGAGCCGCCGGATCGGCCAGGCGCTGTCCGTGAAGCCCCAGGCAGCCTTTCCGGCAGTGCAGCGGCTGGAGGAGCAGCTGCGGCAGAGCCGGGAGCGCTGCGCCGCCCTGGAGGAGCAGGTGTTCCGCCAGACAGCGGAGCAGTACCGGAACGCCGGGGATGTGCTGCTGGTGCAGCCGGACATGGAGCCGGACAGCGTCCGCCGTCTGTGCGACGCCGTCAGCGGTACCTGCGGCGGACGGTGCGCCGTATTTGCCGGCACCGGCGGCAGCTATCGCTGGGCCGTTATCCATCCGGGACAGGATCTGCGCGCCTTTATCCGGGACATGAACCAGGCTCTTCATAGCCGCGGCGGCGGCCGGGACGGCTTCGCCCAGGGCAGCGCCGCCTGCACAGAGGAGGAGCTGCGGGCCTTCTTTGCCCAATGAAAATCGAAATCACCCCGGACCATGCTGCCTGCATGATCCGGGGTGTTTTTATCCGTATGGGTCACAGCCATGTTTCGGGGGCTGCGGCGTCCAGAAACAGGGCCAGAGACAACAGGTCCGCACTGCCGCCGGGGCTCAGATGCCGGGCGATGAGATCGTCGTCCAGAGCCTCCAGCGCCGGAGCCAGAGCATTCTCCGGCAGGGCGAGAAGTGCCGACGCCGCCTGCTGCACATAGCGCAGGCCCTCCGGACCGCCGCGATAGACCAGGGTGCTGTCGTCCAGCCGGGACATGGACCAGGTCAAGGCCGCCAGGGCACCGGATCGGGACAGAAGCTCCCGCATATGCCGGGCGGTGGGAAAGCCGGATATGGCCTCCTGCCGGACGCCGCCGCACTGGGCCCGGACGGCGCTGCCGTGGGTACCGGAGGCCGGCGGCAATGCGTCGGCGATGGCGGCCGCCGTGTGGAAGGGATCGCCGCCCTCCGTCAGGCTGCGGCCCAGGGCCGACAGCAGCAGGGCAAAGCTGTACAGCGCCCCCTTGTGGGTGTTGACGCCGCCGGTGGCCGTCAGCATGGCATGCTCCGCCTCCCGGCCCAGTGCCTGGAGCTCCGCCGGAGAGGCCCCTGCCATGCCCAGGGACACAAAGCGGCAAAAATACGGCTCCAACGCCGCCGCGCTGCGGCGGAACAGGGGCAGGTCCATGTCATCATGGGCCCCGGTGTTACGCCGGTCCACCAGGCCGGGCTTGGGGGTCAGGCACACCTCGTCCTCCAGGGCCTGACGGGCCAGTTGGGCCAGGTGACCGGCGGCAAAGCTCCGGAGGATATCCTCTGTTTTGGCCCGGATGGTGGCAAGGCCGTGGGCCCGGCTGCGGGAGCACACCGTCACGGGGCCGCCGCAGATCAGGCACCGGCGGCTCTGGGGCCGGGACAGCTTCTCCCCGACGGGGGACAGCACGTCCAGGTCGTACAGCCGGCCCACGGGGGCCTGCTCCTCCAGCCGGAGGCACAGGTCCTTCACGGTTCCGGCGGGGCGGTGGTATACCAGCAGGGCCTCGGGGCCTGTGGGGGCGGCGACGGACTCCCGGTGCACCGGCGCACCCAGGTCCCGGTCCAGGGCCGCAAGGCCCGCCTGGAAGGCCAGGCGGACCAGAGGCGTGTCCTTGACGGGACCGGCGATATTCATGGTGAAGGACAGCAGCGTGCCGCCGTACTGCCGGTGCAGCGCCTGCTGACGCTGCACCCGGCGGTCACGGGCAAGGAGCACCTGCTCCAAGGTGATCTCTACAGTATGCATAGGTTGTCTCCGGTACCAGAGGTTGGATATCGGCCAGGCGGCCCTGGCGCAGCAGCTGCCGGACCCGGCTGGCGCTGATGCCCTCCAGCCGGGGAATTTCAGTGACGGAGATGCCCCACCGGGGCAGCAGGTCCTGCATCCGGCGGTTATACCGGGCCGTTACCGGGGAGTAGGGCTCCTGGCCCACAAAGCGCCGGGTGATGCCCAGGGCCGGGGCGATGCGCTTGCCGAACAGGGTCAGCTCCAGGTCGCAGCGGGCCTGCTCCGGGTCGCCCTGTAAAAAATACGCAGGGAAGGTGGCCCGGGAGATGATATAGTCTCCGCCGGGGACCACGTCCACGTTGGGCAGGTCCTCCGTGCCCCGGCGCACCAGCTCCAGCCGGTCTGCCGCCGGAAAGTCACCGGTCTCCTCGCTGAGAACAAATACGTACAGATGGGGGCAGCGGGCGGCGGCGTACTCCACCAGATGCCGGTGGCCCCGGGTGAAGGGGTTGGCGTGGCACACCACAGCGCCGCTTTCGCCGTCATACGCCGGGAGAGAAGCAAGATAGCGCTCCACGCCTCCCCGGCGGTGCTCCATCATCAGCATGTCCGCCGTTTCCGCCACGGGGAAGAAGCCCAGGCTGCGGAACAGGCGGGCATTTTTCGGCTTGGTGTACAGAAACGGATGGGCTGCGCCCCGCTGGGCGGACTGGCGCAGCAGGGCGGTGACGATCTGGGCGCAGGCTCCGTCACCCTCGGCCTGGGGGGCCACGGCGATCTGCTTGAGGACCCGTCCGCTGAGAGACCCGCAGGCCAGTATGGCCCCGCCGCCGGAGAGCAGCAGGGCCGTACAGTCGGCGTCCCCCTCGTCCCGGAGCCCGGCGGAGGCCAGAAAGGCCTCATACGCCGGGCGCAGGGACGGCGGAAGCGCCGTTACGATGCGCAGATCATTCATCCTCGTCGATCTGACGGACCACATCGATGATGGTGTTGTCACGGTACATGACCACGCCCACGATACGGTCCTTATAGCGGATGGGGTCGGGCACACCCACGATTTTTTCGGCCCGCTGCTGGAGCTGCTGGATGGTGAACACATGCAGCCCGGCCTTTTTCAGCTTTTCCTTCACGTCGGGGCGGCGGGGATTCACGGCAATGCCCTGGTCGGTGACCACCACGTCCACCACGTCGCCGGGGGTGACCACGGTGTTGACGCGCTTGACGATGGTGGGAATGCGGCCCCGGGTCAGAGGAGCCACCACCACAGAAAGGCTGGCACCCTCCGCCGTGTCGGGATGGCCGCCGATGGCGCCGCGGATCACGCCGTCGGAGCCGGTGAGGACGTTGACGTTGAAGTCGGTGTCGATCTCCAGGGCGGAGAGGATCACGAAGTCCAGCTGGTCCACGGCGGCGGCCACCAGATGGCTGGCGTAGTAGCTGGCGCCGATCTGATGGTGGAAGTGGTTGTTCTTCAGGCTCTTGGCGGCGTCCAGGTCAAAGCTCTGCACGTCCAGGATGCGGTCGATGAGGCCCTCCTCGTGCATGGCGGCGATCTGACCGGTGATGCCGCCCAGGGCGAAACGGCAGTGGATATTCTGGTCGATCATCTTCTGGCGCAGGAAGCGGGCGGTGGCCAGGGATGCGCCGCCGGAGCCCATCTGCATGGAGAAGCCGTCGTACAGATATCCGGCGGCCTCGATGACGTTGGCGGCGGTCTTGGCGATCAGCAGCTCCTTGGGGTCCTTGGTATAGCGGGTGGCCCCGGACATGATGCCCTTGGGGTCGCCGATGTCGTCGGTCATGACCACATAGTCCACCTCGAACTCAGGGATGGCCCAGGGGGCGTTGGGATATGCCACCAGGTGGTTGGTAATGACGATGACGTTGTCGGCATAGGTGGCGTCGGGCCGGGCATAGCCCAGAGAACCGCAGGCAATGCCATCCTCACCGTCGCGGCTGTAGCCGTTGGCGTTGCCGTAGGGGTCACAGGAGGGCGCACCCAGGAAGGCCACGTCGATGTGCAGATCGCCGGACCGGATGGCGCTGGCCCGGCCGCCGTGGGACCGGAATACCACCGGACAGTCGATGAGGCCCCGGGACACCTGCTCGGCCAGCTCGCCGCGCATACCGGAGGTTTCGATATGGGTGATGACGCCATTCTGGATATGGCGGATCAGGGGGGCGTGGACGGCGGCCAGGGAGCTGGCGGCCAGGGTCAGGTTTTTAAAGCCCATTTCCGCCAGCTTATCCACCACGGTGTTGATGATATGGTCGCCGTTGCGGAAGTGGTGGTGGAAGCTGATGGTCATGCCGTCCCGAAGGCCGGTGCGTCGGATGGCCTCCTCCAGGGAGGGCACCAGCTTGTTCTGCCGGGTGGACCGGGCCTGGAATGTGGCGGTGTTCTTCTGGCGGGCACCGTGATACAGCCCGTGGTTGCTGATCTCACCGATATGCGGGATTTTTTCAAGCTCGATCATGTCAAATCTCCTCCACTTCGTCGATCTTGCAGCCGGCCTCGTACAGGTCCAGCAGGCGGCGGGCCCGGGTGACCACGGGCTTGTCGATCATCTTGCCCTTGAGGCTGGCCACGCCGCTGCCCCGGGCGTTGGCCTCGGCAATGGCGTCCATAATGGCCCGGGCCTTGTTCAGGTCCTTCTCGCTGGGCATGAACACATGGTGCAGCGGCTCGATCTGGCGGGGATTGATCACGGACTTGCCGTCGAAGCCCAGCTTTTTGATGAGGGTGGCCTCAGCGATGAAGCCCTCCTCGTTGTTGACGTCGGAATACACCGTGTCCAGGGCGGCAATGCCGGCGGACCGGGCGGCGTTGAGGATCATGCAGCGGGCGAACAGCAGCTCGATGCCGTCGGAGCGGGTGGTTTTCAGGTCGGTGACATAGTCCTCGGCACCCAGGGCGATGCCGATGAGGCGGTCGCTGGCGTGGGCAATCTCGGCGGCGTGGAGCACGCCGTTGGCGCTTTCAATGGCGGCCATCATACCGGTGGTGCCCACGGGAATACCGGCCTGGCGCTCGATGCGCTCGATCTCCCGCTCGCAGTCGATAACGTCCTGGGCGCTGTCGGTCTTGGGCAGGCGGACCACCTGGACCCCGGCCCGGACCACGGCCTCCAGATCCTGGACGCCCAGGCCGCTGGACAGGTCATTGATGCGCACCACGGTCTCCTTGGTGCCGAAGTGCAGGGTCTTCAGGGCGTTATACACCAGAAAACGGGCGGAGTCCTTCTCGGTATAGGCCACGGAGTCCTCCAGGTCGAACATGATGGAGTCGGCCCCGTAGATGTGGGCGTCGCGGATCATGCCGGGGTTGTTGCCGGGCACGAACATCATACTGCGGCGCAGTCTGTCTTTTACATACATGTTACTTGACCTCCCATTCATAGGCGTCGGACTGGGCGGCGCGGAAGATGGCGGTGGTAACCCGGGCGCGGACGGTGCAGTCCAGGGCACCCTTGTCCACGGCGGTGACCTCGGCGTTCTCAATGCCGTAGTGAGCCAGCGTGTCACGGATGACGGCCTCGATCTGACGGCCGAACTGCTGCAGGACGTTGCTGGTGAGGCTGATCTGGATGCCGCCGGACTGGGCGGGCTCCAGGGTGATCATGATGTCGTTGGACTCCATGGTGCCGGCGGTGGCGGTGATGAGCAGGTTCATATGTCTGCCCCCTTTACAGCTTCGCGGCCAGACGGTCGTGGATGGCGGAGATGAATTCGCCGCTGGTAACGGCGGTGACGGGGGTGCCCTCGTCCACCAGGCCCACCAGGTCCTTGGTCATGATGCCTGCGCCCAAGGTCTCAAAGCAGGCGGCCTCCAGCTTGTCGGCAAAGGCGGACAGGTCCGGGGTGCCGTCCAGCTGGCCCCGCTTGCGCAGCGCGCCGGACCAGGCAAAAATGGTGGCCATGGGGTTGGTGGAGGTCTGCTCACCCTTCAGGTGCTTGTAATAGTGCTTGGTGACGGTGCCGTGGGCGGCCTCATACTCGGTGGTGCCGTCGGGGGAGACCAGCACGGAGGTCATCATGGCCAGGCTGCCGAAGGCGGTGGACACCATGTCGCTCATCACGTCGCCGTCGTAGTTCTTGCAGGCCCAGATGAAGCCGCCCTGGCTGCGGATGACGCGGGCCACGGCGTCGTCGATCAGGGTATAGAAATAGGTGATGCCCAGCTCGTCGAACTTGGCCTTATAGCTCTCGAACTCCTCCTCGAACACCTTCTTGAACTCACCGTCGTAGACCTTGGCGATGGTGTCCTTGGTGGAGAACCACAGGTCCTGACGGGTGTCGATGGCGTACTGGAAGCAGGCCCGGGCGAAGGAGCGGATGCTCTTTTCCTTGTTGTGGGCGCCCTGCCACACGGCGGGGCCGTCCACCTTCTGAACCAGCAGGGTCTTTTCCTCACCGCTCTCGCCCCGGAAGGTCATGGTGCACTCGCCGGGCTCGGTGGTGTACATGTCCACGCTCTTGTACACGTCGCCGTAGGCATGACGGGCGATGGTGATGGGCTTTTTCCAGTTCTTCACCACGGGGTGGATGCTGTCGATGAGGATGGGGGCCCGGAACACGGTGCCGTCCAGAATGGAGCGGATGGTGCCGTTGGGGCTTTTCCACATCTGGGTCAGCTGGGGATATTCCTCCATGCGCTGCTTGTTGGGGGTGATGGTGGCGCACTTCACGGCCACGCCCAGGCGGCGGGTGGCGTTGGCGGCGTCCACGGTGACCTGGTCCTGGGTCTCGTTGCGGTGCAGCAGGCCCAGGTCATAATACTCGGTCTTCAGGTCCACGAAGGGCAGGATCAGCTGGTCCTTGATCATCCCCCACAGAATGCGGGTCATTTCGTCGCCGTCCATCTCCACCAGGGGGGTAACCATCTTGATTTTTTCCATTGCCGTATTTCCTCCTTATTTTGTCCGAAAGCGCCTTACATTCTGGCGGCGTAGTAGTTCATCAGGCAGCCGTCCAGGATGATCTCCTTCTCGTCCTGGGTCAGGCCCCGGACGTGGAGCAGCAGATCGTGAACGCTGCCGTCGCGGCAGATGACCTGGGCGGGGATATCCTCCCGTCCGGCCTCGATGGCGGCGCGGATGCCGGGGACAAACACGCAGTCGCCGGGCTGATAATCGAAGGGCGTGCCCTGGTCGATGGTGAAGGGCAGGATGCCCCAGTTGATGCAGTTGCTGCGATAGCGCTTGGTGGCGTACTCATAGCAGATGTTGGCGAAGCCGCCCAGCACCTTCTGGCAGGAGGCGGCCTGCTCACGGGCGGAGCCGTCGCCGGGCTTGTTGGCGAACACGCAGGAGCCGAACTGGGTGGTCTGGGCCAGGGCCTGGGCGTCGCCCACGCGGCCCAGGGTCTCCAGCAGGGAGGCGGGGACCTGACCGCTGCGGCGCTGGGCCTCCCGGGCGGCTACATCCTTGGCCCGGGGCACATACTCCGGCACCCGGCGGGACAGGGTGAACTCCGCCAGACGCAGGGGGTTGGAGCGATAGGAGGAGGTCTCGCCGGAGGGGATCAGCTCGTCGGTGGTGGTGACGGGATCGTGGATCACGGCGGCCAGCTCCACCAGCAGGTTCTCGGTGAGATTGTACATCTTGGGCCAGTCGGTGATGTTGGGACCCATGACCAGCTCCACGCTGGGATCGGCCTTGCCGAAGCCGTAGTACAGGCGGTTGTCATACACTTCCTTGTCGAAGTGGTACTCGTGATGAATGGGGGTGTATTCCACGTCGGTGGCGGCGGTGATGCGTCCGCCGTTGGCGGCGGTGGCGGCGATGGACCGGGCATCCATCAGGCACACGGCGGCAAACTGGCCCTCGCCGGGCTTGGAGCCCTCGCGGTTGGGGAAGTTGCGGGTGGTGTGCCGCAGGGACAGGCCGTTGTTGGCGGGCACATCGCCTGCGCCGAAGCAGGGGCCGCAGAAACTGGGCTTGATGATGGCGCCGGAGGCCAGCAGGTCAGCGGTGGAGCCCACCTTCATCAGCTCCAGAGACACGGGCACGGAGGTGGGGTACACGTCGAAGCTGAAGGCGCCGGAGCCGGTATAGTGGCCGCGGACGATGTCCGCCGCCTCGGTGATGTTGTCAAACAGACCGCCGGAGCAGCCGGCGATGACGCCCTGGTCGGCCCAGACGGCGCCGTCGTGGATCTTATCGGTGAGCTGGGGATTGGCCTTGGGGAAGCGGCGCTTGGCATCGGCCTCCACCTTCTGCAGCAGCTCCTCCGCGTTCTCCAGGAACTCGTGGATGGTCCAGGCGTTGGAGGGATGGAAGGGCAGGGCGATCATGGACTCCATCCTGGACAGGTCGATGGTGATCATCTTGTCGTAATATGCGTCCTGGCCGGGATGCAGGGGCTTATAATCCTCGGGCCGCTTATGGGCCTCATAGAAGCCCCGGGTGACCTCGTCGGTCTCCCAGATGGAGGAAAGACAGGTGGTCTCGGTGGTCATCACGTCGATGCCGTTGCGGAAGTCGATGGGCAGGCTCTTGATACCGGGGCCTGCGAACTCCAGCACGCAGTTGTTGACAAAGCCGCTTTCGAAGGTGGCCTTCACCAGGGCAATGGCCACGTCGTGGGGGCCGATGCCCTGCCGGGGCGTACCGGTGAGGTATACCAGCACCACCTTGGGCATGGGGGTATCCCAGGTGTTCTTCAGCAGCTGCTTGGCCAGCTCCGGGCCGCCCTCGCCCACGGCCATGGTGCCCAGGGCGCCGTAGCGGGTGTGGGAGTCGGAGCCCAGGATCATGGAGCCGCACTTGGCCATCTGCTCCCGGGCATAGGAGTGGATGACGCTCTGGTTGGCGGGAACATAGATGCCGCCGTACTTCTTGGCGGCGGACAGGCCGAACATGTGGTCATCCTCGTTGATGGTGCCGCCCACGGCGCACAGGCTGTTGTGACAGTTGGTCAGGGCGTAGGGAATGGGGAACTCCTTCATGCCGGAGGCCCGGGCCTGCTGGATGATGCCCACATAGGTGATGTCGTGGGACACCATGGCGTCGAAGCGGATGCGCAGCTGCATGGGGTCCGGGGACACGTTGTGAGCCTGCAGGATCTGCCAGGCCATGGTCCGGCGGCGGGCTTCCTCCTGGGCCGTGGCCGCAGTTTCCTGGGGAACGCCGTTTACCAGGTACATGCCGTGGTCGGTGAGCTGGATCATAATGGATTTACCTCCTACATATTGCCTCCGCGCCGGGCGCAGAGTCCTTCTTTGTTTGGTCCAGGATAAATGTAGCACACCGGCCCGGGGTTGTGAATCGGTTTTCCGCAAAAAGCCGCCCGGGGCGGCATTTTCTCCATTAAGCCCATGAAAACACCGAATCATTTGGTAAAAATGGAGCCTGTGGGGGGCGGGCTTGCAAAATGTTTCGTCAAAATAGAACTTGCAGCCTGGTTTACAAAAATCCGGGACACACCCATGCCTGCAAGCTGCAAAAGCGGCAAGGGAAATTGCACAAATTTTCCATACGAAGGACAGATGCACAACATTTGTCCTTCCGGTGAAAACAAATGGCGCAGATCGAATTTCTCTTGCTTTAGCTTGACAAAGCCGGTGACGTATGATAGACTGATATAAGTTTACAAGCCATAAACTTTTCAAGGAGGGTCATTTTATGCGTGTTCGTGAGATGGAGATCGGTGAGGTGCAGGAGCGGTTTGCCAACCTGGTGTGGGACAACGAGCCCATTCCCTCGGGCCAGCTGGTGAAGCTGTGCGAGCAGGTTTTCCAGTGGAAAAAGCCCACCACCTATACGGTGCTGCGCAAGCTGTGTGAAAAGGGGCTGTTTCAGAATGTGAACGGGGTGGTGTCCTCGGTGATGAGCCGGGAGGAGTTTGCCTCCCGCCGCAGCGAGCAGTTTGTGGACAATGCGTTCCACGGCTCCCTGCCTGCCTTTGTGGCGGCCTTTACCGCGCAGAAGCCCCTGTCCGCCCAGGAGGCGGAGGAGATCCAGGAGATGATCAGCAAATTCCGGAAGGGGGAATGACCCGTGCTCTGCCGGATATTCCTGAAGCTGGCGGGAATGAGCGTCACCGCCGGGGTGCTGGTGCTGGCGATACTGGCCGTTCGGGCCCTGACGCGGCGGCGCATGCCCAAATGGGCCCATTGCCTGCTGTGGGGCCTGGTGGCAGCATGCCTTTTGTGCCCGGTGCTGCCGGAGAGCGGACTGAGTCTCCGGCCCCAGAGCGGGGAACTGGTCCAGTACGGCGACCAGCTGACCGGCCTGGACCGGGAGCCGGTCATCATCCTGATGGAAACCGGAGTGCAGGATGTTTACGCTTTCCGAACGGGTGAAGCGGACCGGCCCGGAGTGTCCCTGATGCCCCTGGCTTATGTCTGGCTGGCGGGAATGGCAGTGCTGCTGGGATGGGCGGCTTTCAGCTGGCTGCGGCTGCGGCGGCAGGTGGCGGCGTCCGTCAACGTTGCCAAGGGGGTGTATATCTGCGACGATATCGCCTCGCCCTTTATCCTGGGGGTCCTGCATCCCCGCATTTACCTGCCTTCTGGTCTGACGGGCGCCACGCTGGAGAGCGTCCTGCGCCATGAGCGGGCCCATCTGAAGCGCCGTGACCACTGGTGGAAGCCCCTGGCCCATGTGCTCATCGCCGTGTACTGGTTCAACCCCCTGCTGTGGGCGGCGTATGTGCTGCTGTGCCGGGATATCGAGCTGGCCTGCGACGAGCGGGTGGTGCGGGATATGACCCGGGAGGACCGGGCCGCCTATTCCCAGGCCCTGCTGCAATGCAGCCTGAACCGGCGGCGCAGACTGGTGCTGTGCCCCCTGGCCTTTGGCGAGGTAGGCGTGCGGACCCGGGTGAAGTCGGTGCTGCGCTATCGCCGTCCGGCGGTGTGGCTGTCGGCTGCGGCGGTTCTGCTGTGCGCCGCCCTGGCGGTGACGTTCCTCACGGAGCCCAAGACCGCGGAGAACGCTCCGGCGGAAAAGGCCCGGACGCATAACAACGATTATGTGGATTATTTTCAGCGGATCCAGAAGAAGGAAGCGCAGCAGGGCCGCAGCGTGGACAATCCGGTGGTCATCATCAGCACCTCTATGGAGCCGGCCACCGGCCAGATCAGCTATCAGGTGCAGCTGCTGGACGGCATGACGGACTGGGAAAAGGAAAGAATTCTGTCCAGATACAGTATGAACATCGCCAATATGGAGATTTTCTACCCCCAGGAGGGGGACATCTATCAGGAGATGGACGTTCCTCACCTGCGGTTCCGGGCGGTAAGTTCAACGTCTGCCCCGCCCATAGACCCGGCTTACGACGACCTGGTGGCCCTGGACAACCCGTATGAGCCCTATACGCTGGCCTCCGTGACGGTGCTCAGCGCCGACGGGAGTCAAAGCTCCACCTTCCGGCGGGTGGGCCAGTCCCTGCTGCTGGACGATGCGCCGGACGACTCCGGCAGAAACGCCATATCCTGGAGCATCCGTATAGACTGAATTCATAGAGAGCGAAGGAGGGAAGGACATATGTTTGCCAGACACGGTATCAGAAACGCCCTGCGGACCCCCAAACGGTCGGTGGCATTTCTGCTGCTGATGACGCTGCTGGTGACGCTGCTGGGCACATCCCTGGGGCTGAGCTTCGCCCTGCAGCGCACCCTGCGCCAGTGCCGGGAGAATTACTCCACCATTGGGCTGGTGGAGTATCTGGGCCCGGGCTATCCCAGCACCACCAAGGTGGTGGCGGACGCCGGGGAGGTCCTGGCGGAATTTGAGGAAAAGCTGGACCGGGAGGATCCGGCCCTGGTGGCCTGGGAGCCCACCCGCATGGCCCTGGGCTATACTCCGGACCTGGGTATGCTGACCAACCGTCTCCTGCTGAAGGACCGGTTTGTGGCCATGGTGAAGGTGCGGGAGCTGGTCACACTTCACGTCCCGGCGGAGGATGGCTCCGGCTGGACCATCGATGAAAACGGGAACATAGTGGCGGAAACTCCTCGTCCCGCTTATGACCGGGTGCTTCCGCTCTATGACGCCATCATCAGCCGCATGCTGTATACCGGCCAGCGCATGGTGGACGGCTCGCCGGTACTGCTGGAGATCCCGGGGGAGACCAACATGGATATTCCCGGCCAGGACTATGTGCCTCCGGCAGACAGCATCTGGATCCCCGGGCACTACTATCTGCTCCACGGCTCCTATGCCGAGTCCAGCCTGATGGGTGCATCATACATGCAGCTGTCCATGGGGCAGTATGAGCTGGACGGGGTAGACACCGGCGTCACCGATGTGCTGGACGTCACCCAGCCCGACGGCACGCCGCCCAGGCTGGACGGCTCCACGGGCATCGAAAAGGTGGCCCAGACCTATCAGGTCACGACCCACTCCCTGACGGTGCAGGCCACGGACCGGCCGGCGGACCTGCTGCCCTTTCAGCAGGGGGATCTGACCCTGGCAGAGGGCGCATACTATACCGCAGGCGGCAAGGGCTGCCTGATCTCTCAGGCGGTGGCCAAGGATCTGGGCCTGTCCGTGGGAGACAGTCTGCCCCTGTCCCTGGCGGTGCGGAAGAATACCCTGATCCCCTACAGCTATTGGGCCGGGGAGGGCTTCGACGCGGAGGATACCTATACCGTCAGCGGTATTTTCTCCGCCAATGAAGAATACGAGACCACGGTCTATATCCCCGTCCGGGACGATATCGATATGCAGCAGAACCACTGCTCCTTCACGCTGGGGCAGCTGCAGCTGAAAAACGACCTGGCCCAGGAGTACATCGAGCGTCTGGAAAAGGATCTGCCGTCCTCCATCCGCGTCACCGTGTATGACCAGGGCTATGCCGCCGTGTCCCAGGCGCTGGAGGACATGCTGCGGCTGGTGCAGATCATCGCGGGCGTGTGCCTGGCGGCGGGACTGGGCTTTCTGGTGCTGTTCGGCTATCTGCTGGTGTTCCGTCAGCGGGGCATTGGCCGCACCATGATCCGGGTGGGCGCTGCCCGGCGGAACGTACATACCTATTTCCTGTTCTGCGCCGGGACCGTGGCCCTGCCGGCGGCGGGACTGGGCCTGATCCTCAGCCGCTTCGTGTGCCTGGGGGTGCTGAAGCTGCTGGAGGTGGTGCTGGACGGCGCCACGTCCCTGGACCTGTATTACAGCAACACCGCCCTGGCCATGCATCGCTCCGCCACAGAGTATCTGGCGGCCCCCGGCTGGGGAGCTCTGACCGTCATCGCCCTGGGGACCCTGGCGCTGGCGCTTCTGTCCTGCCTGGTGTTCAGTGTGGTCAGCCTGGAGCGGCGGCACAAAAAGCGCCGCCGGGAGAGCCGCGCCGCCCAGGGTACGCCGTCCCGTCCCCTGCGGGGCGGTCCCCGGACCTATGCGCGGCTGTCGGTGCTGCGGGGCGGCTTCCGCTCCCTGGTGCCGGTGCTGGCAGGCGTGTGCGCGGCCGTCCTGTTCTGCCAGCTGTCGGGTATCGTTATCCGCTATGACGGGCAGCTGCGGGACCTGCGGGCAAACAGCTCTGTCCGGGGCAATATGACGGACATCAGCGGCAAGTATACCACCGGTCTGGTGCTGGATGAGCGGGTGCTGGACCAGATCGGCCAGCTGCCCGGCGTCAGTGAGCTGACAAGGCTGACGGCCACGCCCTACTATTTCGCGGGAGTGTACCGGGGCAGCGAGCTGGTGGCCGGACCCGGCCTGCCGCCCCAGCCCACCACCACCTTTGAGAGCGAACGGTATATGGCGAATCTGTCCTCCGGGCCGGACCTGGTGTTTATCGACCGGCTGGAGGGTGCGCCGGAGTTTATGTACAGCACGTCCATCGAGACCCAGTGGCTGGAGGGTTACGATTCCAGCTGCTTCCAGATGGATTGGGATGCGTCGTTGGACCCGGAAACGGCAGAGAATCGGTGCGTCATCTCTACGGACATGATGGACCAGTACGGCATCCGGCTGGGCGACTGGATCTGGCTGGAGGTTCGGTGCTCGAGCGCTTACAGCTACAGCAGAAGCCAGATAGGCCTCCGTGTGGTGGGCGCTTATGCCCAGGCGGGCCGGGCCAACAACATCTACACGAACCTGAGCATGCTGCGCTACCCCTATGCATACGACGAGGATCTGGAGCTCTGCACCCTGGGCGGCGTCTACCTGGCCAAGTCCATCAGCGGTGCCACGTTTAAAATCGCTGACTGCACAGATCTGACGGCGGTGAAGCAGGCCCTGTACGACATGGAGCTGTCCGCCGTGGGCAAGCTCCGGGCCGTCCGGAACTTCGTCATCATCAACGACGCGGCATACCTGAACACGGAGCGGGCCGCCGCCCAGCGCCTGTGGTACATGCAGCACCTGTTCCCGGTGGTGTACGCCATCGCCCTGGGCCTGGCATATCTGATCGCGTTCCTACAGGTGCAGTCCCGGCGGAAGGAGCTGCGCACCATGCGCAGCGTAGGCGCGGACAGCCGCACCGCCTATTGGAGCCTGTATTGGGAGCAGCTGATGCTGGCGGCCCTGGGGGCCGTGCTGGGGGCGGGCCTGTGCCTGGCTCTGGGCTGGGGCACCGCCCTGGGCCTGGGCCTTACTGCCGCCTTCGCCGTGCTGTGGCTGCTGGGAGCCCATGTGGCTCTGCGCAGGGCCAACAGCCGCCATATTCTGAAAAACCGCAGGGAGGTTGAATGATATGTCCATTCTGGAACTGAAAGATGTCTGCTATAGCTACAGTGCGGAAAAGCCGGTGCTGCGGGGCATGAACTGCACCTTTGAATGCGGCACGCTGTACGCCCTGGTGGGCAAATCCGGCGCGGGCAAGAGCACGCTGCTGAGCCTGATGGCGGGGCTGGACCTGCCGGACAGCGGCCAGGTGCTGTTTGAGGGCACCCCCACCGGCGACATGGACCTGGACGAGTACCGCCGCCGGAAGGCTGCGGTGATCTATCAGGATTTCGCCCTGTTCCCGCTGCTGACGGCCCTGGAGAACATCGAGTACCCCATGGAGCTGTGCCGCGTGGAGGCCCAGGAGGCGGAGCGCCAGGCCCGGGAGCTGGCCCGGCGGGTGTCCCTGCCGGACGAGCTGCTGGACCGGTATCCCACCCACATCAGCGGCGGTGAGCAGCAGCGGGTGGCCATCGCCCGGGGCCTGACCATGGACCGGCGGCTGCTGCTGGCGGACGAGCCCACCGGCAACCTGGACAGCGAGAACAGCGACAACATCATTGATCTGCTGCTGCGGCTGGCCCACGAGGAAAACCGCTGCGTCATCGTGGTGACCCACGATCTGACGGTAATGGACCGGGCCGATGTGGTGTACCGCATCAGCGACGGCCTGCTGCAGCGGCGGCAGAAAGAACAATAACGCAAAAAAGAGAAGGCCGGAGGAGGCACTTCGTAAGGAAGTGCCTCCTTCGGCTTTTGTAATCAGCCGGAATGATTGGATTGTAGGTAAAATCAATCATATTGGAGGATTACAAAATGGACAAGTACATCTACAACGAACAGAACGGACTTTGGTATGAGCTGCAAGGGGACTACTATCTGCCCTGTCTGAGACTGTCAGAGGAAGAAACAGTACACATCGGCATCTGGGGGCAGCAGCACCGACGCTATCTCAAAAGCCACCGCAAAGTGCTGTACACCTCCCTGCTTACCAGCGGTAAGTTGAACAGCTATCTTGCTGACATTAACCAGCAGGCAGAGGGAATGTTCTCTCGGCTGGCAAATCAGATGGCAGAAGCAGAAGGCGTTAACGAAGAACTCAAGTCAACCGATCAGATGGTGTGGGTTCAAAGAATGAACAATATTCGTAATAGGGTCAGTGAGATTATATCTGAAGAATTGATTTATAGGTAAAGAAGGCATCGGTGGGATTCGGTTCCCGCCGATGCCTTCTTTATTGCTACGGCATTTCAGTTTTGAAACGGTCACAGTGTGGTGATTCATGCGGGCTGCTATAAACTGCGGATAAAGTTGTAATCGTCCTTCCATTTTTGAAAAGCGATTTCGTTCCCAGCCTTCATACCATTGATGTTCATTCGCTGTCTAAGGAATCTCATAACATCATACTTGGACGCCTTTCCTGTATCAATGGCGCATTTGAGAATTCGTTGCCGCTGGACAGCGCTCAATCCGGCAGTTTGGCTGACTGTGTAACCCATATCATAGAATATCGATGTATCTTCGAAACCAGAAAGGTTGCCAGAGGTGTTATTCTCGTACATAATTCTGCAGCGTGGCACACCATAGCTTTCAAACATTTGAATTAGGGCATCCAATGAAATGCGAAACTGCTTGCAATGGGCGCACCTCTCGATGGTGTACTGCTTGTCCGGTTTTCCGTAAAAGCTGAAATCAACTCGCATATTCTTGAGCTGGTGATTCTCTTCTCGGCAAGTATCTGTGCCGCAAAATACAACCAAGGTGTCCGAAGTTCTGAACTTATAAATATCAGACGAGCTGGCAGCATTACCAATTGTTTCGCAAACGCCCTCAATCATATCTTTGCGGTCACAAAGACTATACAGCCGTTTGATCCACGGCAGCCCAGCGGGTAGTGCCTCCGCATTATGCTCTATTGGCATACACGCAAGATGTGCAGCGAGCTCTTTTTCAATCTTGCGCTGCTCCGCTTGAACTACATCATACATTTTTTGAACTTCGTTACTCTTTAGAATTACTTGGCACTTGGCAACCGGGTCATATCGTTTGATGCGGAGGGCGCTATCTGGCTTGACCCAAAGGATGCTATCCTGTGATTCATAGCACTCATCATAGACAAACTCGATGGCTCCGAATGTGTCGAGAATATAAGCCGATTCTGCATCCCAATTCTTTGACAGTCTTCTCTCAATAGCCAGTCTGAACTCAGCAGGATTTCGCGGATAGCGAAGCCAGTCGTGACGATAGTCGGCATCAAAGCTGCACGAAATCATCTCACTACAGAAATATGCTTCATTGAAGCAATCGTCATACTCGATTAATTTCTTTTCATGGCAAAAAGAAATCAGTTCCGTAATAGCTGGATGCCGAGTATCCGCTAAAGTGCATCCGTAGGCCATGAACTCGCCCTGCACTCGCATTTGGAGTCCGACATAGTGTGTATAGTCTTCCGGTTGGAGGCCGAATTCCACGAATTCCTCTAATGTTGCCGGTTCCGCCCTCTTACTGAGGGCATTGTCGTGAATTGTATCAAATAGTGCTGCCATCATCTATCCTCCGGTTAACATTCTATATATCGCTCATGTGGCAGAGCCCGCTTCATTCAATTTGTTCGCCCAAAACATCATCCACCAAACAGCTTGAGAATCCCATACACGATTAAAATCACCACGATCATCGTCAGGCACCCGCAGCCGCCACCTCCGCCAGAACCGCCGGAGGAGCCGCCTGAATCATTGTCGCCTGTTGCTATTTTGAATAGCGCATAGTCCCGGCCATCTACATGGCCGTCATTGTTGAAGTCTCCGAATGGCATTTTGTCCTCCTACCCATATACGTTTACTTTTGATGCCATTTTCGTTTGTGACCGAAGTTAACAGACGGATAATTATCTACGGAAAGGGTAGGCGCTAAATCTTTCCAGCCCTGATAGGGGTCTTTCCGTATAATATCAACGACTACACACCGGTATCCTTTAGAATCTAAAAAGGCATCTCCGATTTTCAAACCCAAGTATTTCTTGTGTCCTTCATCCTTCAACGGGTTTACTTTAACTTGAACAATTTTAGCTGTAGCATCTTTATAGACAAGGGTATCCAGCTTCTCAACTTTCTTCAAGGGAGGGATGCTTTTCTTCGAATCTTCATGTCCGTGACATTCTGATTCGAAAAAGTAAAATTCCTCGTCTTCATTCTCTGACATGGTTTGCCGAGAAAATTCTTCCAATGCATCTTGAACGAATGCCTCAATCCCCTCGGAAACAATATCTTCGAAAACATCCTCTGACTCTACTTCTACACGGTGATTTATCTCCTCGTTCTCCTCTTGCTTCGTTCCTTCCTCGGCGTGTTTTTGAACTGCCTCACGCTCCTGAGCGATACGCGAATACTGTTCCAGCGTATATGAAAGAGGACAGCCGCAGTTCGGACACGATTGTGCGTGTATGGATACAATATGATGGCAATCGAAACATTCCACAAGATTCCCATTTTTTTGCACTTTGCTCTCCTCGGAGTTACCTTGCGAAGAAGTTATGTCATAATCTATGGTATGGACATTGCTAACCACAGGAAGATTTACTTTTGGCGAACATATTCTCTGGGCATACTCAAGATTTACCTGTGTATTCGTATTATACCAGCATTTCTTAGAATAAAGCCAGCGCCATCTATTTGCTTTCAGTTCAGAGAGCACATCTGCAGAGGGCCTATCTTCAAAGTAAATTTCTATTCCTTTCAGTGGTTGATTAATGCTAAATCGAGCCATTGTTCAATACCCCCGAGTAGTTTTATCTGACATGATTGCCGTACAGTAACCCACTATTTGGCAAATTCGATCCTCACTTGATGCCCCTCTACGATCTCCGTATACATATACCTCGGCTCCGCGTAATCGTTGTGCTCCATTACCCACTTCATTATAGTGCCAAGATCGGCATCTCGCAAGGGTTCCGCATCGTAGCCCCTGAAAATGTGATAACAGGACGCTTCCTCACCCCTACGGAACACGGTGATAAATACCGGAGCATACCCGGCCAGGCAGTCCATGGCATACTGCTGGGGGATATCATACAGGTGGCTCAGCACATCGTTCACATGATCTTCTCCGGTCCTGTCCGGTAACATTTCCCGGACAACATATAACAGATTCCGATTGCATCTGCACATGGCTGCATAAAGCAACATACCCGTGTTGCGGTTATTAATGGCCTCCCCACGGAGTACTTCGATAATTTGGCCGCAGCATTCGTATTCCTTTCCCATCGGCTGAACCTCCCAATTCCTTTAAATTAAGTATAGCACAGGAAAACATTGGAGGAATTCGAAAATGTTTGATTTATTTCTTGAACTTATATAAATCTCAGATATTTTACTCGAAATAGTTCTTTAGAAAAATTTTTTAGGCACTTGACAAATCGAAAATCGCCCGCATAATTTGAACAATTTGACAAAGGAATCGTCCTGTGCTATACTTTGTGCCAAGATAAACAAACGAGTCTTATCAGCAACAATTTTACAATACCCCTATAAGAGATGCGCGAGGGACAAGCCCGATGACCGCACGGCAACCTCCCGGAGAGAAAGGTGCCAAAGCTTGTACGATAGGTAATACCAGCCCCGCAAGCTGGTTTTTTTGCACCTATGGGAGGGGACACATCCATTGGGCCAATCTGCACATAATTGTCAATCTTCAATGCGGAAGGAGAATGTTGTATGTATAAGTACAAGATTAACAACTCCTATACGGTTTATGTGAATGAGGGATATTATTGGGATGTCAAACGAGACTGTGATAAACGGCGCAAGACTAAATTGTCGGGAGGGGCAAGAGCTGCTCAAAAATCTTGCCCTGAAATGGTGCTGACTGCGGTTCCATTATCAAATGGTACAATAGTTTATAGCAAGTATTTTGGCACGGGCATAGTTCGTGCAACAGACAGTAAGGGCATCATGGCTGTCCAATTCGCTGAGAAAACCGTACATTTCATTTACCCCGATGTGATTAAAAAGGGACAGCTGAAAGTCGTGCAGTGATTTCCATCACGGCGCACCTATTACGAGTTATGGGCATTTTCCCGGCAGTCTCACTTTTGCAATATCCCCTTGCAAAAGTGCAGCGGGAAAAACGCGAAAAAGCATTCTACACGACAGCTACAATAGGAAAATGTGGCAATTTTTACACTAGGAGATGAGAAAGGATGTTTGGCGCGATTATCGGCGATATTATCGGCTCAAGATTTGAGTTTGACAACTGCAAATCCAAGGAGTTTGAGCTCTTTACCAACACCTGCGACTATACCGACGATACGGTAATGACGCTGGCGGTGGCCAAAGCGCTGCTGCCCTATGAGGCCATCACGGATATGGACTCCTTCAAGCAGGAGCTTGTCCAAGTGATGCACGAGGTGGGGATGCCGCACCCGCACTGCGGCTATGGCGGAAGATTCTGCACATGGATGATGAAGAATGATACCGAGCCTTATGGTAGCTTCGGCAACGGCTCTGCCATGCGGGTGTCCCCGGTGGCGTGGTTTGCCGGTTCTTTGGGCGAGTGTGAAAGGCTGGCGGCGGCCACTGCCGAAGTGACTCACAATCACCCGGAGGGCATCAAGGGTGCTGTGGCAGTGGCAGGAGCCATTTATCTGGCGAGAACGGGTCACTCTATGGCAGAGATCCGGGATTATACGGAGCAGTACTATCACATCGATTTTACCTTGGATGAGATCCGGCCGGACTACGATTTCGTAGAGACCTGCCAAGGCTCTGTGCCGCAGGCGTTGGAAGCGTTCTTTGAATCCACCGGTTTCGAAGACGCCATCCGAAATGCCGTTTCCATCGGCGGCGACAGCGATACAATTGCCGACATGGCCGGGGCCATTGCAGAGGCATACTACGGAGTGGACCGGGAGATGAAGGACATCGCCCTGTCGTATTTGGATCTGGACCTGCTGGATATTTCGGAGGAGTTTGAACGGAGAATTATGCGGCCCAAGATGCCAAGATGATTTCGGATGAAAAATATGCTATACTTTTTAGGGTGATTTTATTAGTGATGGAGGATTGGCTAATATGATACTTAAAGAGCTTCTTGCACTTTGCGACGATGGCAATGCCATGATCACGATCATCAGAGAGGATGGTATGGAACTGGAAAATGGCAAGGCAAGCCTGCTGCATACAAGCAGCCACTACCCATTTTACGATGTGATTTCCTTCGGCGTACACAGAGGGGAACTGCACATTTGCATCAGCAGCGAACCCAATTGAGACGAGAAGCGAAAATTTTATCCGATAAGTTATGGTATAACAGGCGTTACTTCCTCGGAAAATTGAATTGGAAGTATACGCTGAAGGGTGGAGGTAATCCTTATGTTCGAATTGCCGAGCATTGATTTTTCTGAGTTGATCTGTTCGAGTGAACTTGAAACTGTGGGCATTGAGGACGCAAACGATCTTGTTAAGCCGGCGATCACTGCCCTCATCAAAGATGGTATTCAGCGTCAAGTTACAGCCTGTAATCTGAGCAAGAGGGCTGCAGACGAATTGGTTGAAGCCTTTGGCAATGAAGGCTTTGCAATTGCGCTGGATAGTGATATCCAGCCAGACATCGCTGTATTGCCAACTTCGTTTTCCCCTACTACAAGCCAGGATGAGAATGAAGATAATCCGGATGCTAACTACACTGCTGAACAGCAAAAAGCTCTAAACTATGCTTCGTGGGCTATTGAAGCCCTCGATTTCAGCGCTTGCCCGCCCTCAGCTGATACGAAACCGATGTATCCGTTAAATCTGTTGAATGCGATATTTGGCGAACGAGGTGAATATCATTTCCACTCACCGGAATTAATGTCCATTATGTGTGCTCAGTTTGACGATGTACTTGGGACATTGGCGCCCACAGAAGAGAAAGCCCTCCGCGCAATCTATCAAGACGGCAAAACAGAGGATGACTTAATTTGTGCTTTAGGATTGCAGAACAATGAGGTTGCCTCTTGGGCGATGCACGAAACGATAAATGCAAAGGCTGGGCGCGCGCTTCGAAAACTCCGGTATCCATCCAGATCAAGAAGAATTAGGGATTTTCTCCGCATTATTTCCTACCTTGAAAATGTCGATGATGCAACATTGGATGATATCAGAAACTCCTGCCTTTATGAGAAAAAACTCTCATGGGAGAATAAATTGAATGGAGAATTCGAAACCCTTGACTGGGATACTTGTAAGGTTGGGTATTGTTTCCGGTTGTTATTTGATGTTGATACATTGCCAGCCAATCTTATATTGAATGAGGATGATTTCGGCTGGTGCCAATGGCCGGTGGGCCTATTGATGGGAGATACCTCTGAGACCATTTTCTATGATTATCCTGAGACAAGCATTTGTAAAGCGTTTTTCAGCGCAAATACGGTTCGTCCTCATTACCTTTTGGCTGTTGGGCAGTCATCTAATGAAGTGAAATCATTTGCTCTGTTTGAATTTTCTGGCGGCAATTTAAGTAGAGTACAAATCGATGTTGGCATTTTAGAAAATCTTTATCGCATTATTGAAGAATCGCATTCTGACAGTGAAAATACAGAGAATCTACGGATTCTTTATACCGCTGAACACCAGTATTGCGTGTTGCAATTACGGCAGGCCTCTGATCCGAGGGACAGAGAATACTACAAAATGTTTTTGGAGTTAATTAAAAGTCAGCGTGATGCACTTCCCAAGAAATATGATAAGAGACTTTTAGAAATGACAATCGAAGAGTTAGATTTGGGCTGCCGTGCATTCGGGGCTTTGAAACGATATGGGCTCAATACAGTTGAAGATCTCGTACCTATGACAGAGGATGACCTTATAAGAGTGAGGAATCTTGGGAGAAAGGGAGCCGAGGAAGTCTTGGGGAAATTAAGGGCTCTTGGCATTGAATTGTGAAAGGATGGACAAGAACACTGATAGGTAAAAACTCAGATAACTAAGCATAGGAAAATATGCCAAAATCTATTGACGAACAAGTGTTCTATATGATATAATCTATCTGCTCTCTTTGGAGAGCCACAACTGAATATCTGAAATGAAACACAAGGCAGCCGCCGACAGAGATTGCGGCTGCGCCGCTCCTGTTGCTGAGTCTGCCAGGGTCGCGGAAATAGCAGACATTGAAGTTTTCTGAATAACAGAGCCGGTACATAGTTTCATCAAAGATATAGCGAGAGATCATCTCCCGCTGATTTGATGTGCTGTGTACTGGCTCTTTTTGTCGTTGCAGACATAGTTCAAAAAATTTGCAGACGGGGTTAATTTTCGGCCCTTCTCACTGACTACCAATTGAGGGGCAAATTGAAAACTGAATGACCGTCCGAATGGGATATGATTCTGCCACGACCTCCCCGATGGGGGCAAGCAGAACAACGCTGCGGTGAGATTCCGGGGCAGGCACAGAAAAACGACATTCGGGGGAAGCGGCAGAGTAATCTAAAAACATAAGATGCTGTCCACAGGAATAACGAGCATCGGATTGTGACCCCCACAATCCAAATCCGCAGCCTTGCGGTCTACGGACTTCACTCAGGGGCGGTGCCCCTGAATACCCCAATTTTACGAAGGAGATGATCTAAATGAAAGAAGAAAAAGTGCGTATCAGAGTACGCCTGACCGAAGAAGAAAAAGAGAAATTGGAGCGAAACAGCGCTCTATGTGGTCTGTCCCAAAGCGAGTATGTCCGCCAGCTCTGCCGGGGCATTCACCCGAAACCAAAACCCCCGGATGTGTTCTGGGAGCTGATGGAGGAGTTATATAAGGCCCATTCCGATTTGAAAGAGTGTGCCAAATATGAACCGTCCGCCCTTGAACTCTGCGCCGAAATTGAACAGTTGGTGCTGGACTTGCAGGAGGTGATCTAATGGCAACGACATCTCTTTGGCACATTAAAGGCCGCTTGAAGGACCTCATCGATTATGTGGAGAACCCGGAAAAGACGGCATCGAAAACACCGGAGCTGCAAGACCTCTATAATGTGTTTTCCTATGTCCAGCGTCCGGAGGCCACGCAGGAGGGCGAGTATGTCACCGCCATCAACTGCCTGAAGGAAACGGCGCTGCGGCAGATGATCCTCACCAAGAAGCGTTACGGTAAGACGGACGGCTATATCGCTTGGCACGGGTATCAGAGTTTCAAACCAGAGGAGGTCACGCCGCAGCTTGCCCACGAGATTGGCGTGAAGCTGGCAAAGGAAATGTGGGGCGACCGCTTTGAGATCATCGTCACCACTCATCTGGATAAAGAACATCTGCACTGCCACTTTTGCTTCAACTCCGTGTCCTTTCGGGACGGCGGCAAGTACAATTATTCCAAGGCCGAGCGAAAGCGAATGATGGAAATCTCCGACCGGCTGTGCCGGGAATACGGACTGTCCGTCATTGAGCGGCCTCACAAAGCGCCTTCCCGTCCTGTTTGGCTGGATGAGAAAAACGGCAAGCCTACCCGCTACAATGTCTACCGTGCCGATGTACGGGAGGCGATGGACTTCAGCCGCACGCCCTACTATATGGAGGATTATCTCCGGCGCAAGGGGTATATCACAGACTTCACCGGCAAGCACTGGAAAATACGATTGCCCCAATATGAGCATTTCACAAGGTTGGATACGCTGGATGAGCGGTGGACACCGGAGAATATCCGTCTCGGACGATACGCTTCTTTCGGTAACCGCAGGGCGTATATCAGCTATCCGCCCCAAATGCCGCAGGAGCTTTCGGATTGGTTCCGCCCGTTCCATAAGACCAGCCACATCTACAAGCTGTATCTGCACTATTGCTATCTGCTGGGGTACTTACCGAAGCATACCGACTACAAGCCCACAAGCCCCTATCTGAAGGAGGACTTGCGGAAGCTGGATGAGCTATCCCAGCAGGTGCGGTATATGAGCAAATACGGTATCGAAACCTTTGATGACCTGTATGCAGACCGTGAGAAAATCCAGCGGGATATGGATGCCCTCATTGTCCGCCGCACCAAGCTGCAAAACAAGATACGCCGTGCCACACCAGCTGAAAAGGTAAAACTACGGCAGGAAAAGGCGGGTGTGACAGAGCAGATCACTGCCCTGCGAAAGCAGCTGAAGCTGAATAAGGCTATTGAGGTGCGTTCCGCCAAAATACAGGAAAAGACGGATCTGCTCTATGCCAACGAATACCGTGCCAAGGAGGCACAGCAGCAAAAGAAATCACAGAGAAGGGAGCGTGACGCACGATGAAGGACAGAAATAATGAAATCTATGCACAGATTGACCGCATTACAGACCACCTTGCGACAATGACCAAGCAGGAGCGCATAGCGTGGTTTCGCAGAAGCGCCTATGCACAGCCGCTGAATTTCATCAGAGAAATTGACGGTACGGTATATGCCGTAAGAGCCTTTTTCAAAGAGGACGCAAGAGAAAATATTACCGACAAAGTGCAGCGTATCATCCTGAAAAGCGATGATAATAGCAAAGAAATTTGAAGTCACCGCATTAAAGCGTTGAAGTTTACGGCCGGATATGGTAGAATGGGCTTACCTACAAATTCGATCATATCCGGCTGTGGAAAGGAGAGCTATGACAAAACAACCGGATAAAATCACAGCCCTATACTGCCGCCTGTCCCGTGACGATGAGCAGGATGGCCTGTCAGGGTCTATCAAGAATCAAGAGTTAATATGTAAAGGGTGGTTTCTCCCACCTAATACATATGACTGCGGCTCATTTGTGGTGAATAGAAAAGCAGTTGTAGGAAAGGAGCAGAAAAGTCTTATAACCGCTACAAATTCAGCACAGAAAGGAGCTTTTGCTTATGAAATCGTTATTCGAGGAAATGGGTGGTACATACCGCAAAGAGGGCGATTATTTCATTCCTAATCTTGAATTGCCACCTGCATCGGATTATCAGCTTGGCAAGTACGGGCGTATGCGCCGCAGCTATCTAAAGGAACATCGGAAGGTGCTTTACACAAACTTGACCGTAAGCGGCACTTTGTTTGAACACCTTGCCGAGATTGACCGAAGCTGCAACGAGCGTATGGAAAACATTGTGTCAGCTATGGTAAGGCAGGAAGATGTGACCGAAGCCTTGAAAGCCGCCGATCAAATGGAATGGGTGCGGCGAATGAACAACATCCGCAACCGGGCAGCGGAAATCGTATTGACCGAACTTGTATATGCTTAATGGGAAATGCCCGTTATCGGCTTGATGGCTGATAACGGGCATAAACTTTATTCTTTCGGCATAATGAATTTGTATTTACCTTTACCTTGACCGCTGACGGCTTCAATTAGCTTTGCTTCTTTTAGTTTCTTTATCAATTCTCCAGCCGGTGTAGATGTAATACCGGCAAGCGCCATAATATCAGCTCTCGCAAAAGCCAAATCAAAACCAAATTGACGGAACAGTTTTAGTGCGGTTTCTTTGGTGGACTTTTTCGCTTTTAGTTCAAAAAGTAGCGTTTCAAACGCCTCTTTTTCGCTTGAAACAACTGGTTTCTGTCCGTCAAACAACTGGTTTTCATCCGAAACGTCTGCTTTTTCAATCGGAACATCGTAATTCAAGTTATAAAGAGTGACATAGAAATCCGAAGCATCCGAATAAAACTTCGGTTCCAATTCCTCACGGAAGTGAACGGCTTGATGGTAGGCTTCACGGATTTTCTTGAATCCGCTGCCTTGACGCTCCATATAGCCCAACCTGCCGAAAATATCGGCAAGCACAGGATTGCGCCGTGTGGATGATACACTGGATATATCCCGTTCTTGTATCCTCGTCCCGTCTGCCATACCGCCCGGAGAGTAGATCGTCATGCGGTCATCGTAGATGTCAATGTGGACTTCACTGCCAAGCATCAAATAATCACGATGGATAAGGGCATTGACAAGAGCTTCAAAAACGCTTCGTTCACAATACTCCGGCATTTCTATTCTGGAATTGGGCGTTTTCTTCCAACGGGTTTTCATGTTCCGTTTTACAAAACCGACACCCTCATTCAAGAGAATAATCAAGCTGCCCGAATACTCTGCGCTGTCCAACGCATCAATGATACCGCCACTTTTATCAAGACCGTTCCACCGTGTGCAGAACAGGCGGGAATGGCGAATGGGTGAATTATCCGCAAGCAGCGCACCGGCATTTGTCAGCATACCGTTGCTATCCCGAATTTCAAAGGAATCGAATAGTTTATCTTCCATGCTGTTCCGTGTCCATACCTTATAGCGTTCACGGAGCTTTGAAAAAGCATAGTCCTTGAAGCTGTATTCTGAACTAAGGGCATCGTATGTGCGATTCATACCTTTCAAAATAAGCTGATTTAGGACATAATCGGGAGCAATCACACTTTCATTGCCAATACGAATGTATGCTTCCATCACACCATCCGCTTTATAGTAATAAGGTGTGCTGCGCCCTGCGGAAACAATCAGCACCAACAAATCCTTGCTGTTTGCTCGTTCCGGCGTAAGGATAAAACTCGGAAACGGTGTGATGCGGTCTTTGATTAAGCGGCTAATAGCTTCCGCATCGGCTTGAATATCGTCCAAACCGATAATTGCTTTATCATTACTAATGCCGAAAAACAATGTGCCGCCGATACCATTTGCAAATGCGCTCACGCTTTTGAGCCAGCTTTTCGGCTTTCTCACTTCCAAAGCGACCTTAAAATCACACTCGGTTGCTTCTGCAATCAATCTGTCTATCATAAATTGAGCACCTCGTTTCCTATCCTATCCTATCCTTCATTCTTATCTTTCGTTCTGCTCTTGTAAACATTGTACTTATTTTTGCACTGAGGGCTACAAAATACAGCGCTCGGTCTGCTTGCGACAAAGGCTTGCGTACAATGCCTGCACAGGCGAATAGGCTTATCGCTATCCGTCAGCATGAAGCTGAACATCATCTGAATACCAAGCATCAGCGAATGGAAATCCCATACAATCGTGGGCTTATCCAAAAGGGCGATCCGATAGGTCGGCGCAATACCGCCGAAGGCTTCCATGCCCTGCTGCATAAGGAGCCGCTGTTCGGGTGTCATTTTGTCGTAATCCTCATAGAACAGGAAAGAACTGATGAAGGTAAAAGCAATGTCAATAAACTGCTGCTTCATCCATTCGTAGCTTTCCGCATATTCCCTCTGGAAGCTCATATTGACCGCCATCGGCTTATCTGACATAGTCATGGCAAGTGCCATCATCACACGGTCATTATTGATATTCCACATGGATTCTACGCCACCCTTGACTACATCCGGCTTGTCAAAAGGGAAAAACAAATTCAAATAGTCCTCTGTTGACATGGATTCCTCTCGGATAAAATGATTCTTTGGCAGATACACCGCTTCGTAGTCCATAAAACTTGGCGTAGTCGGCAAAGCGGTCATTAAGCCAAGCAAGCCGTATTTCACCGCAAACTGCTGTATTGCTTTCTGCACTTCCTTTTCGGATTTGTGCTGTGTTCCCAATCGCCCGATATTGATGGCATCCAAAACAATCCTCTGATACTCGCTCAACGGATCATAAATGCTGGGCTGTGCCGTTTTGGTCGGCGTGAGGTACAGCTTGCCGTCCTCTGCTTCTTTCCATTCATATTCACTATATCGCACCCAATTTGAGGAGGTGCGTTCAAACAGGTTTTTCATCGTCAAACCCTCCACTATGTATTGTAACCCAAATAATTCTTAAATATATTACCATTATACCGCTAATCTGCGGATTTTTCAATATCTACACCGTTATCCGCTAAAAATTCCTTTTCAAGCAAAGTCAATGGCTGCTGTTTGTCCACTTTTTCTTTGAGTGCGGCAAGCAGCTTTTTTTGTATCTTTTTCAGCATCGTGCCACGCACCTTGCGGATGTTTCGGTCTGTTTGCCCTCGCATAGCGGCAATCCGTGTAGAGCTGTACTGCCGGAGCGCACACAGAAACAACAGGAATTTATGATCTTCGCTCAGCTCTCGCAGAATATCGGACATATATTCCTCGGTCACAAGCTCGTGTATATCGTAAGGACAATAGAAAATAGCGTCGATAAAATCGCCCTTTCGGATTTGTTTTTCCAAAACATTATTTAAGGTGTCGGGAAAGAACAGTCCGTCTTTTGCCGCCCCATAGTCAAGAGGAACATCGTCACCGCTGCGGGAAAGCTCGTGATAACGCTCCTTGCGTTCTCTGTTGGCATCCAGCTTGTCCCACCAGGCAATGACATTTTCAAAATCCTTTGGCGTTCTGGCGGCATCCTCCAAACGGGCAAGAGCCTGCGCCCGCAGCTCCCGTTTGAGCAGTTTCCTTTCGGGCTGTTCCTCTGTGCTGTCCTCGTCATCCTCAATATGATGTTCTTCTGCATCGGCTTCCAATTCATCAATGAGCCGCCGTTCCTTTGCGATCTGCCGTTGTGCCTTTTCGGAAAGCTCGTCATCTGCATCTTCGGTATCGTCAAAGACAATTTCTTTCTTTCGATTCTTTCTTTTCCGTTCGGGAGGCTCGTCCGTATCGGCGGTATCTTCGTCATCCCAAAGAGCGTTTTCGTCCTCGTCATCTTCGGGATAATCAAAGACTTCGATTTCGTACCTGTCTATATATTCATCTGATTCATCTTCATAAATACCGCCGTATTCATAGTTTTCATCATCAGTACGCACCGCCGGACACCTCCCTTCAAAAATATTTTTGCGATTTTCTTCAATTCTGCGAAAAAACAGTTCCGCTAAGTACCCCTTATTTCTCCTATTAGTGAGGGAGTAATATATTTTGTCTGCGTTTATATTACTTACGATACTAATTAAAAGGAGGACAACTGCCTATGACACAAGACTACCGTGAGTTGACAGGCAGAGAGAAACGGCAAATCAAAAAGCTGGTCACTTCTCTCTGCGCCAACTATGACAAGGAATACGGCTGCCTGCCGCTTGACTGTGAGTGCTATATGTTCGGTGTCTGCTTCACCAATAGCGCACTGTGCAGGAAGTTCCGTTCGGATTTGCTGCCCAACGAGCCGGAGCTGCAAGCCGTGTTCAAACCGCAACCGCTGACCGTCTGCAAGGAATGCGGCAAGGGCTTTCCGAAAAGCGGCAAACGAGCCTACTGTTCGGACAAGTGTGCCGCAGAAGCACGGCGTAAGCAAACCGCAGCAAGAGTGCGTAAGCACAGAGCAAAGGAGAAACTTTGAGCTGCAATGTAACGAAATTGCCCTCTGAAAGCCTTATTCCACAAGGCTTTTTGGGCGGTTTTCATTGGGGTAAGGTGTTTGTATAGCTAGTGTCGTTTTTAACGGTTAAATGGTTACAGCAAACGGAACCAAGAGTATTATACTCGAAATTTATGAATTTTTCAAATATGGAGGAAATCTGCCTATGGTAAAAAACGAAAACAACAATTCTTTTTACACGACACGCCGCATCGGTGCGACCATCTATAAGGTCAAGGTTGTATTCAAGGATGACGGCGCAGAAACAATGGAAGAAAAAATTTTACGACTTGTTCGCAATGAAGGGGTTACAAACGCCGGAACTTGTGATATAATAAATACACCACAAATGAGCCGACAGTCTGAAAGGAGCGCATCATGAGCGTGAAACAGACTGAAAGCAAGATTACAGCTTTATACGAAAGACTATCCCGTGACGATTACCAGACCGGGGATAGCAACTCCATTATCAATCAGAAAAAATACCTCGAAAGCTATGCCGCACAAAGGGGCTACGAAAACTGCGTCCACTATACCGATGACGGGTACAGCGGAGGAACTTTTGAACGCCCTGCGTGGAAGCGAATGATAGCAGATATTGAAGCGGGCAAAGTAGCTCATGTCATTGTAAAGGATATGAGTCGTGCGGGTCGTGACTATCTGCAAACCGGCTTTTACACCGAGGTATTTTTCCGTCAGCACGGCGTTCACTTTGTTGCGATTGCCAACAGCGTGGACAGCGATGACCAGAACAGCAACGAATTTGCCCCGTTTTTGAATATTATGAACGAGTGGTATCTTCGTGATCTGAGCCGCAAGCAGCGCACCGCTATTCGTGTCAAGGGCGAATCGGGCAAGCCTACTACGAACTGTGCTATCTACGGATATAAGAAAGAACTGGGCGATAAGTACACCTGGCATATCGACGAAGAAGCCGCTGCC